>SDBU01001205.1_pt1 | contig 37682 bp, 33 predicted proteins | sample 2277071 | NCBI WGS metagenome assembly SDBU01 (sample SAMN10397929, study PRJNA504765) | marine sediment metagenome | isolation source: marine sediment core GS08_GC12, 126 cmbsf | place: Arctic Ocean: Gakkel Ridge, Loki's castle | collected 2008 | reverse complement strand
CTCCTACCCAAACCCCTGTCGTCCCCACGCCCACCAATACGCCGGTCGTTCCGCCTACGGCGCCACCCACGGATACTCCCATCCCGACTAACACTCCTGTCCCACCTACGAACACGCTGGTTCCTCAGCACGAGTGGACGGGGAGCATTGGGGAGACTTACAAGAACTGCGGCGGCACGGGCGTTCTGGGCTTCACCCTGGATCAGGGAGGGGGGTTGGCTGGCGACACCGTCATCCACTATTGGACCGACGGCTGGGAGGGTGCTTGGGCCGTTTCAAGCTGGAGCAATACGGACTATAACAAGAATTGGGATGGCTTGCTCGACAACACTGGCCCTCGCCCAGGGATATGGTACGTGTGCATCGTGCCACAGCAGGGAAGCTGGGAATGCCTTTCCAATCAGGTGACGGTCGAGACCTCCGGCGATTGCAACGCAGGTCCCCAGTGGGTGCAAGTCAATTTCCGGAAGAACTGAGGGCTCAGCGACAGCTTTCGGCCCTCGATGCGATTCGTTCTCGAGCGGGCCTTCACCGCTTGGTGTGCCGAGTTTGACAACGACCTGGCTCGAGCATATAATGCTGACGGATGACAATCGAATAGACCTTCGGGGCAGGGTGAGGCCATCTATCCGATGTGGTGTTATGGCCGATTCCCGACCGGCGGTAGGACAGGCGTGGCGAGATCCAGGCGCTTGTCGAGCCCGCGAGCTGAAAAGTTGATCTGGTCAGAGTCCAGAGCCGACGGTAAAGTCCGGATGGGAGAAGGCGAAAGGTCAGCTTCACCGTAGCATGATCGTCGCGATGTGAGGCGGAGAGGATCCCGAAGGTTATGACCTTCGGGATTTTTGTTTGGGGGGAATTCGGTAATGGCTTGGGGGAACGAGCTTCGGCAAGGGATGCAGGTTTCTGGCGACGCGGGACGGGCTAGGCGATGGGGCCCGATCCGGTGGGGCTGCGATCACGTCGATCTGCTCCTGATTCCCGTGGCCATCCTGCTGTTCCTGGGGCTGTGGCAGTTGGTCGCCTGCCTGGGCCTGTATCCGCCTTTCATATTGCCGTCTCCTCATGATGTCTATCGTCGCCTCCTTCTGTCTCTGGCGGACGGTTCCTTGTGGTGGCACGCCCGCTTCACCCTGATCGAGTCGTTGGCTGGCTTCGCGTTGGGGTTCATCATGGCGACGGCGGTTGGCTATGGGCTGGCTAAGGCTCCGTTGGCGGAGAAGATCGCTTCGCCCTATATAGTCGCATCTCAGTCCATACCTATCGTGGCCCTCGCGCCCTTGCTGATCCTGTGGTTTGGGTTCGGGATCATATCGAAGATCCTCATCTGTGCGCTGGTTGTTTTCTTCCCCATTCTCATCAGCACGATCGTGGGGGTGAGGGGGGTGGACTCCCAGTACTTGGAGCTCATGCGGTCCTTGGCTGCTTCTCCCTGGCAGACCTTCGTCAAGGTGGAGGTTCCCGCGGCCCTTCCGGTTCTTTTCGGAGGCATTCGGGTGGGGATCACCCTATCGGTTGTGGGCGCCGTGGTGGGGGAGTTCGTGGGCGCTGATCGGGGGCTCGGTTTCTTGGTCAATCTGGCGAAAGGGCTGTTCGATACGCCGTTGATGTTCGTCGCCCTGTTGGCCCTGGCGATCATCGCCATGACCCTGTATGGACTCATTCTTCTCCTCGAGAGTCGCTTGTTGGCTTGGAGGGGATGATCGGGAATTGACATAACGATTTAAAGGAGACAGCATGGCTGCAAAGAAGTTTCTTTGGTTGCTGATCGTGGGATTGACCATCTTGCCGGCGGGATGCCAATTCATCGAGGGGCCGCTCCCGACTCCCACGCCGACTTTCGAACAGGCTGAGGTGCCTGCAAGCGAAGCGAGGGCGGTTACCATCGCTATGGGCTACATACCTAACGTGCAGTTCACACCATTTTATGTGGCGGTGGAAAACGGCTACTTCGCCCAGGAGGGGATCGAGGTGTCGTTCGACTACGGCTGGGAAACCGACATCCTCAAACTCGTGGGGACGGGAGAGCTATCGTTCGCGGTGGCGAGCGGGGACCAGGTGATCCTGGCTCGATCTCAAGGGCTTCCCATAACCTACGTTAGCAGCTTCTATCGCCGGTTTCCGGTCTGTGTGGTGTCCCTGGAGGAGAGCGGGATCCAGTCGGTTCACGACTTGGTTGGGAAGACCATCGGAACCCCCGTGACCTACGGCGCCAGTTACATCGGCTGGCTGGCCTTGATCCGGGAGTCGGGAATGGATGAATCGGAATTCGAAGTTCAGGCCATCGGCTATACACAGGTGGCCAGCTTGACCGAGGGGAGGGTGGATGCGGCCATCGGCTACGCCATGAACGAGCCGGTCCAGCTCAGGGAGGAGGGAGAAGATGTCAACATCATTTACGTGGCGGATCATCTCAACCTGGTGAGTAATGGTATAATCACTAATGATGATACGGTTACGAAAGACCCCCGGCTGGTTCAGGGTGTGGTGAGGGGATTCCTCAGGGGGCTGCGCTACACTCTGGACAATCCGGACGATGCCTTCGAGATCTGCATGAAGCACGTGCCGGAGATAGGAGGCGATAACGCCAGTGTGCAGAGGGCGGTTCTGGAAGCGGCACTGCCGTTCTGGAGCGGCGACCCTCTGGGAATGTCGGATGCGTCGGAATGGAAGGCTTCGCAGGAGTTCATGCGCGAAATCGGCCTCATCGCTGAGCTCTCGCCGGTCGATCGGCTGTTCTCCAACGAGTTCGTGACGGGGAGCGGTATTTCTGGATCTTCGGAATAGAAACACGGTAGGTGTGCTTGAGCCCGAGGAACGAGCGGGCGGGACGACTCAGCAGAACTTTGCCGAAAGCAGTAAGATTACATCAGAAGGCATGGTACCCTGGCTTACAGGCCACTTGCTCCAGCCACTGTGTTGCTCACAACTTCCCGAATTCAGCGAATTAGTCTAACATAGAGAGTGGTACAATCATTGGGGGTAGGTCAATAGCGTCGATTTCAATGTGCATTGGGCCGAAAAGGATCTAGAAAAGACAACGAGATGACTGAAAAACCACCAAAGTTGTTCATCTCCTATAGTTGGACATCACCCTCACACGAAGAATGGGTGCTTAAACTCGCCATCGATCTTAGAGCCAACGGCGTAGATGCAATTCTAGACAAGTGGGATTTGAAAGAAGGGCAAGACAAATATGCCTTCATGGAAGAGATGGTCAATAATCCGGAGATCAAGAAGGTGGTCATGGTCTGTAACCGCTCGTACGCGGAGAAGGCAGACGTACGAAGTGGTGGCGTCGGCACCGAGACGCAGATCATTACACCAGAGATCTATGAGCAGCAAGAACAGACCAAATTCGTGGCAGTGCTTTCAGAGCGGGACAACAAGGGAGAGCCATGCCTTCCCAGGTACTGCAAGACACGTGTTTACATCGACCTAAGCACCAAGGATCTATATATTACGAAGTTCGATCAATTGCTGCGCTGGATTTTTGACAAGCCCCGTCATGAAAAGCCCGAACTCGGCAAAACGCCCGCCTTCCTGAATGATGATGAGAGCATCTCCCTTCCAACAACAGCACAGTATCGCCATGCTCTAAAGGCCATTCGCGAAAATAGTCCCAACTGCCAGGACACAGTCACTAGCTATTTTCAGGTTTTTACTAGTAACCTTGACCGATTTAGGATCACCAGAGACGAGGAAGAGTTTGATGAGAAAGTCGTCGGGAACATCGATGAATTCCTTCCTTACAGGAATGAAGCTATAGAGATCTTCATCGCGCTTGCAACTTATCGCGCCACACAGGAATCATGGGATGCCCTGCACGGATTTTTCGAACGACTCATTCCGTACCTTGACCGTCCAGAAGGGGTGACTACGTGGCATGAGTCGGATTTTGATAACTTCAAATTCATCATTCACGAGCTTTTTCTATATGCGGTTGCTGCACTGATTCGCTCAGAGAGATTTGGTGGCGTATCCCATATCCTTCGGCAACACTACTATGTAGCACAGAATCCCGGTCGGAGTCGGGATGCGATGGTTCCATTCTTGGAGATCCGTCAGCATGTTGCGTCACTGGAACACAGAAACAAAAGGCTCGAGTTGCGTCGGCGATCACTTCATGCTGATCTCCTGGAGAGACGCGCGAATCTGCCTGAACCATCGTTTCGGGAAATCATGCAGGCCGACTTTGTCCTGTTTATATGGGACTGCCTAGACTGTCTGCGGTCGGGACGATGGCAACGTTGGTGGCCAGTGACTTGGGTGTATGTCAGTGAACAGCACGGTCCATTTGAGGTATTTGCGAGAAGTCAGTCGGCAAACTACTTCAAGAATCTCCAGCAAGTCCTTGAAATTGAATCAAAAGAAGATTTGACTGCACTGGCACAGGCCTTCGAAGAAGGCAAGCTTGAAGTTCCTAGCGCGCCGTTTTCTTTCTTCAACCCGCTTGCCTTCATCGGATTGGAAAAGCTGGGGACGTTGCCGTGAAAAAAGGCCTGGAAAACGATTTCAGCGGACGGCGTTCCTCCATTGCTAAGCCGAGGCTTTAAGTGTTCCACTCCGAAGGGGGTAGGTTTCTTGGCCGAAGTTAGACATCAATTCGCGGGACTCATCCCAGAGATGCTTGTTCGCCAAATTCGTCAGCATCGCTGTGTTCTATTCGCGGGCGCGGGTTTGTCCGCCCAGGCACGATTGGAGGATGGTGCTCCGATCCCTACATGGAGCAACTTGCTTGAGCGTATGATCTATTGGTGTCTTGATCACCGCGTTCAGCTTCGGGCTGAGCCGGAGGAGTTCAGGGAGGTCCTAAGGCGAGGACGGTTCTTGGTAGTGGCGCAGGAGCTTCAGCAGAGCCTAGGAGGACAACTGAACTCCTGCCTATCGGACATTCTCTTTTGCGGGAGGACACAGCCGAGTGAGGCGCATCGCCTTGTCTGCAAGATCGATTGGGTAGCTGCTCTCACGTCCAACTACGATAGCCTTATTGAGGGAGCCTACGCGCTTGAGTCTGGCGGCATTGTACCGCATGTGTTTTCCCTAGATGGCATCAACCAAGCTCTGAATCTCCTTCGAAACGGGCAGTTCTTTGTATTTAAGGTTCATGGTGACGTCAACCTACCAGGCTCAATCGTCCTCGGCAATCGTGACTACGCACGCCTGATATATTTAAGCCCAGCGTACAGGTCGTTTCTTGAAGCTATCTTTGCGAGCTTCACCGTTCTATTCGTTGGTTTCGGGGGATCCGATCCTGATCTTGAAGATGTGATAGATAGACTCTCGACCATCTATGAGAGGAGCATTGGCCAGCACTTCATCTTGATAGCCGAGGACGAGTTCACTGCACTTGAACGCCGCCGCCTCCTGGAAGACAAGCGACTTGACTGTATCACCTATCAGCGAGATACGTCGCATTCGCAGGTTACCGAGTTTCTCCGGGCATTGGCGCAGCGTACTGCCGGTGATGTCGAGGAACCTACACCATTCGCTGGGGATGAGCGTCAGCGTCGCGTGTTCGTGTCAGGCACCTTCGAACAGATCGACCTGCTCGAGCAGATCAGTGATATCGCTGAGCAGGTCGGCTATCTTGTGTGGTACGCTGAGTCTCAAATAACGGTTGGCAGCACCATCGTGAATCACATTTCGAGTGCTATTGGTCAGTCCGACTGTCTGATCGCCGTTATTTCTGAGGACGCTGCGGATTCGAAGTGGGTAAACTCTGAAATCGGCAGAGCGTGGGGTGACCGTATACCTATTCTACCGATCCGCGTCGGTAGCGCTCGCATTCCCCACGAGTTGACAGGATTGAAATACCTCCAGATTGATGGCCCGCGCTTGACACCACAGGATGAAGCACGACTGCAAGAAGCTCTGACGCGGATACTGAAAGTGAAGTGACCGGTCTCTTAAAACTGATATACAAAGTGAGCTAGGACTAGGCAGAAAGGGCGGCAGGTTAAAACCCAAGGAAACGATACGCCCAAGACCAAACCATCCAGAAGTTACTTGAAGCTGAACAATCGTGAGCGCTGACAATCGCATAGAAATGGATCACCGAGCCAGGCGAGCAATGTTTGCTCTTCCTGTAGGGAGAGGCTCTCGAAGAACGAACCGCAAGCGAGGGTCTTATTGATTCAAATCATGGATGTTTGAGAATCAGCCTGGGAGGTCAGGCTTTTCCAAGCCCATACTACTTTATGGCACGCCCGGAGGGATTCGAACCCACAACCGTCTGATTCGAAGTCACCAGCACCAGCTAGGTTGGCGCTATACAGTATTTGTATCGTGCTTTTAGGCTGGATAGCTACTATGTCTACGACGCTCTAGCCGCCTCAAAATCTTCCCCTCCTAATCTCTTGTCGTTCACGAGAGGAGCTTGTAGCGAGTTTCGCAACTGGCTAACTCAGGGTGCTGGGTTGAGATGTGGGCGGAGAAGGTGTAGAATGGCGAAGGATTCTTTTGGATTTTTGGGGAAAAGGGGATATCAAGTGATCAGGTTGACTCGTCGCCAAGGAGCCTTCTTGGCGAAGCTGTTGGAACTCTACATGCGAACCGGACGGCACGTCCACTACTCCAGGGTGGCCGAGGAGGTGGGAGTCAGCCGTTTCTCGGCCTACGATATGCTCAGGGTGCTGGAGGAGAAGGGAGTTGTCGCCTCCGAGTACGTGCTTGACGAAGAAAACCCCGGCCCGGGAAGGTCCATGATAGTGTTCTATCCCACGCCTCAAGCGTCCGAGGCCCTGGGGCAGTCGGAGCGGGATCTGCACATTTTGCAGGATTGGCTCGATCTCAAGGAGAGCCTGCTGGCGAGGTTAAGGGAGGCGTCGGAGGCGAGCTATGGGGATATCCAGGAGGAGCTTCTGTCCAGAATACCTGAAAGAAGCGTGCCGCTGACCATCTGCACGGAAGCCGTGACGGCTCTTCTCCTCAATCTCAGAAGGATCCGGGAAGAGGCGGCGGAGCAGCGGTTGGTGAGGGCTCTACAGGACATCGATGCTGTAGGGGAGAGCGGCTTGGGCGCGCTGGCTGGGCTCAGTCTGGGGTCTTCTCTCTCTCAGGCTGGGGAGTCGGGCCGCGCTTTCACCGAGAAGTTGTTGGCTTGTGCAGGAGACTATCAGGCCTCCTTGGGCAATATGAGCGAGGAGAACAAGAGGAAGCTTCTGGATTTCGTGCGGGAGGTCGTTCGGATCTTTGGATTGGAGCCGGCGTAGGGTCCGCACCACATCGGGTCTCGGTTGCTATGAGAGCGATGTGGTGCTCCGCGTTTCCCATCAAAGTCGAGCATATACGCCTCGGGACCGGGCTCGACCGTTCGGTTTCTGTGGCGACTCAGAGGAGGAGGAAGGTGGAAAGATGATTGCTATCGTTACGGACAGCGGCTGTGATCTGCCCGAGGAGATAGTTCAGCGGTTCAATATCCGCGTTGTGCCTCTTACAGTGACCTTCGGGGATCAGTCGTTCCTGGCGGGCGTCGAGTTGGAGAATCGGGGGTTCTACCGGATGCTGTCTGAAGCGAAGGAGCTGCCCAAAACGTCCCAGCCCTCCGCCGGGGATTTTCTCCAGGTCTACCAGGAGCTTACGGGATCGGGCCATGAGGTGGTGTCCATTCACATGTCGGAGCAGTTGAGCGGCACCCTGGTATCGGCCAATGCGGCTCAGCAGATGATGGCGGACGGCAGCAAGGTGTCCATAGTTGATAGTCGGTCCGTATCATTGGGTCTTGGGCTCATGGTATTGGCGGCGGCGGAGGAGGCTGAACGAGACGCGAGCCTAGATGATATCGTGGCTTTGTTGGAGAAGATGATTGCCGAGATGCGCATCGCGTTCGTGGTGGACACCCTGGAGAACCTGCACAAGGGGGGGCGGATCGGGGGGGCGGCGGCCTTCATCGGCACCATGCTGAACATAAAGCCGATTCTGTGTGTGAAGGATGGCCGGATTGAGCCCATGGATCGCGTTCGCACCCGCCGAAAGGCCATCCATTACTTGTTGGACTTCATGGAATCGGGCACCAAGAATTTGACCCAGCCGTTCCTGGGAGTGGCCCACTGCATGGTGGAAGAGGATGCCATGTATGTCCAACGCGAGTTGAGGGCGCGCTGCTCGTCCGATCGAGCGGTTTTCATGGAGATTGGCCCCATCGTAGGCACGCACGGAGGCCCTGGGCTGGTGGGAGTGGCCTATTGCCCGGATCCGCGCTTGGCCACCACGGAGTCGGCGCCAGCCTTGAGGCCCGGCGCCGGGGCGCAATGAAGTGCTCCCTGGAGGTTTGCTCACCCCACTGAGGTTGCGTTATACTTTCCGCAATTCCTGCGCAACCGTCGCCCCTTCGAGGTGTTTTTATCGAGGAAGCGCCACCGAGGGGGCGATCAGGGGGTCTTCGGTGGCCGATGATGAGGCCAGACTCATCGAGAGAGCCAAGAAGGATGCGAACACCTTCGGAGAGCTCTACGAGAGGTATGTAGCTAAAATTTACAGCTACACATACTATCGCACGGGGAACCATTACGACGCTGAGGATCTGACTTCAAAGACTTTCTTCCGTGCTCTCTCACATCTGGGACGGTACGATGATAGAGGCGTTCCTTTTGGGGCTTGGCTGTATAGAATCGCCCACAATCTGGTGGCGAACTGGCACAGGGATAGGGGACGGCGGCGGATCGTGGGGCTGAACGAGTCCCTGGTCCTGGGCGAGGGAGAAACGGCCCCTGAGCGTTGGGCGGAAGCTAGGGAGGACAAGCGAGCCTTACTGAGGTTGGTCGGTTGCCTGGATCCGCGCAGGCAGCAGTTGTTGATTCTGAAGTTCGTGGAGGGGCTGTCCAACGCTAAGATCGGCGAAATCATGGGGTGCACGGAAGGCGCCATAAAGTCGCTTTACTATCGGACGCTGATGGAGTTGAGAGACAAGCTCCGCCAGCAGGGATCGATGGGGGAACACGTCGAGGACTAGCGACCGTGAAGCGCCCGAGGGAATCCGGGCAGAGGATGGGGGCAGGGATGAAGTATTTCAGACGGCGGGAAGAAGCGGAAGTCCAAGAGGGAGCGTTTTCGACTTTGGAACGGAGCCTTGGGGAGCATCTCGTCCTTGTGGATCTAGACGACGCTTTTCGACGCAACTTGCGCAAACGACTGATGACGGTCGCCCGCCATCGAGATGCGGGCCATGGTGTGATTCTGGCCGAGTCGGGCGATTTCCGAAAGGCTTTGCTTGAGGCGGCGGCGGCGGGATCCTTGTTCTCAGCTGCGGGATTAGCGGCGCTCTTGCTGCGTTCCCATCGGGAGAAATTGTCGTTGCCGCTCCGCTGAGAACTTTCCTCCTCTTTTTGCATGGGCTGAGGATCGATAGACTCTCAGCCCATCTCTTTTGTGCCTTATCGGAAGGCCTGGTCGATCAGGTGAGGGATGAAGATGATCAGACCTACGATCGCGGAAGCGATCGCTGTCACCAGCACAGCTGCGGCTGCCACATCCTTGGCCATCTTGGCAATGGGGTGTGGGGTGGGGCTTATGAGGTCAACCGTATGCTCCACCGCCGTGTTGAACAGTTCCGCCGCCCATACCAGGCCGATCGCCAGTGTCAGGATCGCCCACTCCACGTTGGTCAGCGCCAGGAGCCATCCCATGATGGCCACCGCCATGGTGAACCCCAGGTGAATTCCGTAGGTTCCTCTGGCTTCGCAGGGCCTGCCATAGGCCCTCGAAGGCGTGGAGGAAGCACTGGGGTAAAGGCTGAGTCACTTTGCCGCCAGCTCGGCGAGGACGCTTTCCTGAGCCTTCCACATGCTATCGCGCGCCTCGGGCGTTTCGTCGTCGAAGCTGAGGAGATGTAGCACTCCGTGAACGATCAGGATTTCCAGCTCTCGCTGCAGGTCGTGTCCCAAGTCTCCGGCCTGTTCGAGGGCCTGCTGGTGGGAGATTATGACATCTCCCAAGTAACGAGGGCCTTCGCCTTCCAGAGAGGCCATCTCGTCGTCGGACTCGAAGGCCAAAACATCGGTGGTGGAGTCTTGTCCACGAAAACTGCGGTTGAGGTCGATCATCTGGGCGTCGTCGGCGAGGACGATGGTGAGCTGGCTGTTGCGCTCCTTGCCGCCGAACGCGAGCGCGGCTAAAGCCGCTCGGCGCAGTCGCTGGCGATCGACTCGCCCTCGAAGGGCAGAGGGGATTCTCACATCAACTTCGGCTCTCATCTCATGGCTCCTTCCCGGTTTGAGGGCGAGGTGGCTTGCTTGGGGTACTGGATCCTCGGATGGAAGATGCCCTGGAGGATGACCACGAAGGAATCCTTGATGCGATCCAGATCCAGCAGGGTGAGGTCGCATTCGCTCAGCTCTCCGGCTACCAAACGCTGCTGAATGATCTGGTGAACCAGGGAGTCGATTTCCTTTTCATCCCGGGGATGGTCGGAACGGACAGCGGCTTCGGCTGCATCCGCCAGCATCACGATGGCGGCTTCTCGGGAACGCGGCTTGGGGCCCGGGTAGCGGAAACTCGCCTCGTCGACTTGTCCCGATCCCGCCTCTTCTTGGGCCTGATGGTAGAAGTAGGCGACCAAGCTAGAGTCGTGATGTTGCACGATTATGTCCTGAACCGATTTGGGCAGATCGTATTTGCGGGCCAGGTCCAATCCGTCTTTGACGTGGGAGATGACGATCTTCGCGCTTGTTTCGGGATCCAGGCGCTCGTGCACATTGGCGCTGTTGGCCTGGTTCTCTCGGAAGAAATATGGTCGCAGCACCTTGCCGATGTCGTGATAATAGGAACCGATACGGGCCAGAAGCGGATCCGCTCCTACCGCCTCGGCGGCTTTCTCCGCCAGGCTGCCCACGATGATGCTATGATGATAGGTGCCGGGTGCCTTGAGGGCCAGTTGTTGTAGTAGGGGGTGATTGGGGCGGGCCAGCTCCAGGAGCTGGAAGGCGGTGGTGATCTCCAGAACGTTGCTCAGCACGAAGAAGCCGGCCAGTGCGAGGCTGGTTGACAGCACCCCATTGAGCAGGGCCATGCCTGTGAGTTGGATCACACCCATGGTGTCGGAGTCCATGGAAAGGAGGCGGAATATGAGAACGACCGTCATGTTTGCCAACGAGACGAAGATGCCCGCTCGGAGGAAGTTGTTCAGCCGATCGAGCCGATAGATGGCCAGGCAAGCGGTCAGCCCACCGGTCAGGAAGAAGATGCTCAGTTCGAAGGACTCTCCACCCAGGAAACCCAGGAGCAAGCTGAGGGAGATGGTGATGACTATGGCCGCATGGACGTCGATCAAGATGGTGATGAGCATGGAGACGCAGGCCAAAGGTATCAAATATGGAAGCAGTGTGCGGTTGGGGATGGCGAACTTGGCGAGTAGCATCAAGGCGATCATCAGGAACCCGATGACCAGCATCTGCTTGCTGTTGGTCCACAGAGCGGGTCGGATTCGCAGCAGGTAGATGAAGGCTCCCAGGACGGCGATCAGGGCGAATATGGAGGTGGCGACGATCTCTCGCCAATCCCGTTTGACGTTGCGGAACCCGGCTGCCTCCAGTGCCTCCAGATCCAGAGGGGTTACCACGTCGCCCTCTCTCAGTATGGCCTCACCTTTCCCCAGGCTTCGGCTGACTGGAGCCACGCTTTCCATCGCCTCGGCGCGAGCGCGTTCGGTGGCCTCCTGGTTGAGGGAAGTGTTGGGTCGAAGGAAGCTCTTGGCGAGCGCGGCCACGATCGCTTCATGGTTGGGCGGGACGTCGATGCTCACCAGGCGTGGGATCTCGCGTCGAGCCTCGATGAGTTGATCCTCGTGGATCTCCTTGCGCATGGCCTGTTCCAGGACCCACAGGGTCTCGGCCTCTACTATCTCCCATTCGGCATCGCTCAGGGTCAGGGTCGTGCTGACCACGCTGGGAGCGATGCTCAGATCGGGAATTTGGAGGATCCAAGCGGTTTGGTCGGCGGGGATGGCGTAGTCGTCGTGTCGGATGGCATCGATGTAATCGAGGACTTTGCGACCCCAGGCCAGTTGCTCCCGGGCGACATTGAGATCCGGGGGGTCGTAGATATCTGGAACCGATGCGGCAGCCCGGGCGCGCTCCTGATCGGTCTGGAGCTGACTGATGTAATCGATGGCTTGGGGGGCCAGGATGCTCTTGGAGGCCACCGAGCCAACCTCCAATCGATCCTCACCGGGGGTGAAGTCGTAGATCAGGATGAAGTTTATGGCAGCGATCGTCACCAGGGTGGTGATGATCGCTGCCGCAAGCGCTCTCAACTGCCCTCTGGTCTCAACCCATCTGATTGAGAAGAGGCCGCGCGTAGCCTCGCGCAATACCTAAATCCTCCTCAGCACGAGAAGGGCCTCCAATACAACGCCTATAATGCGTATGCTCGGCTCCGGAGCGCGTTTCGGCAGGACGCACATGTTTTCTAGGCTTTCTCCTGCAGAAGCTTCTTGACCACTTCGCTGACGACTTGGCCGTCGGCCTCGCCCTTAATGGAAGGCATGAGTCGCTTCATCACCGCACCCATGTCCCTTGGCCCGGTGGCGCCCACCTCCGCGATCACTTGACGCGCTCGGGCAGCGATCTCAGCTTCGGTCAGTTGTTCGGGCATGTAAGCCAGGAGCACGTTTAGTTCGGCTTCCTCCTCTTGCACCAGGTCCTGCCGGTTGCCCTTTTTGAACTCCGCGATGGCGTCCCGGCGCAGTTTGACCTCTTTGGCGACCACGGCCTGGAGTCCCCTGTCGTCCAGCTCGCCTCGCCGATCGATCTCGGCATTCTTGATGGCCGCGAGAAGCATTCTGATGGTTCGCTTTCGAACTTCGTCTCGCGCGCGCAAGGCGTCTTTCAAGTCCGCCGATAGTTGATCCTTCAGCCCCAAATGGGCACCCCCTTTTCGATTGGTGTCTCTCGGGCCTGCGATCCTTCGGTCGGCTGGCCCGAGAGATGGCGTCGCCAGACTCATCAATTATATCTTTCAAACAGAGAACGCGTCAAGTTCAAGTGCGTCGGTTCGAATGCGGATGACACTGGGGCTTGCTATAATGGTTTCGAGGTGCGTAAAGGTATTTCATGACCGTTGTGAGCTTGAGAGGCTTCATCTCCTTCCTGTCCTTCCTGATCTTGATGGCTACGGTGGGCTGTCAGGGTCGCCTGGCTGAACCGACGGCTACGACTTCTGTCGCGGTTGGCACGCAGGCACCCGCCTTTCCCACGGTTGCGCCTGCTCCAATCCGGGACCTGACCTTGCCCGCCGTGTGGGTTGTCTACGCCGATCCGGACATGGACCTTTCGCTGGAGTACCCCGGCGAGTGGAGGATGGAGATTTCGGGGGGGGAGCAGATAAGCCTGTATCCGCCGGGATCGGGCAAGCCCGCCGTCGGGATAGAGTCGCTGCCTGCAAGCGCGGAGGGGAACTTCGAGGAGCAGGTGCGGGCCCTGGCTTCGGAGGGTCGGTCAGGTCTGGCCGCTCCGCCGGATATGCAGGTGATCGAGACCGCGGAAGGGCTCTCAGGCTATGTGATCGTCGCCGAGGGGCACGTGGGGGAGGATGTTCCCCCTCTTGTCGCGTATTTACCATCGACTGGCTTCGAGGGAGGAACCTCTCCGGAGATCCTGCGGGTGACGTTGGGCTCCGAGGGTGAGGCGGCCGTCTTCCACCGAATTCTGCAGAGTTTGCGGTGGATTACGCCCCCCGAATCGCGGGCCGAGCGATTGGCTGACCTGCCGGGGGACGAACATTCCGTCTTCGCATGGGGCCCTGATGGCAACATCGCTTGGACGGCGGAGGATACTGTGTGGGGGGGCAGCCCGCCCAGGTATGTGCCCCGCCGATTAGCGCAGGGAATGAATGCCGACAGGCTTGCCTGGTCCCCCGATGGGAGGAGACTGGCTTTCTCCGGCCTGGAGGCTGGTGGGATTATCTGGGTCGTGGAGGCTGACGCCGCCGAGTTGCAGGAATTCCCAAGCCAGATCCTCCAGGAGAGGTCGGTTGATCGTTGGCTTGACGATGGCAGCGTAGCATTCACCACTTCCTGTGGCGACGGCTGCCGGACTTTGGGCGTATTGGATGTGGTCACGGGCTTGGAGGCTATCCTGTCGTCCAGCGGGGCGGCCTATCACTGGGCACCCACCCTGGATCGCATAGCGGTCGAGGAGATAGCGTGGGGGCGCTATCTGGGGCTCATGAGCCCCAGCGGGTGGGATTATGCGCGCATCGTCGATCAATGGGACTTGTATCAGCGATTCCTCGCCTGGAATCCCAATGGTCAGGAGCTGCTTTACACTCAATGGCAAGCTCAAGGGCTGGCCTCGGACTTGGAACAGGGGGGCAATCAGCTCCGGCTGTTGGATGTGGATTCGGGCCGGTCTTGGGCCCTGCTGCCCAACGTCGTCTGGGCTGCCTGGCCGCCTGGTGGCGGGCGACTCGCTTTCCTCATGGTTGGACGGCCCATTCGCGATCTCGACGGGCGCATCGCAGACACCGACTTTTCGCCGGGGGGAACGGCCAGCCTATGGCTGGGCGTGGCCGAGCCCGTGACGCCGACAATCGGGATCCAAGCTCTGGTGCCATGCGGTTCCCTCGCTCTGGCATCGAGTGATCCATGGTCATGGATCGAGGAGAGAGCTCCCTCCTGGTCTTCCGATGGCAGCCGTCTGGCCTATTGGGATGCCGATGGCTTCCTTTGGGCTATTGACCGCGACGGCGGCAAGGCGGAGCCACTAGCCGAGGGCGACGAGGGGTTCGGCTATGTGGCCTGGGCGCCCGACGGTGAGCGAGTGGCGTTTGCCACACCGAAAGGGGTGCGAATCCTGCGGCTGAATCCGCTAGGGGGTGAGCCATGAAGCTGCTGATGTTTCAGGCCCGACGGTTCTGGTTTCGACCTTTCTCCAAGACGCTGGCTGATGCGGAGGATGCCCACGGTGAGGAAGAGGTGAGGGAGGCGGTGGTTGTATTTCTGTGTGCGGAGGCCGAGGATGAATCGAGGGAGGGCAAGTTGCTCACCAAGGCCCTCAAGAACATCAAGTGGCTGGCCCGAAAGCGCGGGCTGGGGAGGGTCGTCCTCCATTCCTTCGCGCACCTGTCTGCCAGGGTTGCTTCTGCTGGCTTCGCCGCAGGCTTCATCGAAACCCTGGAGGCCCGCCTCATCAACACAGGCTACGAAGTGCACACCACGCCGTTCGGCTACTTCTGCGAGTGGGAGCTGTCCGTGTACGGCGAGTCCCTGGCCAAGGTGTACAAGGAGCTATAGGCCAGCCATATCCCCGAGCAGCCTCATCACAACGGGCGCAGTCTCTGGAAGAAAGGGCCTGCTGATGGCGTCCGGAAGTTCCCCTAGCCCTTCGTGGCCCCGGCCAGCATCCCCTGGATCAGGTAGCGCTGGAAGACGAAGGCTACCACCACTGGCGGTAGGGCGGCAAGGGTGCCGGCTGCGAACATGGCGGGATAGTCCTCGATTCGGAGGCGCATCTGGTAATGTAGCGCCGCGATGGCCAGCGTGACCGTCTGAACCTCCAGCTTGGGCACCAGGATCAGAGCGAACAGGAACTCGTTCCAGGACACCATGAAGCAGAAGATGCCCGCTGCCATTAGCCCCGGCGCCGCCACCGGCAGGAAGACCTTGCGGAAAGCCTGGAACCAATTGCAGCCGTCCACCTGGGCTGACCACTCCAAGCTCCTGGGTATGGTGGAGAAGTAGCCTCGCATTATCCACACGGTCAGGGGCAAGATGAAGGAGGAGTAGGCGATGATCAGTCCAATCCGCGTATACAGGAGCCCGATCGTCCTGTAGAGTATGAAGAAAGGGATCAGCAAGGCGAGGCCGGGCAGCATCCGGGTCACCATGAGCAGATTCAGGCTGGCGTTTGTGAACCAGAAGTCCTGATGCCGGGCCATGGCATAGCCTGCGAAGCTGCCGATGATGAGGTTGATGATGGTGGTTCCCAGCCCGACGATCAGGCTGTTCAACAGGGCAGGAGGGATCTGTTGAGCAACGGCTCCCATCTCGAACCCCCCTGTCGTTCTGAATCCTACCTCCCCCATCATGGCCTCGGCACCAATCAGGAGCATTTTATACTTGTCGAAGTTGGGGGGAACTAAGTATCTGGGCGGCTTGGAGATCCCGTCTATCGTGGGGATTATGCTCACATCGAACATGTACAGGAACGGGAAGAGCGACCACGCCGCAATGGCTACCACCACCAGATAGAGGGCGACTCGCCAGATCACACGCTGGGCTCTTTTAGGGAGAAGACCTCGTCTCCTACGGGCCATCCTCATACTACCTGCCATGTTCCTCCTCCTTTTCAGTCACCAGGCTGTCTACGGTCCTGTTATACGTAGCTGCAAAGTGTTCAGAGAGAACAGAGCATCATCTGAAGTCAGGTCGGGCGGTGTTGGTTCCCGCTGGAGTCCCATCCCTATTGGCGGGTTCTTGCGGGCAGTTGAAGCTTCTCCTTCGTGTATCGTTGGTAGCTGCTAGGGTGAATATATTGCACATTATATCATAGGTTTCGGATTTTTCAAGACCTTTTTAAGAATTCGTTGGAACCAGGTGGGCTGCATTTGGGGCTGTCATCGGAGGGCTTTGGGACGATCAGGTCGAGTTGTGTGACTTTACAGGAGCGTAGCAGAACGGGATCGAAGGCTAGGCCAAGGATTGAGACTGGTCTTGCGTTTCGTCTCGGCCCTGTTGAGATGCGGATTGAGTGCGTCGAAGGAGGATCACCAGTCCCAGAGACAGCAGAAGGAGGATTCCGCCGGAAGTCACGAAGGATAGTCTCAGGTCGATGCTGGCCAGGAAGCCTAGCGCCGCGCGGCCTAGGGCCGCAAGCATCAGCGCGTTTGCGACCAGAGCGTAGGCGGGGGCCAGCCAGCGAGATGGGATCATGCGTCCCGTCAGGCTGTACATGGATGTGATGATGCCTCCCGTCGCCAAGCCCTGTATGGCCCACAAGACCAACAGCTGCTCGGTCGATTGAGCCAGAGCCGTCAGGAGGGTGGAGAAGCCGGCGAAGGCCAGGAGACCCGCCGTCAGCTTGCCAGGGCGCACCTTGCCCCCTCTCCTTCCCACCAACTGGGCCGCTACGGCTCCGGTGATGTTGGCCAGGGAAAGGGTGAATCCGGCCAGGGTGGCGATCTGAGCGCCCTCTCCTGCCAGCTGGACGATGAGCAGCGGCACTATCCCCCGCAGGGGCATCGGTCCAAAGGATTGGAAGAGGAAGAAGATCGCTATCAGCGGCAGGAAACCGGGCAGCCGCAGGCACTCCATCATTGATCCGCTCTCTGGGGTTTCGCTACCGAGGTCTTCGACAGGTTCTTTGCTCTCAGATGTGAAGCGCATTTGTCGATAGAGCACGGCGATCAACAGGATGGAAATCGCATTGAGTCCGGCGCCAACGAAGAAGTTCGGCCGGAGGCCCCACATGTCGCCCAGAGCTCCCCCCAGGCTGGGTCCGAAGGCGCCGACTATGAATTCGACCGATTGGATCAGCCCCACCGCCTGGCCCACCATGTTCGGAGGAACCCCTTCGGTGGCCAGTATCATGGTCTGAGGCCAGGAACCACCCAGGATCCCCATGCTGGTATTGGTCACTACCAGATACCCGACGCTGCTAGCGAAACCCATGAGGAATAGATGGAAACTGTTACCCGCGGTGGCGCGAACCAACTGAACCTTCCGGCCGGTGCGCCTGGCCAGCATATTCCACAGGGGCAACATGATTCCCACCAGCATGGGGCTTAGCATGAGGATGATCCCTGTCCAGAGGGCGGCCTCTTGAGGGTCCGATATGCCTATCTCGATCACCAGGAGCGGCATCAGGACATAAGAGATCTGGTATCCCAGGACGGCAAGGCCGTGACCCGCGGCCAGCACGTAAAGGTTCCGTCGCCAGCTCCCTTCGCCGGCTCGCACACGAGTTATGCGGGCCAGGGCACCCCGCACGGACTTCTGGCGGCCTTTCAGACCTTTCAACTGCAACGCTCCAGGTTCTTGAGGGATAGGCAGCCACCCCACGCGGAGGCGGAGTGGCGTGCGTTCGCAGTCCTATTCTAGCGCCGTAGTTCGACCTGAGCAATGAGAGGTCTTTGGCCTATCATTGAGCGTGTATCGGATCAACTGCTGCTTGCGATGGCTCACGGCCTGAGATAGAATTCGGATGGTTCTCGGGCCCCCGTAGCTCAGTGGACCAGAGCAACTGCCTTCTAAGCAGTGGGCCGCAGGTTCGAATCCTGCCGGGGGTACCAGGTGATTGGGTAAGCGAGCCTCCCTTGCCGCTACGTCCGGTGGAAGGGAGGCTTTTATTTCATGTGTACAGTGTACAGAAGCGAGATGAAGCGGCGCGAGAAGAACGGAAAGATCTGGTACTCGCACAAAGTGGGGGACAAGTACTGCAAGGGCAACGGGAAGAAGTAGGCTGTGAGCAGGGGGCTGCCGGTGAAGCCCCTCTTGACAGAGGTCAAAGGAGGAGCCCCCCTGCTCAATCCTATTATTGGGCAGACATTAGGGAAGGTGCAAGTTGGACCCTGCTACACGTGTATTATAGACACTGAATGTCGAGAGTGTCTATTGACAATCGACTGATGCTGTGATAGTCTAGCTCAGGAGAAGTCCTCATCCAGATATAACTTCTCAACTGGCGAGCACTCAACGCAGACTCATCCCCAGCCAGTCCATGAAAGCGTGGCAAGGAGGCCAGCCATGTCCTCGTCAGTGCGTGCTATCAGTGCCCCCTTCTGTCCTGTATGTGAAGCACTTCTCACCTTGGGTTGAGTAGCCGTTGATGTCATACCATTCTGGCAAACTGGCTATAAAGACTAGGAGATTAGCAATGAGCGATTTATCTCTTGAGCAGGCATATGAAGTGCTTAGTGCACTAAAGGAACTACACAAGTCCACGGCCAAGTTACTTGACGAACGTGGCCATCAACCTGCTCGTGAGTCTCCAGCAGATACAGAGTTGAGGACTTTCCAGCGCCCAGAATTAGTACTAGCTGCGTACTGTCAGGCAGATATGTTAGTGGAGGCCACAGCCGACTATGTCCAAGCTTTCATCAAACTGGCGACACCTCCCGTGCAAACCATTGCCACTTGGTCTGCCGTCCGCGGAGCTATCGAAGCTGGTGCATTTGCCACTTGGCTACTCGATGTGGGCATAGACGCAAGGACGCGAGTCCAGAGAAGTCTGGCTCTTCTCTATAAAGGCTTTGTAGAACAGGCGAAGTTAGAACGAGATAACAAAAACACAACAGTTATGAAGAAGATATCCGATAAGGAAGTGGAAACGGAATCTGTAGCACTAGAGTTAGGATTCCCGAAAATACGAAACTGTAAGGGCAAGCGTATAGGAATCGGGCAGTGCCCGCCAACCATCGTCGATGTAGTTGATAAAGCTTTGAATGTAAAGACGGAATATCGATATCTAAGTGGATTCGTTCATTGTGCCCATTGGGCTGTGTCAAGAGGTTCATACCGGAAAGAAGAGGATGATTCACGCGTTCCAATCGAGTACAAGTCTTATGATTCGGGTGTACAGCTTCTGGAAAAAGATTTGGCCCCAGGTTCAATAGTGAAGTTAGCTGAGCTAGCCGGAAATGCTTACTTGAAGCCCATTGAAAACAAGTGCCAGCTCTATGGATGGGATGTTGAACAATTCAATCTGGTCATAGGGACCGCGAAAGAGAGGTTGTCTGCAGCCCTCAAATCATGAACTTGTAGTCCGTGTTCCGCTTAATCCTACTGCTAGCATTTGAAATGCACCACCTGCTTTGGCACATTTGACATAAGTTCTGAAGAATAATAACCGCTACAGGTGGTGGTTAGCGATGGCGGCAACTACTACAGATTGTGGTCCATTAGCCGTTAGCTCAGGTTTGTAGAGCACCTGCCTTTTACACAGAGGGATTGAGAGTCTAGAATGACTTCTGCACAGCATTCGCTTGTGGCCGGCTACGGATGAATGAGATGCAACCTCAAGTGAGGCAGCTTCATCCTGTGCTAGTGATAACCATGGCCATTGGCTTGATTGCTGACCTGCTGGCTATCGGGTCCTTCATTGCGGTCGTGACTCGCGAAGACTCCCTTCGACTGCCGTTCGTGAATGTAACATTGACTCGTGAGCTTTTCTACTTCGTAACCTTTCTAGTCATGGTCTATGGTCTGGTGACATTGTCACTGATTGTACGGATTTGGAGCCAGCGTTCTCGTTTTTCCAACCCAGATGAGCGCGGATGTACATGTTTCGTAGTTAATGTTCTCTTGACGTACCCGTTCTTCGCGCTATGGTTTGCAATGGTCTTAGGGCTCGGCGGGCTGGAGCACCTGTTCTTTGTGATTGTCTTGACGCTGGTTGCGGCACTAGTTGGCGGAGGGGTACTCACCGCAGTGGCAGAAATTCTTGGGCCCCCACTCATTGGGCCAGGACGAGAATGAGTACCTCACCGCTAGAAGGGCTCTGGCTGGCTCATCTCCACCGCCTGTAGTAGACGGATACGATGCGTTTGTATCCGATTCCCAGTCGGGTGAGAAGTACATCTTACATCCCGTCTGGGATATGAAAGGCAGGTCTACACGCAGCTAAATCAAGAGCGAAATAAGTTTGGTGAATGGAGGAATGTATCGACAGCTTCGCTAGCTAGGGCTGTAACCGTGCGTGGTGTCAAACACGCCGACGCGAGGGGCAAGCCCTTTATGAATGTGGTATATTGGACATGAGAAACCCCAACGATGTACAAGCGTCTTCGGGTGGGCTCCGGTGAAAATGGAACCTGAGCACTGGACAGCACAACGCAAGCCCGCGCAGATTGTCAACCGATTAGGTGCAGAATTCTTGTCTCCCCTGTGGCCGGAATCGACCAGGGGATTCGGCATAAATGGCATGTCAAGTTCGATAATGGCACCACTATCTGTGGCAGTCTAGGAGTCAGGCCGACCACAGTATCTTGTGCGGCGTAGCTCAGTGGCAGAGCAGGGGACTCATAAGCCCTTGGTCATTCAGAAGGTGATGTGGCGAGAGTCAAAGAGCAGATGCCTAGCGTGGCCATGGTCAGCAACTTCGTGGCATTACTTCATTGTTGAAATAGGGCAACTGCTTTTTTAGAAATCGGTTTCTTATTCAGCATCACAAACCGCTAGAGATAGTGGTATCAAAGGTGAAAAGACGCCTTAAGGCCCCCGTAGCTCAGTGGACCAGAGCAACTGCCTTCTAAGCAGTGGGCCGCAGGTTCGAATCCTGCCGGGGGTACCAGGATATGATCTGTAGGGTTGAGACCCTTTCTTGCTACTACTTGTAGCGGTGAGGAGGGGCCTTTCCTTTATTCGCATCGAGGAAAGACCAACTGCTCCTTGTCCTTCGAAAGAGCGAACAGGCGGGCCTTGACCAGATTCAATTGAGCCTGGGGCATGGGAGCCTCAGAACAATGGAGCGATACCAGGACATAGAGCAGGATCTGACGGACGCGTCCTGCGACCGACTGGGACTGAGCCTGTAACAAGGTGCCTGCAGCCCTGCTCCATGTGCCGAATAGCGGCAGGACGACCTTAAGGTGCCATACTATCTCCTAGGAGGATCCTGTGGCTGACGAAGAGCTTGTCAGGATGATCAGAGAGCAAGGAACCGATGGCCTAGAGAAGTGGAGGCAACAGAACCCTGGAGAGTTGCTAGACCTAGAGTCTGCCATCCTGATAGGAGCCAACCTGGAGTCTGCCATCCTGACGGAAGTGATCCTGCGGGAAGCCATCCTGAGGGGAGCCGACCTGGGAGAGGCCGACTTGAGGAGAGCTGACCTGTGGGGAGCTGACCTGAGAGAAGCAATCCTGAGGGGAGCAATCCTGAGGGGAGCCAACCTAGAGGTTGTCTATCTGAGGAGAGCCGACCTGAGGAGAGCCGACCTGAAGGAAGCCAACCTGAGGAGAGCCAACCTGTGGACTGCCGACCTGGCGGGAGCCAACCTGTGGGGAGCCAACCTGATGGAAGCCGCGGTCCCAGCAGAGAAGCTAGCAGAAGCTGCCGATCTAACGAATGCCATCATGCCCGACGGGACCAAGTGGGAACCGGGTGGACCGTGGGATAGGAGGGGACAGGTGGAGGAGGATGCTTAGGCCAGCGAGTAGTGGGCCCAGGTTCGTATCCTGCCGGGGGTACCAGGTGATCGGGTAGCTGAATCACCTCTTCTGCTGTGTCGGTAAAAGGGGATTTTGATTGTACAGGCGCAGAAGTGTGGACTGAACTGACATCCAGGAGATCACATCGCGGCGATCCGACTGCTGATTCTACTGATGGCAGCCCTGGCATCTGCGCCAATTGTGGCCTGCTGCGGTGCGGCAACAACGACCATGACTACGCAATCCAGAACGCCAGACAGATGACGAGGTTGCTGAGCGATTCTCTCTCAACCGTTGAGGTGGTTGCTGCTCCCACAGGGACCAGTGAAGTCGGGAGCAGCCAGTGTCAGTCTACTCCCTAGCCTTCTATCAAACTGGTTAGGACTCTATTATGCTGGTGTGTCAGGAAATGGGTGCTGATACATCCCTCAGCGGTTTATGGATGACCAGAATTGGCTTCTCGTAGGTGCCTTTCAAGGTAATGCTCCTTTTCGTGAAATCTCACCAGTCGTTGGCCCAATAGACTGGCTCGCTTAGTATTGTACCATAGAATTACCCTCAAGAAGCTTAAAAGTCGCACGGTTATCGGCCATGCGGCCACATTAGCCCACTTTCCACATCCCGCCTCCCTTCCATAGCCATGTCCGTGACCGCCCTGCTGGCCCTCTAATGTTTCTCACACGTTGCTCCCTACGTTGCTGTGTGTTACTCTGGTAACATGAGAGTGCTACACTTTGCGATCGACCTAGTCTTCGCATCGGCCATCTCTCTCGTCGTGGCCTACTTCTTGGGGTATGTTCTGCGAGAGTATACTGCCGTCACTTGATGGCACGCGCTATTTGCTCAGGCCACATTGACCGTGCATCCGTCAGCAAGATAGCGGCCGAGTTAGAACTAAAACAAGCAAGAACAACAGGAGGAATTCAGAATGCCATTCGGTGCTGGGGAATACAAGTATGAATTGGTCGAAAACTGGGCCAAGCTTCCTGAAGGGTGGTCGTTTCTGGACGTCGGCGGCATCTGTATAGATAACCAGGACCGACTATACATCCTGAATCGCAGCCAGTACTCCGTCATTGTCCTTGACCGTGAAGGCAATCTACTCAATTCCTGGGGCGAGGGTTTCTTCAACCATGCCCACGGCAGCTGCATCGGTTCTGACGGTGCTATCTACTGCACTGATGACGGAAACCATATAGTCGCTAAATTCTCTCCAGAAGGCAAATTGCTTAACATTTTGGGCACGAAAGGACAGGCGTCAGACACCGGTTATTTCCGTACATGGGATTTCTGGGAGAGCCTGGCTAGGATACAGCGTGTTGCTCCGCCATTCAACCGCCCTGCCGGCGTGGCGGTAACCCAATCCGGTGAAATGTACGTTGCCGATGGTTACGGCAACGCTCGGGTGCACAAGTTCTCACCCGAGGGCAAGCTGCTTTTCTCTTGGGGTGAGCCAGGTGGGGCCCCGGGACAGTTCCGGATTCCTCACAATATCTGGCTGGATAGACAGGAACGCGTGTGGATTGCAGACCGCGAGAACAACCGGATACAGATCTTCTCACCTCAGGGCGAATTCATAACTGAATGGACGGATGTTATCCGCCCCACCGATATCTTCATCGATGAGGAAGATACGGTCTACATCTCGGAGCTGTGCCTTCGGGTGAGCATCTTCACCATTGACGGCCAGCTGCTGGCACGCTGGGGCAACAAAGGAAATGACAAGGAAACAGCTCTTTTCCACACCCCACACGCCATTGCCGTTGACTCGCGGGGAGACCTCTATGTCGGCGAGGCATCCATGGCCGCCGCTGGAGTTGATAAAGGCTCCCGGACGATACAGAAGTTCGCCCGCAAAAAATAGGTGGACTTATTCAAGGAGGTTATTGTGCTTGATATCGTTGCTTTTGGCGAAGTCCAGCTGAGGCTGTCCACCCCACATTTCCAGCGGTTTGAGCAGGCATCAAGCTATGATGTCAACGTCGGTGGCGCTGGCCTGGCGCTGCCCGTGCCGACCGGTGAAGTGGGAACAGCAACCGACGGTTTGCATTTTGACTTCTGCCAGACGAGCGTGGTGGCTGGACAGGAGTCTGGCCCGCCGTCACGTTCAGCAGGGGTTCACTACATCCGTTATCGCATAGTTCACGCAAAGATCAGGATTCATACCGAAATCGTGGGTTTGCGATCAATCCAGGGGCTTGCTTGCTCCAGTTGACCCGCCAAACGGAATAGGGTGGCTTCGTCCCCGAAGCGTCCTGCGAAGTGCACGCCAATGGGCAAACCAGTGTCTGTCTGATGCAAGGGCAAGGATATCGCCGGTTGCCCGGTCACATTGAACAGCAGCGAGAACTGGGCATATCCCTTGAATAGTTTGTCCATCCATCCCTTAGCGTCCAATGATGAGTCATTTGCGTTATAGAAACCGAGCTCTACAGGTGGTCCGGGCAGAGTGGGAGACAACAGGACATCGTAGTCCCGCATGAAAGTGCCCACACTTCTATTGATTTGGTTGAATACAGCCATTGTGTTGACGAGGTCAATCCCTGACACATCGAGACCGAATTGATAGCAGGCCCAGGTGGTAGCCTCCAGATTCTCCTCGGATGGGTTTCGTCCCAACGACCGAGCACCCTCGGCTGCTTGTGCCAACCAGGCGCACCAGGCTGGCGTGCACGCGTCCACCATGGCATCGAGATCAACTTTGGGTGCCGCCTCGATTACTGTGTGACCCAGCGATTCTAGCAGCCGAGCAGTTTCTTCAACCGCCTTTACACACGCTGGATCAGACTCAGCGCCATTCCAGCCGGTTGTGGTGAAAGCGATCTTCAGATCGCCAGGCGACGTCGAAACCTCCTCTAAATACGGGCCAGCTGGAGGAGCAATGATATACGGATCGCCCGCTCCAGGCCCATGGACCGCATCTAGTATGGCCGCACTGTCACGCACGGTGCGGGTCACAGCATGCTCGATGCCCATCCCGCCGAGCACCACTTCGCCAAAATCAGGGCCAAGCGAAGTACGACCGCGGGTTGGCTTCAGCCCCACCAGGCCACAGCAGGAGGCCGGAATGCGAATCGAACCACCACCATCGGTGGCATGAGCCCAGGGCACGATCCGTGCGGCAACCGCAGCTGACGACCCCCCACTCGAGCCACCGGTGGACTTTGATGTGTCCCATGGATTTCGAGACGGTCCATGAAGTAGTGGCTCTGTGGATATATTGAATCCTAATTCGGGTGTGTTCGTGCGGCCAATTGTGACCAGGCCAGCCTTCTTGAAACGAGCCATCAGCTCAGTATCATGGGGGAAAATGCTATTCTCGAACAGGCGACATCCGGAGTCGGTGGGGACGCCAGCAGCATGAACCACTAGGTCCTTGATTAGAAACGGAACGCCCCTAAAGGGCCCGTCAGGCAAATCGTTTTCATCAACCTGATCACTTTGTTGGATAATGAAGCCGATGACAGCGTTAAGATCCGGATTCATCTGCTCAATCGCTGTTAGAGCAAGTTCGACCAACTCAGTTGATTTGACCTCTCTACGCCGGATCAAGTCCGCCAACCCCAAACCATCGTATTGAGCATATTCATGTAACTCCATGAGCCCCCCCCCTTTATATTTTAGAAGCCGAGAATTTCTGACCTGCCCCAAAACAATTATACCACTATTTATGTTAGACTCGCCTGTTGACTCGGGTGCCTTACTGTGCTACCCTGACTGTGGGGAAGCGCCCGATGCGAGGGTCTTTGGTGCCCACATGACGGCGCTCTGTGAAGACCGCCAGGCGTCTGTTGGTGTGGAGGGGGAGTGGCGGTGTCCGCGCGAGGGGGGGCAAACGCAGGTCTATCGCCATCCAGCGCTTCGGATGCTCGGTTAAAATGAAACCGAGTTGGTCAAGAATCAAGCTGCGAAATGGAGGGTGTACATGATCATCACTTTGCTGATCGTCACATTCATCGTCGCATTCGCCGTTGCTTCAATCGTCGTGCTCATTTTCAGAAAACCTATCGACAGCATACTGACGCGAGTCCTCTCAGATGGGATAAGCCAGGCCTGGACGAGGTATCTCGTATTTGCCCTGTATGTTGTGGGAATAGGAGGCGGTGTACGACCTTGGGAAATCGAAAAATACCTGACGCAGCGGGAGCCCTATAACGAGGTAGTTCAGCTCACGTCAGATCGTTGGGTGCTGGAGATTTATCAGACGATTATGGGGACGCTGGGAGCCACGGCGTGGCTACTGCTGGTCTTCTTTATATTCGCGCTAGTCGCTCTCGTGATCATCCGAGTATTCGGGCCAAGGAAAGCTAAAACCGAATCGTAGCATTGAACAGAGCGAGAAGCTGTGAGCGGCCCTAACCCTCTGGTGTGAGACGTGGGAAGCTTGGGCGTCGGGGCGATGTGGTCTGGGTTCGTCCACCTTGATGGAGGGTTCCAGTGAGGGCCAATGAGAGTCGCATCAAAGTCCGCCTTTTCTCGCCGTACCTCGAGGTCGCCGGGGAGAGGGAGCTTCGACTGGATGCCGGAGCGTTTGGGAGCCTGGGGGACGTCCTGCAGGAGTTGCGTCATCGGTTTCCGGGGCTGGAGAAGTACTACACCTTCCGGCCCGATGGCACGGTGAAGGGCTACTCGTTCACCTGCCTGGTGGACGGTACCGCCGTCGGCCCGGATCACCAGCTTCAGGGGGGAGAACAGATCATGATCCTGCCTCCTATGGAGGGGGGCTGAGCGTTACTGTGGGCCCAGCGGCGGGTTCCCCGCGGCGCGCACCTTGAGAAGGTAGCCCTCCACCTCTTCGAAGGGCCCCTCGACGATCACCTCCGGGTCCTCCGCCCCCGCTTCGATGGCCTCGCGACGCGCCTGGGCCGCGAAGGCTTCTCGTGCGAAGGCCAGGGCGGATTCCGCGTCTGCGAACGTTCTTCGCTCCGAGCCGGTGCTGACGAAATGTCGCACGAATCCCTCATCTGACAGATAGGAACTCACCCTGGCGTCGTGCGCCACGATGATGCCCGATGAGACCGTTCCCACCGCATTGGCCACGGGGTAGTGATGGGGGAGGATCAACTGGGCGTGCAGCCTCTCCGCCACGTCGGCCAGGAACTCGGGAGCCGGCGCCCCGATCCCGACTATGGGAAACCTGAGCCGCGCGTTGACCTCCAGGAATCCATCGGCGCCATCTCCCAGGGCCGGTAGGCGGTCGGTTTGGGCTCCCAGGAGGAAGGCTAGGATCTCTCGGGTGATGACATCCGTGATCTGTTCGAAGGCTTGCTCCACGAGTCTCTGGGGGTCGATTTCCAAGAACCTGGAGATGGCCCTGACGGCCGAGCGAGCCACCTCGTTGTCCCACATGGCGTAGCGTCCGGATGAGTGAAGGAGGTCGGTGGGGGTCAGGGCTGCCCTCACCAGGATGCCGTGGTTGAAGAGGCGACCGGTGGGCAATTGGATGGGGTGGACGGCTCCCAAAGGCTCCAACAGTCCGGACAGGCTTCGCGGGCCGTCCTTCAGAGAATCGATGATGGCCCTCTCGGAGTCGGAGAACTCCAGAATCGAGTCATCCCGCCGACCCAGCATCCAGTACTCCAGGTCGAAATCGGGGCTGAAATCCGTCCTCGGGCGATCCGCCAGGCTGGCCAGCTCCTTTCGAGCCTGGGGATGGCCGCAGGCCAGCTGGCACAGGGGAACGACCCGGCCGGGGCCGATGTGGAGGCGCTGGTGCCGACCCAGGGTGATCTGGCTGTCGCCGCCCAGCCCGATCGTCCGGATCCTGGCGGCGCGCACCGCCATGCTGGCCCGCCCCACGAGGGCCCCGTCGTCGGTGATGGTCGTCTCGCCCTCTCGAATCTGAATTATGTCCGTGGTGGTGCCTCCCACATCCACCACCACGGCGTCCGGCCTTCCTGCAAGCCTCTTGGCGCCCATGGCGCTGGCGGCCGGCCCGGATATGATGGTCTCCACCGGCCGGCGGGAGGCCAGGTCGGCGCCCATCAGGGTCCCGTCGCCCTTCACCACCATGAGGGGAGCGGCGATGCCTCGCTTGCGCAGCGCCGCTCTGGCCGCTTGTACGAACTGGGAGGCGACCGAGATCAGCGAGGCGTTCACCGTGGCGGTGGTGGCTCGCTGGATGGAGTTGAGCTTGCTGGAGAGCTCGTGGCCGAGCACCATGGGAAGCGAGGTGGTCTGGCGAAGGGCCTCGTAGGCTCGAATCTCGTGGTCGGGGTTGAACGGGCTGAAGTAGCTGGAAATGGCGACCGCGTCGACCTGGTCCTTCAGCCGGCCGCTCAGTCGCATCAACGCGGCCACGTCCAGAGGCTGAACTTCCTCCCCATGCACATCGTGGCCACCCGAAACGTAGAATACCTGGTCGGTGGCGAGGTGCTCCGCCAGGTGATAGGACTCTATCAGAGCCTGGTCGTACCCGATGAGGATGAGCGCCGCTCTCCTTCCTTTGCCTTCCACGATGGCGTTGGTGGAGAGGGTGGTGGAGAGGGATACCATGGCCACAGCCGATGCCTCCCAATCCTGGAGCGCGTCTATGGCCTCCAGAATCCCCAGGAGGAGATCGTGATGGGTGGTGAGGGCTTTGGCCGTCTGGAGAACGCGGCGGGTCTCCGCGTCGATCAGAACCGCATCGGTGTAGGTGCCGCCCGTGTCGATGCCCAGGAGGGTGCGTTTGGGATGGGATGTGGTCATGTCGCTCGCCTTTGCATTCGTCAATGATTTCGAGAGGCGCCCTGCCGGGCTGCCCCGCGCGCTTCGGCGGGGGCGTCTCTAGGTCGTCGCTGCCGGCGCGGCGCGCGCACGGGCTCTACCGCGCCAAGCGCACGCCGGCCTGGAAAGCGTCCTGCAGGGCCGTGGGATGCTTCTGTATGGCTCCCTTCTCGTCGATATCCTGGTAGAGGAGATCGGCCTCTTGCTCCACCTCCAGGGTGGCGAAGAGGGCTTGCAGGATCCTCTTGGTGGGGCGGAAAAGGCGGGGCAAGGTGGTCCCTCCCGCCGCGATCGAAACGCCTCTGCGGGGCGCGCCGGTGGCGCTGACGTGCTGCTTCAGCACGTACTTGGCCACCCACAGGCACTGACATCGGTCGATCATGGCTTTGGCCTGGGAGGATGGTCCCATGAAGAAGACGGGGGTGGCGAAGACCAGGGCATCCATCTCTCTCAGCTCGGGATACAGCTTCTGCATGTCGTCTTGGACCACACACTGGCCCGTGCGAAGGCAGCCATCGCAATGTTGGCAACCTCGGTAGCGAAGGGTGCACAGTATGACCTTTTCCGTTTCCGCCCCTCGGCTTTCGGCGCCAGCAAGCACCTGATCCAGAAGCTGCTCGGTGTTTCCGCCGCGACGAGGGCTGCCAGCAAGCCCAAGCACTTTCATCTCGCATCCCTTTCTCCGTTGAGGACCGCTACGGGCCGGCTTAGCCGCCAACGATTCGCCAGGGATGGGAGTAGGCGTTCATCCGCCTTCCGCGCAGATAGCCCACCACCGTGCACCGATAGAGCTCAGCCAGCTCCACCGCCAGGGAGGTGGGTGACGAGAAGGTCACCACGATGGATAAGCCCAGGCGGATCGCCTTGGAGACCATGTCGTAGCTGGCCCTTCCCGAGCTGGCCACGAACTTGTCGCTGAGATCGATTCCCCTCATCAGGCAGTAGCCAGCCGCCTTGTCCACCGCGTTGTGGCGCCCAACGTCCTCCTGCAGGGTGATCAGATCGCCTGCAGCATCGAATATGGCCGCCGCGTGGATGCCTCCCGTGGTGCGATACATCGGCTGGCTGCGTCGCATCTCCTGGCCGGCCTTCCGAAGAGTGCTCGCAGTCACCTTCAACTCCCCGTCGAGCGTCGAAAAGTCGGGATCATCGCTGTTGAGACGGGTGGGTCCGCATCCGGCCTGTATCCAGCGGGGGCTGGAGCTGAGCGCCTCCGGCTGTACAGCGCCGTCCCTCGCCCGGATGTGGACCAGGTTTCGGCTCTCCATCGCCACACCCGGTTCCTCGAGAGGGTCCGCCAGTCCGCAGTGGTGGACTAGAAGGATATCCCGAAAGCTATCGATGATTCCCTCGCTCAGGCAGAAGCCGACCGCCAACTCTTTTTCGTGGCCGGGAGAGCGCATGATGATGGCCACGGTATGCCCGTTGACCTCCACGGTCAGAGGCTCCTCCCCAGGGAGTTCTGTCGAGAACCACTCTTTTCCCTCCGGGGTTATCTTCTGGACTCTTCGCTCCGACATCTGGGCCTGTGCTCACCCCTTTCATCGGCGGTGGCGTTCCTCAGGAACAGGTCTAGCTTCCTGCCTTCTCGAACATGTCTTTGTCGGCGCCGCAATCTGGGCATACCCAGTCATCGGGCAGGTCCTCAAAGGCTGTCCCCGGCAGGACGTCGGCCTCGGGATCCCCTTTCGCCGGATCATAGACATATCCGCACACTGTGCACTCCCACTTGTCCACATTGCACCTCCGAGTTGAGCTGTGGTTGGGTCGAGGCTCCTCATTTCGCCTCATCTACCATTGTAGCATCAAAGCTGTTGAAGCGAGTAATCAGCCTTACTTAGGCGGAGCGGTTCGGGCGGGGCCGCGCTCAGATCGGCCTCCGTGGTTCGCTACAGTTGGGGCCAGGGGAGGATCACATGATCGTCAGCGGGCTCGCCTTGCTCGTCTATCGTCGGCAGGCGCTCCATGGTGTGAGGCAGATAGAGCCCGACAGCGATATCTCGCGGGGAGGTTTCGATATCCTGCCGGAAAACATGTTCGTCCCGGACCACTTCGCCCTCGGACCAGGTCGAAGTGGGCGAGTGGCCTTCGACGGGAGCGCTGTCCGCCTGCGCGACTATCTGGCCTCGATCGTCACGCGCATGGACGAAAACGGTGTAGTCCTTCACCAGAGGGCCGGTCCGCCTCCAATAGAGCGTGAGTCGCAGGCCCTCGTTTTCCAGGTAGTCCATCTGGTAGGCCAGGAGGGCGATTCGATCCGCGAAGTTGGCCCTGCGAGGGGTGAGGATCAGATCGCCCGCATCCGAGCCCGGGATGTCCTGGGGCGCGTCCAGCAGGTCGCCGCCATACGGATTGATGCGATAAATCAAGGCATCGTGCCATCGGGCGACCAGGAAGAGGTCGAGTCCCGCTGCGATCCGCCACCGCCATTCCTCCTCCCATTTGGCCTGGGGGAAGGGCGTTTCCTGGGGGTGAATCACCACGTGGGTCACTCCCTGATGTCCCAGCTCGACCAGAGCCTCCAGCGCTTCCTCGGATGGGAAGCTGGACAGGGTTTGACCCAGGATCTCGTGGCTGCGAGGGGTCATTCCGCTGTACCCGTTGACCAGACCCCTCCAGTGAATCGTGCTGGCATACATTCGCTTGGTCTCCGGATACTCGGGTTGTGGTGCCACGTGGATGGGGAGCTCCACCAGTGCGGAAACGTCCGGATTTCGCGCCAGCCACGGATAGCAGAGGGAGAGCGACCGCGTCGAGCCCACGTTGGCCAAGGGCAAGGGGATGGAGAGCCCTTCGAGGAGGAGCAGGATCAGCAAGAAGGCGGCTGCCGCCCAGATCCACCTGCGATGAAGCCCTTTGGCTCGCATCCAGCGGAAGAGGCGGGTCAGGAAGAAGCCGAAGAGGAGGCTGGCGGCGAAGCCGGCTGGGATGGCCCACCGCGCGGGGGCTCTCACCAAGCTCAGGGGCGGCAGCAGTCTTTCCAGCCACGAATGCGGCAATGGAATCCACCGGTCGATCCCGGGCACCCAGGCTTGGGGGCCCAGGGCGAGCGCGATAGACGTTCCCAGGAGGATCCAGAAGGCGGCGACGCGCCACCGCTCATCATTTGCTCGCAACGACGATGACTTTCTCCTCCTCAGCGAGATGAAGGCGAGCCCCGCCAGGGACAGGGGCACGGCGAGGCCGGGGAACAGTTGCCTTTCCTCGATGAGCTCTCTGCCAGGGTCGATCCTCGGTGGGCCGAAGATCCGGTTGTCTCTGGATGCGACCAGGAGATCTTCGGGGCGGGCAGAAAGCGCTATTCGCAGGTCCAAGGGCCGGAGGGAACTCATCTCGGGCATGGTGTGCAGGTAGGGGATGATGAGGGGCACCATGAGAGCCAGGACGACGGCCGAGGCGGTTCCCAGGGCGGGCGCGGTGCGTCGGAAGGCTCTCCGCCCGGGGCCTAGCCAGTAAGCGGCCAAATAGATGGCCAAGGCAACTATGGTGAAGATCGCAAGATACCAGCTCGAGGCCAACTGGAGGAGCAGGAAGAGCGCGAAGGCGGCCAGATACTGGGTGCGCCTTTCCTGCAGGAAGCGATCCAGGCAGAGGATGGAGAGAGGTAGCCACTGCAGGGTCAGGAGCTGGATGTGACTGAATATGGCAAAATGATAGGGCGCGAATGCGAACGCGGTTCCGGCGAGGAACGCGGCCGGAAGGTTGCGGGTGAAGCGATGAGCGAGCAAAAAGGTCGTCCATCCGGTTAGGGCGAGGCTGGCCAGAAACGCCAAGTTGTAGGCCACCAATGGCTCGCCGGTTGCGACCTGGACCGGCAACACCGACAGGGCGGTGGAGAGCATGTGCTCCGAGTAGGCCAGCGTATTCGGACGGGGGAAGAAGATGTTGGCGTCGAACAGGCCCGCCGGATTCTGCATGAGGGCGTGTCCGTCCCAGGCCAGGATCCAGGTGTTGAGAAGGGGATCGCCGATGTCGCCGGGCAGCGATTCGGCGAGGTTCAGACAGAGCGGATAGGTCATGATGATGGCGAGGACCGCATAGGCAGACAGGGTCAGGAGTGACAATCGCACTCTGCTCATGGAGGGGACTCGGTGGCTGGGAGGATGATTCGATCATCGGGCACGGGTCCGCTCGGGCCTCGTACGCTCAGCCTGGCCAGGGTATCCAGATCGTACATTCCCACGGCCAGATGGCTCCCCCGTCCGCCCACGGCGGGAGCAGGAATGAGGTGCTGGTCCATCACGATCTCGCCCGGCGTCCAGGCGCTGGTGGGATGGAGTCTCTGCACGGGGGCGCCGTCCGCCTGGGCGATGATCCGGCCTTCCTCGTCGAGCAAATGGATGAAGACCACGTAGTCGGCCTCCACCGACCCCTCCGCTTGCCAGTAGAGGGTCACTGGCAAACCCTCGGCCGTCGGATCGTGCAAGTCATAACCCACCAGGCGGATGTTCTCGCCCAGTAAGTGGTCCAGCACGTGGGCCGGCTGTGGGATGTAGGCGCTCTCGATTCGTATGGCCTGCAAGGGAACCTGGTCCAGCCCCTGACCGAGCCCGCCGGTCGGGGCGAGCCTCTTCCCGTCCGGGGAGTAAAGGCCGACCACGAGCTGGTAATGCACTGGGAGAATCTCGGCCGGCAGATCGATGACGTGGTCGTCCACCATATATAGGCTGGACAGCCAGTTGGAGGTGGGGATATCGCCCGGGTTCATGTTGTTGGATTGCGCCCAGGTGACCCCCTTGGCGTCCAGATGGGCGAAGGAACTATAATCGACGGAGAGGTCGCGCTTCGCCCTCCAATATAGTCTGAGGCGAATGGACTCCCCTTGTGCCGCCCGCTCGCGGCCCAGATCGTAGCCTAGAAGGTCGATTTCCCCACCTAGGTCGACTTTCATCTGATGCTGAGCGGTGAGGACCCAGTCAGGGGGCGAATGAAGCCGAAACCACGTCGTGTGCGAGTCCACGTAGGCCATCCGGAAGGCCAGCCAGAGGCCGAGGGGGAGAAGGATCCAGAGCACATGGGAACGGCGGAGCGACCGGGACCGGCTTTCGGACGGACGGGCGTCCATTTGCCGCAGGCGTGCCAGCGAGAGCGCCGTCAAAGCCGCGAGAACTGCCAGGGCGACGAGGGAGACCCGGCTGGACAGGCGATGGACATCGGTCCCTTCGAAGCGCACCAGCAGGCGGTGATCGCCCGCCGGGACGGGCACCTCGATCAACCCCAAGTCCTCCGAGGTGCCCACCTCCACCCTTCGGCCGTCGAGGTAAGCCACCCAGCCGGGATAGAAGAAGGTGCGGAATCGAGCGATGAAGGATTCTGGGCTGGTGAACCGGTATTGGTCCGAGATGACGGTGTGCGCCTCCTGGATCGCACTTGCGCTCGGGGGCAGGGAGGAATCATCCAGCTTGTGGATCGGTTTCGACTCCAGGTAGTCGCTCACCAGAGGAGAGGTCCCTGGATTTTGCTGAACCCATTTGGGCAGGAACTCCCCGGTGCTGGTCATGCCCACCACCTGGGTCCGCAGCTCGTAGCGAACGATGTCGGCGGGCCCAGGGTCACCGATGTCCAGGAAGGGAACGCGAGGGTAGAGGTAGGGCTGTGATGCCACGACCACGAGGAGGCAACCCATTCCCGATAGAATCGCGGCGCTCCTTGGCGAGCCGTGATGGGTCCACAGCAAGGCCGCGGCGCCGGCTACCACGCTTCCGCCCAGTGCGGCGATGCCGATCGATCTCCAGGGGAACTCGGCCAGGGCCAGAAAGGGCACGTTTTCCCAGATGCTCAGGGAGAGAGGGAGGGCCAGAAAGACGTAGATCGCCAGGGCGATGCCGAAGAAACCCAGTTCGACCCGTTGCTCGAGGGACGATCTGCTCTTGACCAGCACCGCAGCGAGGGCTATAATGCTCAGGATCGATACGGCGAGCCCCAGGCTTGGGGCGAAGGGTGGATTGGTCGCCGCCGTGTCCAGGGGGGTGGCGGGCGCCAAGATCTCTCCGAGAGAGATGAAGTGGAGCCGGAAGTCGAAGAAGCCCTGGGAGATGCCCTCAAGGCGGATCCACTTCCTCTCCCACAAGGCGGGCCACCAGAAGAAAGCGGTGAGGGAGAGCGCGAGGGCCAGGCTGGCCATGGGAGCCAGGACTCTTCCTGGCTCTCTTTGTTGCCATAGGAGGAAGAGGACGTAGGCTGCCAGGATGGGCGCGAAGAGCATGGCGGTGATGTTGTGGCTCAGGATGAGCGCCCCGAAGGCGACGGCGCTTATCGTGATGTAGATGCCGTTGGCCCTCAGTATCAGCCTTCGGAAGCTCCACAGGATGATGGGCAGCAGCGAGAGGGCGACGAACTGGCTGTAGTTTCCTTGGATGAAGGCCTCGCGCAGACGATAAGGAGTGTAGGTGTAAACGATAGCAGCCAACAGCGCAGGATGGGTTCCCATGAGGTCTCGTGCCAGCGCGTAGGTTCCCAGAGCGCCTATCAGGAAGCCGGCCGTCACCAACAGTTTGAATCCGTCCTGGAAGCTTGCTCCCAGGGAGTGAAATGCCTGGACCAGATAGTAGGGAAGGGGCGGAGCGAAATTGAAGAGGGGCGTCCCATAGCCGAAGGCCAGGTTTGGCGCCCATCGAGGATAGAAGACTCCATCGCGCCAGCACTGATCCAGATCCACGACTCGGTAGAGGTGCGCCAATCCATCGGCGGTGTTGGGAAACCCGGGATTGATCAACAAGGGCAGGATGGCGAAAGCGGGCAGCAGAGCGGCCACGATCCATCCGAGGTCGAGTTGGTCGAGTCGGGCTCTTATAGCTCGACGGTAGCGCACATCTTTCACCTGTTTCTGTCCACGTGAAAGGGGATTATATCTGGCCCCATGACCCGAGTCAACGGAGCCGCCACTCGTGGGAAGTCGTACGAGAAGCCCAGCTTGTCTGTGGTGCTTCCCACCTATAACGAGAGAGATAATATCGAGGCGCTGATCCGCTGTATTTTGGAGGCTGTGGAAGAGCCCACCGAGGTCATAGTGGTGGATGACGATTCGCCGGACGGCACGTGGCGGGCGGTGGGGAGCATGGCTGGGGCTTCGGACAGGATTCGTCTGATCCATAGGACCGGCGAGCGAGGCCTGACCTCGGCCATCGTCCGCGGCGTGGAGGAGTCCAGAGGGGATGCGGTCGCCTGGATGGATTGTGATTTCTCCCATCCTCCGGAACTGTTGCCGTCGTTGGCGGCGGCCCTGGAAGACGCCGACTTCGCCGTGGCATCTCGCTACGTTCCCGGTGGCCAGGATCTTCGAGATTCGTTTTTGGCTAGGCTGTTGAGTCGCGCGATCAACGGGTTCTCTTCCCTGGTCCTGGATCGGTCGATTCGGGATTACACCAGCGGGTACATCGTGGCGCGAAAAGAGGCGGTGCAGAGCTTGTCGCTTAGGGGGGATTATGGCGAGTATTGCATCGATTTGCTCTGTCGAGCCAAACGGCGGGGCATGACGGTCCGAGAAATCCCTTACAAGTCTCCCTCGCGAACGCATGGAGAGTCTAAGACGGCGACGAGCCTCAGAGGGTTCCTTCGACGCGGGATCAAATACGTGGCAGTGGTGCTCAGGTTGAGGTTCTTTCCGGATGAGGTGATGGAGCGATGATCGAAGAGAACAAGCTCGACCCAAAGGATCTGGGGGATCTGGCCGAGATCATCCCCGGGCCGGAGCCTCAGTTGGAGGTGGTGATCCGACGAATTCCGGTCTCGGAAGCGGACATCTCGAGGCCGATCATCCCGGTGTGCGAGCCCAGCTTGAATGGTAATGAGTTACGGTACGTGACTCGCTGCATCGAGACCAATTGGATCTCGTCGGTGGGCAAGTATATTCCGGAGTTCGAGGAGGCATTCAGCCGCTGCTGTGACGCCTCCTACGGTGTTGCCTGCGCCAACGGGACGGTAGCGCTGCATCTGGCCCTGGCGACGCTGGGCATAGGACCCGGGAATGAGGTCATCATCCCCACCTTCACCATGGTGGCCACAGCCAATGCGGTGAGCTACACGGGCGCCACGCCGGTGCTGGTGGATTCGGAGCCCAAGACCTGGAATATGGATGTGAGCCAAGTCGAGTCCAAAGTCACTCCCAGGACCAAGGCGGTGATTCCCGTGCACACCTACGGGCATCCGGTAGATATGGACCCGCTGAGGGAGATCGCCGAGAGGCACGGGCTGTATGTGGTGGAGGATGCCGCCGAGGCTCATGGCGCCCGCTACAAAGGAAAACGGGCGGGGAGCCTGGGACATGTGGCGGCGTTCAGTTTCTACGGGAACAAGATCCTTACCACTGGCGAGGGCGGCATGTTGACCACCGACGATCCTGAGATCGCCAAGGTGGCGCGCAAGCTGAGGGACCATGCGTTCTCGGAGGATCGCCACTTCTGGCACAAGTACATGGGGTTCAACTATCGCATGACCAACTTGCAGGCGGCGGTGGGATTGGCTCAGACCGAGCGGTTCGAGGAATTGGTGGGGGCGAAGAGGGAGAACGCCCGCTACTACACCCGGCTTCTGAAGGAGGTAGAGGGGATCACCAGCCCTCCGGAGGAGGAGTGGGCCGAGAACGTGTTCTGGATGTACGGCGTTCTGGTGGAAGACGGCTTCGGAATATCTCGGGACGAGCTGAGGCGCAGGCTTGCCAAAAGAGGAATCGAGACGCGGACGTTTTTTATTCCTATGCATGTGCAGCCGGTCTATTATGAAATGTTCAAAGGTCAGCGCTATCCGGTGGCGGAGGATCTCTGCCGGCGCGGTTTCTATCTGCCGTCGGCGGTGAGCTTGCGCAGAAGCGAGATCGAGTTTGTCGTGGAGTCGATCGCCGACTGCGCGGTCGATTGACGTATATCAGGGGAGCTGAACCACGGAAGGCAGGGCC
>SDBU01001204.1_pt1 | contig 37682 bp, 55 predicted proteins | sample 2277071 | NCBI WGS metagenome assembly SDBU01 (sample SAMN10397929, study PRJNA504765) | marine sediment metagenome | isolation source: marine sediment core GS08_GC12, 126 cmbsf | place: Arctic Ocean: Gakkel Ridge, Loki's castle | collected 2008 | reverse complement strand
TGAGAAAACTTTTGCGTACCAAGCATACATTTCATCATTGATCGGTTCAATGGTTTCCAAATAATTAGCAAATATTTTGTCGTTCTTTTTGCTGATTTTATCTAGTTCCTTCTCGGATTTCTTTTCATCTGTGGCTTCATCGATCTGCTTTTCCAAAGCTGCCATTATGTTTTTGCCCTCAAGCCCCCACAAGGTGGTTTTTTCTTGGATGTCAGCATATTCTTGATGAACTGCTCTTGATAAATTCACCCAGACGAAAGTAAATTTACCTCTCAATTCATCATGATAATTTGAATATTCAAGCTTCTTAACTACTTTCGGGATATTGATCCCAGTTTTAAATATGTTGCTGCTGCTCATTTTTATCTGTCCTATATCTGCCTTTTTGATAAAGAGAAACGGAAGCCCAGTTTGGCAGGGCAGAAGCCAACCATCAACCGGGGATATCACACTGGGCTAGGGCCTCCGTTAATCACAAATTAGATGGCCGCCACGTCCGTGATAATTTCTAATTGAAGCACACGGGCCCCTGTAGCGTCATAGATCGATCTATGCAACGCCTGGTGAAGATTGTTCCCGTTCACCTGTTCAGCGATGGGGGTCACAGATTCAAAATAGCCGCCAACGCCAAACAACAAGTTCTGATTGACTCCAGTCCCGATCTGATTCCCACTAATATTGAATTGAAGGAATTGTGCAGTTCGGGCCTTGAATGCATCATAAATTGCATCAGCATCAGAATTGCCTTCCAGGGTCAGTACAGTATTGACAAGATAAGAACCTTCGCCATGAACGTCAAAGAATTTATTGACTCCCCCCTGGAACTTGGGATGGTTGCCATTGATGATATCGATCGTATAGGCTCGAAGTAATCCTGTTTTTTCAGTGTCCCCGATCCCGGTGGAAGTGGTGTCCAAAAAGAACCTGGTCAGCTTGGCATTGATTTCCTCATTAGTGGGGATTGCGACCCCAGCCGTGAAAGATGTCTTTGTATGCTGCCTACCAAAGTATTCTATCTCGATAGCCAATGCGCTGGGGGATTGATCCTGTAATATGACTCCGGACAGCTTCAGCCGCTGGATCATCATGTATTCCACCTCATACGCCTGGGTATCATCCCCGAGTTCCAATGTAGCTGTATTGAACGTGTTGGTCGCTGTTGGGCTAGGGGTGTGAACCCATTTCCAATCAGCGGCCCCCGGTGCGCCTGTAGATTGCTGGGTCGGGGATACCTGGCCCTTGATCCCTAACGAGAACAGCAAAGGCAAAAGTTGGAAGTATGCGTTCTCAAAGTTGATCGTATCTTGAACCAAGAATTGATCGGATCTAGGCGCTCGGACAGACGGGGCCCTGACCCCGGCATCATCTTCGATGAATGTCATTACCCGATCTGGGGCTAACGGGGGGTGCGAGGAAGCCAAAAGAAGGGTATCAGCCGCCACAGCAGTCCCGGCTGTGCCTGTGCCTTCAACTCCGATCTGTCGTCTACTTAATGCTTTTTCACCCATAATTATTTACTCTCCTTTTCTTCTGGGGATTTCCCGAAAGACTTCTTTTCTTTAGTAGTGGAAACAGCTATATAATTTCCATTTGCCAATGCGCCCTTTAGGATAGCCCCAGGCATACCATGTGGATTCTCTGCCTTTTCGGCTTCCTTCATCTGGCGGTCACCATCAGACTGCTTGATCACATGCGGGAGTCCCGGAACGCCTTGCCCATTGCCAACAAATCTATATATTTTCATTTGCTATTTCCTTTCCAGTAATTTAGTTTGAACTGGAGATTGGTTTTTATTAGAAATAAAGCCATCCCAAATAGTTCATAATTGATCCAGCTGATCGCTCTGATCCACCATGAGCCATTGGACTTTGCGTATTTGAATATTTTATGGAATCCCCAAATACCATCGTATAAATATGTTGGATCGCATAATCTTTTTATCATGCTTGCACCGTGAAATCTTCTGTTTCTTTCAGATCATAATTAAATATAATTGCGGCGTGTTCTTTCCCAGCGAATGTAACGATCCCTACTTCATAAAAAACAGCTGGGTGAGGGGGGGGGAGGAAGTGATTCACGGTTCCGCTTAATTTCATGTTTATTGCGAATTCATCCCTGACCCTTTTTACAAACGGCCAGGCCATCGCTTGTGTTTCTTTCAGAGATAATCCAGAAGCTATGAATACCCAGATCCTGACATTGTGGTAGGCGAGCCTGGGGGCGGCTATTCCATAATCCTGCGACCCCCCCAGTGTGCCTATTAGAATTGCCGGAAATACATTGATGGCCGCTGGCCATTCTTTATATCCATAGACTTCCCCTTTTGTGGGGATCTCTTGGGGATCTGCAGCAAAGGCGGCATCCCTGACAGTTACCATAACGGCTTTTATTTCAGGTCCCCAGGTTGTCACTGGCATTATTTCACCGCCAGGTCGTTCACTATTTTATTGTTCGCTGCAATGAATAGTTTATTGATTTGCGGGATCCTGGCTTGAAACATCTTGACAACCTGACCGGCAGTCCTTTGCCCTTGCCGTCTTGTAGACCTATAATGATATCTCACCGAATCTTCCAACGCTCTCGGGTAGGGGAATCCGCTGGAGGAAGTCGCAAAGGTCTTTACAGATCCCTGTAATATTCTACCTCCAGCCAAAGGTTTTATTTCCATCTTTAACGTGCCCCGATAGATGCCAGAATCCACAGCGGCCACGTCTTTCCATCCAGCGATCATGGACCTGACTGACATCTGCATGGCCGAAAAGCCATGCTTATCCGTAACCCTGTTAACATTGCGGGTCCCCAATAACTGGACTTGTTTCATCAGGTCCGGGGAAGTGATAGAAGCGGTCACGCCAGCCATTATCCGTACTCCAATGCTTTATAGGCTTGCAATAATACCAATGCTTCAGGATCAATCGTTTTCATAACAAGGATTCTGCCCAAGTCCATTTGGGCTGCGGCATCCCCAAACCCAGATTGGCCACGTTTGAATTGCTTGATAGCCTGGATGATACAAGCCTGTTTCAAAGGCTCTGGGGCCATGAATTTATCGACCTGGGTCGTGTCTACATGGGCCGCCGCCGTGGTGCCATTGACTCCTCTCACAACTGTGGCAGTTTGAACGCCCGTGGCGTTATCTGTGGAAATAACTTCCATTTGTTCAAGTTCGATCCTGAGCAATTGGCCCGGGGATATCCTGGGTTCGATCCCCCACCTGTCAGCCCCGTCCACATCATTCAATTTCAATGTGGTATCAGTGACATTGATCCCGGTTGCATGGTTCACGGCATCTGCAGTATCTTCAAAGAACCGACTTCGATCCTCTGTGAAGTTGAACGTTCCGTTCACCCGGACCGATCGCTGGCCAACAGGCCAACTCCCCAACGTCCCATTTCTGTCAAGCTTTAACAAGTTGAACGACTTCTCAGAGTTGAAACCTTGCCCATGCATAGGGATATAATTCCCTGTGGCAAGGGTGGTGTATGTAGATCCATCATCTTCACTGGTAGCCACGGAGTCGATTTCCATGACATCATCTATCCATAGATCATCTAATTCCGCTATGACCTGGTGGTGGTCGTGAGCGCCATGCCCCCGGTGATGCCTGTGCTGGACGCTGTAGAATCTAGTATCTAAAAAAGGAAAAAATATCCGCTGGGTATGATTATCAATCCATCTACTCAGCCTTTTAGCCAGCTGAATAAATATCTTGTCATAGTCCATGTTTGTAGACCGGAGAGAATCCGGCATCACAGCTTTTAATTCATCCTCAGTTACATACAGGTTGGGCATTAGGCCGCTTCACCTCTGGCGATCAAGTTGTCCACATACTTCCTTGGAAGATCCCATTCCTTATTTTTATTTCCCAAAACAACATCCCCGATCTTCACAGAAAGTTTCTGGCCGTTGTTCTCCCGCCTGAAGCCGGGATCGTATAGGTTGCACTTCATAGCAACCTGGCCGCTTCTACGTAGAAGCCTGATGCCAGTCTCCGGTTCTACAACCTGTTCTTTATCGGAAACGCCTCTGGAAGCAGTCAATTTATGTGCAGCAACTAATGCGGCCGCATCATCAAATTCAACTTCTTTTATAAACCCATTGGCGGCCAATAGTGCCCGGATATCGCTTAAGGAATTCTTGGTTATCCCCGATATCTCGATTAAATCCTTGTCTGATAATTCGTGCAATTCCTCAAGGGAATCATAATCAGATTTCAACAAAGAAGTAACTATCCTTTTCGGCAGGGGCTTAAAAGCTTCTTCAAATATATGTTTTTCTTTACTCATGCTAACACCTTTTCCTTCTTCTCGTTAATTAATTCGATATCAGTTTCTGAAAATCGATTTACTAGGTTTACAATTGGATCGTCTAGGTCAATGGAGTCGATCAATGCGCTGCATAACTGGACATTTCCATCAGCCATTATTGCCATGCCTTGATGGTAACTGACGCTTTTAATAAGCGGCCCGATTTCCTTCTCACCGGCTTCAACCAAGTCTTGTAATTTTTTCTCGTAGCCAGCATTAATATTGAATAATTCGGCCTTTTCAACCCCATTCTTTCCAGCTTTAACCTTGTCTACCCCCCAATTGTGCTGAATGTTTTTTCGTCTCTTAACCCATTTCTGCTCAGCGGCAGTCAGTTGCCCCCTAAAATGGTTCGTTTTAGATTGTGCATTTACCCGGTTCTGCTCATATTGTTTTTTCAAACTTTCTAATGTTTGTCGTGTGATCATCTGCAGCCCTTTATGATAAGGTTTAATATTCATTAACTTGCAATTTTCAGGAAGGTACACTTCAATCCCTTTGCCCATCGCATACATCAGCAAACCTTCCGCCCCCGCTTTTTGATAGACGTACTCAGTTCCATTCGCTCCCCCGGAATTAGCCGCCATTTCTACCCCATACATTTCTATTCTTTCAAATCCCTCATGGATCGCCAGAGCGATCATATAGGATATTGTGCTGGGCATGTAGATCTGTCCCGGTTTATTTTCTCTGCTAAGGTTCTCAAAGATGGGATCTATGATATCCCATTGATAGGGGACAGACCTGGGCATCCGGGGGGGGGCTTTGATAATGTCGGCATATTTGAGTTTATATTTCTGATAGCCTTCTTCTGATATTTCACCCTCAGCCAGTCTATTATCCAGAATATCCCCCAGGCTATCCAGAACATTATCGCCCGTGTAATCAGCGTGGGTGTAAATCGTGAAATCATGTTCTTCCTGTAGCCATTTGAAATGCTGGTAATCTTTGTTACTCGTATCCCCCTGGAAGGCATTATAGGCTAACAATTCAATCGGGTGGATCTCAAACAACCGGTCTATCCTGGGGACCTCATAACGCCATGCAAAATTCACGGTCCACATTTCATCGGCTTCAGAGAATTTTGCGAACTGTAAGCTTGTGTAAGCAAAACCCACAATTGCGACTGTCCTTTTTTTAGTCATTCATTTGCCCTTTCATTAGTTTGACCCCACCCCTTCACAGGGGTGGGGATTGATTAGAAAATTATCCGTTCTTGATCTGGATAACAGAAGCCAGATCATTCTTGTTAGCAGGGCCTTCTCTTGGGAGACCCCCCATAGCCAATACAGCAGTATCGGCTGCAGCCGTGGTGATGGTCAACACCCCTCTAACATGGGTGAATGTGTTGGAAAGCATTTCAGAATCAACATTGACAACCACCTGTTTATCATTGTCGTCTGTGTCCATCTGGGTGATATTCAACGTGCCTGAAGCCAGTGTCTTAGCATTCCCGCCCGTTGAATCGTCCGCTTCCTGGACTATGAAATCCAGTGTCGCAGTTGTGACTAAGATCCCAGCCATGATGATGAACATCACTTGCTGAAAATCATCCATCGAGATCCAGTCAGTTGCTAATGCACCAGTGGCATTGGCATCAGGGTCAACCGTGCCAACCACCGCCCATTTTTCAGAAGCTCTTGCGCTCATAATTTTTTATACCTCCGATCTTAATCGTTGTGTTTGACGTATGGGGATACGGTGAATGATCCATTCGGATCTGCCAAAGTTGAAGCCCCGCTAACCCAAGGCTGGCCGTCCATTCTGTCAGTGAACCGCCAAGTCCCTTGATCTTCCTTGAAGGCAACGTGTGCTGAGAAGTCGATCTTCATTCCACGTTTATTAAATAACAGATACGCCTTGGGATCGATAAGAATCACATCCCCGGAATTATCATCCTGGGGCAAATGCTCTGAATAGAGAATCCGTTTTCCTAACAATGGCAGAGTCAACACGTCCTGGTTAGCCATATCTTTCAAAATAACCCCGCCGCCGCTGGCAACTTGCAATATCCCAATATCAGGAATAACACCAGGGTGAGCCATCCAAATGCCTGGAGAAAGCCAAGGTTTGAACCTGGACAACATAGCCAACGCATCAGCCAAAGCAAAGGTATTATCTGCAGTAGTCGTTACTGAGATCAATGCGCTAGACTGAAGGATACCCCTTGCTTCCCCGGCTCCAGTCCCGTTCAGGATTAAGAATTCCCGCTTGCTGTTGATCGTAGTGGCAAACAAAGCTGATAGGATTGTTTCAATCAGCAGGGGTGCATCCTCAATCAACTCATTCGGGGACTGGGTGATCCCCCCTATTTTGTGGATGTTCCAATTCACCTGCGCAAACAAAGGGTTAGTTTCTGCCAAGGCCGTATTCTCAGGCCCTACCCCAGCCACAACAGTAGCAGTCCAGGCAACATCGCCCTGGCCAGCCGTTGGGGCTGTGGTTTGATCTAATACAGGAACCGACCCTCTGTTAGAACTGACTGGTGCAGGAGTCACCATTTGGGTGAGGGGAGACATTTCGGTAGCCATCTGAAGCAGTCGAGTTTCAAATTCAGGGGGAATCAGGAACCCGCCAAGCGATCCAGTCAAATGGGACATATCCGTCTTTTCCCCATCATCTTCTTCTTCAGACCAGACAGATTTATAGATTGATTTGAGCCTGGTGGTATCTTTCCTGGCCACAGCCGTCAAGAAATCTCCAAATGATGCAGACTTTGGATCTGATTTGCCGCCGACATTTGTCATATACCCGCCACGCTCAAGGGCCGGATCGTTCTGGATGAACGCAAGGACTTCATCAATCTTGGCTGATTGGGCCTGAATGGATTTTTCCATAGAGTTCATCCGTTCATCAGGATCAACGGGCTTTTCAATTTCATACTCAGTACCAGCCCAGGCCGTGTACTTATTCATTTCCGTCAAATCCTCTACCTTCAAGTTAGACTTTTCAGCAAAGAATTTTAGGAATTCTTCTTTATTCATTTTGGTTACCTCCAAACGAATGGTTTTAGACGTGGGCTTTTCTTCAATCTTTGCAGCTGCGCTTAGATCATCGCCTGATCCACTTGGCAGATTTGCCTTAAGGTTTGGGAAAGCCTTGAATAATGATTTAAGGGACGCTATCGCATTTTCAGACATCATCCGTGGTTCTGCTGGGATCACCGTCAAGGTGTCCCGCTTCAATGGCCATATCTCGATTTCCCCAGACTTATTCACCTTCACATCAGCCCCAACCGCCTGGGAAGAAGTGCCAAATATTTTTTCATCAATCAATGGTTCAAGATGCGCCATGTAATCAAGTCTACGGTTCAAGAACCTTTCCACCCATACCCCCATATCATCCACTTTCATTGAAGCCCAATTAACAGTTCCAAGAACATCATCTTGGCCAGGCCCCATGCCATCCATTACCTTCCCGTGGCCATGCTCCCAATCAAAATAAAGGACTCCTGTGTCTGTGTAGGACGATTCCAACTGAGTAGATTTAGTAAACCATTCTTCTTCTAAGTCTCTATGTTCTTCATCCCCAAACAATACAATATAATTCCCCACCGTCAAAGTGTCTTTAGTCTTTGCGATAGTTTTGAGGGCGTTGATCCCCGTTTCTTTTATATATGCCCTGGCTGATTTTTCTACAAATTCTCTTGGGAGTTCTTCAACTTCCACCCATTCCGATCTTTCAGCAAATATGAAATCCCCATCTTCTTCCTCAAATGTCACCTTGAACATCAGCCCCGATTCTTCGATTATCACATGCTCGTCAAAGGTCTGGGCCACCCAGATGAAACCATCATCGGACTCGTGCTGCGCTCTGAAATCAGCAGAGATAGCTTCCATCTGACCTTCAAGCGATTCATCAGTGGCTTGTTTATTCGGTTTCTTTTTCTTCTTTTTGGACAAAAGAGCCCATCCTTTAAACTTCAGGATGGGCCGGATTTCGGGGGATCCTCTTACCAGTCGGGGGGCCTATGGGGTAGGGGGCCTGGCTGGTGTTGTTTTTGATAATGGTCACTGAGGCCCAGAATAGACTTTTGGGCTTTTCAGTCGTTACCGTCTATACGACACAAAGGGTATCTATAGATATATTACTTTATTATTGGTTTAATTGCAACTGGTTACTGATGTAAATCGCCCCGGATCATTGCTTGAGCAACCCCGTCTTTACTGACAGCTATACCACCTAGAGGATAATAATCCTCAAGTAGTTTTTCGTTGACATACCTTACTAGGTCATTTACATGATGTCCAACTACTACAATATAGACACCATCTTCTTTCACTTCCACTTTATCTTCCACAATCAACTTCCTTTCACATGATCCCTCAACCATTCCATCGGGTCAACATAATGTTCATGTACCAACGCCTGATTGCGACCCGGCCAATGAGAAGGCCAGTCCTTTAGTATCTCCGTTTCAGAAATGTCAAAATGAAGATGATAAGAGAATAGCCCCTCACCGTTTCCAACAGAAGCGATCTGTTCGCCTGTCTTTACCTTCTGCCCAACCTCTACCATGATATCCTCAACATGAGCGTATCGGCTGAACAGTGGCTTTCCGTCAATTATCCCGTGGTCAATAATAATGATCGCTCCCCATACTTTCTTGGAATAGACCTGGGCATAAGTGACCACGCCTTTACCAATTGCGTAAATACCTGAGTGTGCATCCAGGTTCCAGGTAGGTTTATTTAGGTTTAGGTCTGCGCCTGTGTGATAGCCAAGGCTGTATTTTTTATCGTAGCCAGTGGCATCAACCCATTCTCCAGGCCACACCTGGCCGGTCTGTCTTTCTTCTAGGCTTCCGATAGGTGATGTATAATGCGGTTTTAGGTTGCGCCTCTTGTAAGTACCTAATATTCTGCCTATCATTGCCTGGATGCCATCCAGGTAGCGGGGTGGTCTTTGTCTATTCATCATTTACCTCATGGTTTCGGGGGGTGGGGTGAGTCTAATGCCATCTAATAAACTCCCGAATGAGTACAGTTGTGAAAATCAGCATATTTTACAAAACGAATTGCTGGACGCGGACTCCAAAACCCGTTTTTATCATGCCCCACGTCCGTGTTCAAATACACCGATAGCAAAAAAGGGCAATAACAGAACCCACCCAAAAGAATAGTTTATGTGGTGTACCTTACAAATAGGGGAGATTTTATTTAACATTTTCAGCTTACAAATCAATTCTACCATCATTCACCTGCCTCTTGTAAATCATCGTACAATTCTTTACAGTCTTGATGAAGCCTTTTAACTTCCTTCATCTGCTGAAATGATTTCTCAAAAATAACCCCACTTGCAACCAAGAACAGAAAACCAACTACGAAAAATACTGTTGCGAAATCCATCAAAACTGCCTCACCAACTTGGGCTTATGCTGTTTCAAATTCCAATCCAGGTATTGATCCACGATATCATTCTGATAAGTTTCATAGATCATCCGTAGGTGTGAGGGTTGGAAGTCTCGGGATAGGAAGTTCTTTCCGGTGGTGGATTGGGGGTGGAATTCAAATGGAAATACCTTTGTTGATCCCAGAAATACAGAATACATCCCCAGCAACTTGATCATATCCTCAGTAGCCTGAACCACAGCCTTGGCAGCCACATCATGGATACCGTCCCCTCTGGCTAACTCAGGAACGCACTGATGAAGGATGTCCCCAGCGTCCGGCTCATTTATTATTTTATGGAACGTGCATCCGGCCCACTGTGGTTCTAAAAAGTAGAACGGCCAGAACAGGGTAGCAGCCCCACGGTATCGGGGGGATAGTCCCAGGTGCAGGTTGATGGTGAGTTCGGGGAGGGCTTCGGCTAGTTCGCCACGGATCATGCCACAGCCGAATATGAGGGCTATGTCTGGGTTGATGGATTTAATATAATCAATTACCTGATCTGAATTAAGCCAATCCCAAGAAACAACAATTTCTTCAGCGTGTCCAGTTCCTTTATTCTGTTGACCAAAATAACTAAACTCAGTTTCCATCCGATTTATAAAATGTCTTACCCATAAACCAGATTCAAAACTAGCTGGTTTTCCTGGGGGGGCTGGGACCATAATCCCTCTATTCTCCAGCACAGCCCCAGCCAGCGGATAGCGTATGTGGATTTGGTTGGCGTAGTATAGGTGGCGGGGGTGGGTTCCGCCTATGAATAGGATTTTAGGGGGAGTCATGATGTACCTGCCATTCTGCAAATGAATACAAATAACAAAAGGAATGACACTACCCCCGCCGCCCTCAATATTAGTATCCGATTATATTTTCTAAGCGCCTCTACTCTTGCCTTTTCTCTTTCCCTCTGGGCTTCTTCAAATTCTTCCTGTGATACTCTTTGTTCTTCGTGAAAAGACGATTCATCTTCTCCTGAAACTCCCGTAGTTGCTACTTCTATCTGTTCATCAAATCCAAAAACCCCCGTTGACAGCACTTCTCCCCCCCACCTTTTATCACTCTCATCAAAATTCAACACTTGCCCTTTATCTTCATCCATCACATCTGCCCTTTCACTAATCTTGTTTATCTGCCTCTATTATTGTACTCGATTTGGGGGGTGATTTCAACTGCTCTTTCATGCCCTGATATTTCTCTATCGTTTTCTCAAGCGATTCCACCTGCTTTATTAGTCCACGCCTATATTCAAATAATCCTTCGATCAAGATATCAATTATTTTATGTTCCATGAGGCTGAATCCTTCTTTGTTCTAGAACAATATAATTGCCTTTTCTATACTTGCTTATTGTTTCCCATGCTAATCTTCTTCTTGAGGGGTTCAGCGCAGCTCCCCCATATTTATCTAATCTGATTTTCACCACCCTAATGTTTTTCCCCATGCTATTCATAATGAACGGTCTGCCCTTTCCAATTTCTTTCCTCATAACCTACCTTCCACAATCAACTTCATATTTTCAGCTAACCACGTTTTGACTTCATCCATAGTCACTATCCTGTCCATTGTGGCCAGCCATGATCTAACAGCTTCCACTACCTCGATAGTTGTCCAGCACCGATCTCTGGGATGGGCCGGTATTCCGTCTGCAGTCCATCCTTCGGATTTCAATAAGCCTTCATTCGGTTCACATATTATACACACTCTTTCGTCAAGTAGGGTGTGCCATCGGGGTTCGGTTCTTATCCCCAGCCTTGCGAGTTGATCCCGATAGATGTCCTTTCCCCTCTCAAATCCCCTGGTGACTTCTGTGATTGCTATGTTCTCTGCCCTGGTTGCCCCAAACCGTGTGGCAATGTTGGCGGTCAAATCCTCTATGGACCGTACATCCTCCGGGGTATTGAAGAAGTTTGTAAGCGCATTTTGAAGATGTCTTTGGGATGAATTGTTAATATCAGTGACCAGGCTAAACACATGGGAGGAAGAAAAGTTCTGGGCGTTGTCGATCACCAGATCCCAATCCACGCCGATGGCTAAATCTTTCATGGCTGATTCTGCTGAGGTCAGTTGGAAGCCTGTGAATTCTGGGAGTAGAAAAGCTGTGAAGATACCGCCCCACCCTTCCCAAAATGAGTTGGGCAATGATTCGGGATCTGTGGTATTTATCTGGTCAATGATCTGCTGAAACTGTTCTTCAAAGGCATCGCCAAAAAACTCAGCCACATCTTCTTCTGAGCTATTCTTTTCTTCTTCATCCAGGTCTTGTTTCCCGGATAAAGACATACGGGTGATGGTCATTTATAGGATTTCGGTTGTCTCTAATTGTGCTTTCATTTCAATGATTTCATTATCGGTGCCAGCGCTGTTGATCGTGGCTGCCAAGGTCCAGAAGAAGGCAAAGTATAAAGTTTTCAACGGGAAGAAAGGAAGGTTCAGTGATTGTTTATTGACCCATGCCCCAGCTGCCTGGGTTGTCCAGTCACCGGTTGCGATATCTACAGTTCCCAATATCGTTTCGCCTACATCGACACCCAATGCCGCATCGCCAACGGATATCCCTGGGTCTGCGCTGAACACAGCCAATAACCCAGAGGGGAGCAAGATGGTTCCAGTTCCACCAGTGGTAAGCAGCCGGGATGTCATTACAAAGGACAGCACCTTCCCGTCAATATCTTCAGGTCTCAGCGTGAAAGGCACGGCTTCACCCCAGTCATTTTGGGCAACCTGTTCATCTTGCCCGATCAATTCTAGTGTGTCTGTAGTTTTAATTTTAGTCATTTCTAATTCTCCATATTTCTAATTCTTGGTTCTGTCGAATATACCCGTAATCGCAATATATAATCGAAGGCTAATTCACGAGTCATTACCATTTCTAATTTCAGCTTGCCAGCATCAATGTGACAAACCAGAATATCATCAATTTTACTAAGATATTCAAATCTTACTTTTAAGTTAATGCTACCTACTGAAACCATCACGGGTATTCATCCCAATTTATATGATGCATTTTTTCAGATCGCTGGGCATCCTCAAATATACGGTTGATGTCCTTGATAGTCTTGGCCCTACCCAATGCGCCCCCCACAGCTGCTTTTAGTGTATTTGGAATATCATCACTTTCAAAAGGGGGAGCGCCCTTTGTGCCCTTGATGGTTTTGCTACTCTTGAATCGTGCAATGGCATGGCTTTTGTATTTATCCAATGCCTGACTCTGGGCCGTTCTCTGTGAAGATGAAGGCGTGTTGGGGGGTTGCTCTAATCCAAGATCGGAGGAAGGGATTCTTAATGATGCTTTGAATTCCATATCCTCTTTGATCGATCTTTCAAGTTCCTCAAAGTCCAGATCAGCTGGAAGATCAAAGCCCAATATTTGCATTGACTCTACTACTGGAACGCCAGCCCTGACTAAATTCACCAAGGCTGCAGACCGGTTGACTTCTTCTTCCTGGAATATTTGCAGGGCCTGGGGGTGAAACTTGATTGAAAATCCCTCGGGTTCGAACACATGGACGTTTAGTACCCCTTCGATTAACCGCAATTCCTTCTCAAGCGTTAGATCGTAGAGCCTGAAATCTTCCTGTTTAGCAGTTGCAAAATTGGCATCATCTGAAAACAAGATATTTGCGGGAACGCCCAATGCAACTGAGATATCTTGGCGTTTCTCTTTCGTCAATTCTGTGTTGGCCAGCTCCTGGATACCTTCTCCAATGGTGCTAACCTTGATGCTATCCGCCATCACATTGGTTGAAAATGCATTTCCGATCCCTGTCATTAATTTTTTGAACCACCCCTTGAGCTTATCCCTTTCAGCCTTTGCCGTTCCCGTGGGGACTGCCAAGATCGTGGACTTGATCGCTCCCCGTTTGAAGAAAGCCGCTACAAATTCGTCTATATTGAACAACACCCCCGCCGCCCGAATAGCTGTTTTGGCAGGGGAAGAGTCGGGAGGGCCTATTTCTGTAAACGCATCAACAGCCCAAAACCAAGCCATATCCTCAAGTTCAAACCTTATGGGAGCTCCGCCAATATTTCTGTCAAAATGAGTCAGCCCAATGTCTTTGTTTATCTTGGGCCTAATGGTTGTGGGGACTAAATATCTAAGAGCCTTTAATACTCCAAATTTATTCTTTGCTTTGAGTAAATACGCCCTGCCGGTCAAGGTCAAACTGGCTTCGATCAATGCCAAAGTCTCATAAGGCTTGGGCCAAAACTGAACCACATTTTTATAATCTGTGCTGATGTCTACAACGGTATCGCCTTTGGATATCGAGAATGGCACTTTTGCCAAGGCCCCCGATCTGATGTCAACGCCACGAAAAAGCCACGGGACAGCTTTATATAATTTCTGTAGGCCCACAACATCAACATCAGTACCCGTGACTGTTTGCCATGCTTCAGGCGGGAAGTCCTCAAATCGAAATTTGGAAGATTTCTCCCCATCAAATAATTGTATATTAAAATCTGGATTTTTTCTGGGCATATTTCATCCTAGTCAACGTATCAGCACACACAAGTATTTGTGCCACTTGAAATCTTGGAGGTTAATCATTGTGTAGTCTCTCACCGCAATATGGACAGTAATTGTAAGTGGGTTTAGAAGTCACATTATCATACCAAGTAAATATGATGGGATTGTCTATTGGATAGTGCTTAAAACATTTCTCGTTATCGTCCCAAATCAAACCGGCACTGCCGACAGGCGTTACCGTAGTGACATAACCGACTTCTTTTATGTCTCCAGACTGAATGAAACCTACTGAACTATGACATTTACTACAATCTCTGTCTGGGCGGGAGCAATTGCAAGAACTCATATTATTTCATCCTAGTCTACTAACCACTGATTGGCTACCCTATTACTCCCTACAACGCACAATGCATAAGAATCTGCCCGATCATCCTTTTCGCCATCCGGGGCCAACAGGGTTGCGCCTTCGATGCTGGCCAGCTGGACAAATGTTGGAAAGGAATGAAGGATCGTTTCCCGATCCCGGAATGCATCTGTTGTACTATTATACATTAAAGCTTTCCCCTTGGAAGATGAAAGCCAACCCAATTTTGGTTTTGCCCCTGGAGTCGTGGGCGCATCATGCCCCTGGAGGATAGCCAGCTCCGAATAATCCTTCAGCCAAGCGATCACAGCATGGCCGTGATTATTCCTTTCGATCATCGCAAAGGCATTATTGTAATATCTCCCCAGCAGATCAATGTAACTAGCAAATACAGTCGGTTCGATCCTGCCTTCAATTACAGCCATTTCCTCCCCGGTCAAATAATCCATTACGGTACAAGCCGATGGATCTGAATTGGGATTCCCTTCAGCTGGGTCTGCCCCGATCACATACTGAGCGTTTTTCTCTGGGAGGACGTATATCTCAAGGCCCGGGATCTGTGGGCAAGCCGGGGGCAGATCGTCAACGGGGATGGGATTCAATTCTTCATAACACCTGTTCAAGAATTTGGGGGGGATCCGCTTAGCCAGGGTCCTGGCTTGCAGGGCTTCTGTATCTGTGGCGGGGTATTGTTCGTGCAGCGTGTCCAGGGTCCCTTCATCCGCCATGTAGCCTATTTTCAAGGACTGATACCATTTCTTGGTTCTGGAAGGTCTCACCCACCAGGGCAGGAAGATGCATGTCCAGTTGTTCAGCTTCTGTTTTGCATTTTTATATATCTTCTTAAAGTGTGAATTGGGTTTCTTCTTATCCGATCTGGAGATCAGGAACATCTTATTTCCAGCGTCAATGGTGGGCTTGACTGCAGTCATAAGCTGCTTTAGATCTGGGGCCAGATCGGCTTCATCAACTATCACCAGCGTGAACGTGTAGGAATCACCCGCTGAGGTCGGGAACGCCCTGGCTGCAGATCCCCCGTTCAGCTGCCAAATGTGGGCAGAGTCCTTTGTGTAGATATATCCCTCTTTCATCCAGTCGGGAAGATGTTCGAATATGCCTACCATCCTTTCCTTGGATAGCAAGTACATGGCTTCGGTGTCACGCCTGGAAAATAACCCGATCTCAGCGACCGGTCTGAACATCATCAACCACAGGGCGTAGGATAACGCCAACCAGGTCAGCCCCAGCTGCCTGGCTTTTAGGACTATGACAAGTAATAATAGGTGGAATTTGGAGAGGGTTTCTTTCTGCTCTTTCCACAGCTTGAACAGGATCCATTTACCTTCTGTGGCATCGTAAATCTTGCAGTATGTGTGTATAAAATAGAATGGGGATTTATAACATTTGGCTAGTTCTTTGAGCCGTTGGGATTCGGTTAGCGTGGGGGGAGTCATTCATTTAATAATTGTTTGAGTTCACAATCTTGTCTATGGCAATTGTTATCCGTACCGCAAAATTCACATTCCACCCACTTTGGTTTTAACGAATCCATTTCTCTGATAAAAGATAGCAATCGTTTAATCTCTTGTCGATTTGATTTACACTGTTCTCTTTCACATACCATGATTTCATCATACATACCCTCAGTACTGAAATCATTCTGCCCCGCTATTCCTCTGTCAGGGTGCTTATAATTTCTACACATCACTTCACCTTCAATCCCTTATAGTTTTTTCCAGTTCCTTGTTAGCTTCCCTAATGGCCTCTATCAAACTGGCTGTTGGGAGTCTTGTGACTATTTCACCCTGGAATTTGTCCACAACTAAACCATGCACCTTCGCCAGTTGGATCAGGGCGGCCATCGAGTCGTGCCATTTTATAGACAGCCCCCCGGATGTTTGCCTGACTTCTTTTATCAAATGGCTGAACCCATTCCTCTGGAGTTTTTCAAAGTCGAATACTAGATCATGCCCCTTTAGATATTGATCGCCTTCTGAGTCTAATCCGTATACGGCAACCTGTTCAATGTAGTCAGCAACATCGAATCCCTCTCCCATTGCGGATATCCGGGCCAGGACTTCATTGGCCCCCATGGCAACGCTCTCAAGGCGTTTTTCAATATACGCTTGAATGTGGGGTTTTGTTCCGTTCTCCCAGCCTATTTTTCTAAACCCTGCATCACTCTTACATTTGTATTCAGCTTGCTTGGCGGCAAGTGATTTATTGAACCCATTGGATAGATAATAATCGGCCCATAATTTTTGTTTTCCTTTGGGTTTCTTTAGCTTCTTTTCAGCCATCAATCAGTCAATGTCCTTTGAAGTTCACCCATTAGTGCCGGGTGAACCAACAGATATTGTCTTGGCATACCAAAATTATAATCAAGTGTTCCTTTGACTGGATTTGCTCTTGCATATAATCCCGCATGGAATAATGATCCCCCGCTAAATCCACGGGAGGCAACTCCCGTTTCATCCTCTTTTGAGTCTTTCATTTTATCCATATCTATCATATAGACTGCGGGGACTCTTTCAGTCTTTTCCTTGAAATATAAACCGCATGGCACAAACGGGATAATGTCATACTTTATGATTTCCTCTGTAGCTAATTCAGATTGTATAATCGGAATCCCATTATATCCAGCCATCATTCCACCCACCCTTCCACAAGTAACTCAGGATGAAATTTGGAATACAATTCTACGGCATCGCAAAACTTTTTCATTTTAGTCATAAATACTTGCGGGAATATTCTACCCAAGGCCATACTGTAATCTTGTATATTCCCCATATTTAACATGTTATCAACCGCTGGATCAATCGCAGTTACCACCCCCGGCTTCCTCACAAACATGCTGAAAGTCCTAATCGCAGGACGTAAGGCTGAACCTTTATATACCCCGTGGAATTCCTTGATCCGTCTGTAGGGGGCATTGGCTTTGAGCTCAGCATATTGGACTGAAGCGCAAATATCATTTAGGCTTTCGTAGCCAATAGAAACGATCAATCCATCATCTGCATAAAATTTTGCAAACGGAGATCCCATCACATCCACTGCCTCATGATTTCTGGACCTCAGATATCTATCTTTCAATTTCTGATCATCGCTGTGAACGGCAAAAGAATAGATCGGATGGGAAGTTCTAGGCAACATACGCCTGGCCGCCTCCGAGACAATCCCCCTCTCGGATGGGGTTTCATCTTGGTCCCATTTCCCCAGTTCTGTCCATGAATGGAAATTGAATGTGGGGAATAATATCAACTCGGTTAATTCGGCGAAAGCTGCTACCACTGTTTCAGGTCCCCCGTCCACTTTTCCGAATGCTTCATAGTTTGCATGAAGCATTACTTTTTTACCCTTACAAAAATCGAACGCTTTAAGTATGCCCGTTTTATTTATCATGATATTTGATATTAGCATACTTGGGATTATATTTCAAGCTTAAACAGACACAGCCACGATCAACTGATGCTGGTAGTGGCTGTGTCTGTTTAAGGAGTCTTACTTATGCGTAACTTATTATATGCTTCTCATTCCCCCCTTGTCAAGTCCCTTAAATAATACGATCCTCATAAGGCCGCTTTGGTCAAGGCGGGGGAGGATCGTATCAATCTTAAGAGGCACAACAGTAATGCAGTAACGCTAGTCTTATTATAACAAAACCCCCCGGGTTGTCCAGGGGGTTTTATCACAGCGAGTCGGTGATACCTCGCACACTCTAATTACTTCATCAAAAACTTATATGCAAGCGTGGCAGCTGCAAGCACTTGACCAAAAACAGCCAAAATGCCAGCCGGGTTCATGTCGACAAAAGCTACCCCATCGCTGAAGTATAAGGCCGCAACAGCGACAGCGACAGAAATACCAACCGTAAGCCACAGGGCAGACTTGCCACTCACGCTCAGCTTATTCTTCAACCACTGGATCAGAGGCACTCCGATCCCGCCAGCTATCCAATAAATTGCCTGTTCAAGTTCCATAATTATTTTATCTCCTATATCCGATATAGTGAATCATTGGCTAAATCATACAGGAAAATTGGGATTTGTGCAAGATGGATTAAAGTGGGAATAGCCTATACTGGAGGATCATAGGGTAGTTAGTCCAGATAACCTCAGTCGATTTATTTTTTAGTCCTTTTATTTTTGTTAGTTCTCTGAATGGAAGCCAATCAGCGCCTAGTTGTTCACAAACAATTACTTGACCTTTTCTTGTTTTACACCACTCAGCAAGCCCAGAATAATCAATGTCTTTGCTTGCCAAAATACGGCCACATCTATTCCTTGCCCCCACTGTTAAAGCCCCTACCCTCCCACGCCACAAGCCCCCCCCCGATCAATCCAACAGCCACAAGAAATATAAGTTCATTCATCTTCACGGCCTCCGCTATCAGGATAAGCTATTTTGAAACTGTACCATTGAACGCCATAATCAATCCCAAATTCATAACTCATAACATATCGACCCCACCAGGGGGATTTATCCCTGCAATGTTTCATCAATAATCGTAGCATTAACTTGGCTTTGAATGGACTTGAGAAGCTTTGTATATCCCCATTGATAAAAATCTCAAGCCGCCGTGACTCATCAAGATCAACCAGGCCCCCTGCCTGGTCAGTCTGTTGATTATTATTACCAGCCATTATTCGCCTTTACTCTGGCAGCCCTATCAGCCTCTTTCTTTTCTGCTGCCTCGGACTTCAATCGCTCTCGCAATTCCCCTTCAGTCTCTTGGGGAGCTGGGTTGAAATCATTTTCATAGGGACCGCCGGGGATGGGATCGGGGGTTTGATCTACAGTGTTCTTATCTGGGGAGTCTGTAAATCTCAATGTTCTCATAGGCTTCCCCGCCACCATGATTTCTTCCACAAAAATAACCACCTTATGGCCCAGCCAATCTTCTGAATCATCGGAGCCAAATATCTCAGTTAGCAGATCCCAGTTTGTTTCGTTCAAGATCATATATTTTTTTGTGGCGGGGAAGAACATGGCAAACTTATTCACCTTCGCCTTCTTTTTGAAATCATACACAGACACTTGCCTCACATCTTTGATGGCAATGTTTACAGATTTTCCCTCTAGATCGTCCGGGGTTAAATGCTTTTTGACAAACACATCTTTTTTCCTAACCATGTTCAATTTCCTTTTCAATTCGGTTGTTTTTCTATTTCAATTCGAGCCGGTTATTTCTTATGCGCTGCCCCCTAGCCCCAATAGTTCAATCAACTCTATTCTCTCCCGCTTACGTTTTATTTTTCCGATCTCTATTTCCTTTTTATCCGCTAAGCCCATCAAGTGTTTTATTTGACCTACCCACAATCCAGGAATCCAAAAATCTGCATCGAGTTCTGGCCTTACTGTGTGAATTACGGCAACTGTCTTTCCGCTTTTTACATCTTCAACATGCACAACTGATTGGGGTGAATGGTTTGAGGTCACATGATAGATCATTGTAATTTCCCCCCTAGCCCATTTGTGGGTGTACCGTTTGTCATAGTAAGACCGGCCGCATAATATCCCTGCAACCCTAATTAAATCTACCGTTTTCAGATCAGCCACAGCCTTTGCAAGCCACGCCGCCCGATATTCTTTGAGTTCAGCCAGAGTAGGGGTATCAGCTGTAACCTGTATATCACCGGGGGCGGGGGCGCTGATTTTGTATTCGGTTTTAGCTTCCACTGGATTCCTTTTCCTCTAGGTTTTCATTCCCCCCAGCCTTGAAGATAGCAACCCTCACCTTGGCGATACATACAGAAATATCATCAAAGTCGGGGTCTGTCCAAAATCTATTCATGGTTTCCAATGCTTCAAGCATTTCTGGGGCGGCCGCAAATAGTTCGGCATACTTTTCGCCTTCCTCATCGCCAGCCGGTCCCGTTACGGCAACCAATCCCTTATCATCTGCATAGCAAACGCACGAATGCTGTAAAACCTCAGCTAATGCCGGGGTAGCTTCATACACGCCATAAGCTAATTTCCTTGTCTTGATTCTTGATTTTAGATCTTCATCCATAATTCACATCCTTTGAGATAGTTTGTAACTCCCCTTTAGTATAGCAGATTATAATAGTATGTCAAGGGAGTTTGCAAAATTGCCCTTGCAATTTATTTTGTTTTCCTGTATACTGTGGATATGGATAATGGAAAAAACCCCACCTTTAGACTAAATATCTCCCCCCACTTGAAGAAATTACCAATTGAAAAAAAGGATTGGGCCAAGTGGTTAATCAAAAATCTGGAGATCTCCCAGCCCACAGCTTACCGATTCATCAATGATGGGGGCCTACAAATTGGGCTAGAAACCTTACGGAGATTATCTGATTCTTTGAATGTCCCAGTTCAAGATCTTCTGATACCTGTAAACTGAGCATTATTTCGTTGTCCTCCTCCTGGACACCCCCGGCTGGCTGCACGCCTCGCAGTTGGCCGGGGACTATCAACTATCTTTGAAAGGATTATCTATGCATAACTACGATTCAGAAACACCCGCAGAAGCCGAATATCGACTCACCCCCCAACAACCAGTAGATCCCCTATTAACAGGAAAACAAGTAGCGGTTATTTTCATGCTGTTTTCTATTTTGATAGGCTGTATCTTGTCCACGGTTGCCTGGAATGCGTTAGTAGCTGGGGGTATCTAATTGAATGATCGATACCTACGCAAGATTCACTGCGCTCAAAGGCAAACCCCTCACCATATTTGTGGCCATGATCCTGCTGGGGGGCTATGCTGATTATCTACAACTTGAAGAATGGTGTGATTATTCCAGGCCTACCCTAAGAAAACACATGAGAGTACTTCTAAGATATCGACTGATCAAACCAGTGACAGAATCAAGGTTCATGGTCAATGGACATTCTGAACAATTGGAATTGGTTGTTGAAAAACTTTTTCAGGTAGATAGTAGTAGTATTATTAAAGAATCTGTAGATATATTAAGTATAGAGTCTACTACTACTAACAGGTGTAAAACTTTTACACCTTCCCCAGAAGTAACACAGTACCTGAAATCAAAGGGGGTTTGGGATAAGGCCATTGATGAAATTGCTGAAACAGCTGAAAACAATCTTCTATTCCTGAAAGCCCACTTTGAAGGGACTGACACAGCTCTGGCAATCCACAGGATCAAAGAGGCAAAACCAGCCCCAGAGCCTGAAAAGTCAGGCCGTGATAAATATGTAACAGGCAAATATTCAGATTTAATAGAACACTAATGCAATGACAAATATGCCCATTAATGATCATTGTGGTGGTTGCGGAAACTCCAAGTGGTTACCCTTCACCCACAAAATGAAAAGATATAAAACACGTTTTTTCGGTCGTTGCGAAGAAAAGAAATCTCCCCGGGCAGCGATTTCCCGGATAAAAACATGGGATCCAGCATGTAAGTTTTTTATAGCAATTAAAGAATAAAAAGGCAGATAAATATGAAAACCAACAAACATAAAATAGACCTGGAAGAAGCCCAGAAGAAAATTGATGATAGAAAAAAAGCAACCGCTTTTTTATTATATGCTGCATTGATCGGGTGGGTGATATTCACCAGCACAAAGATATTTGATCTTGTGGATATGTCAAAACCCCCTGGATCCTGGTGGCTTCCCTGGGTCGCTACGTTCTTTATCTCAGGGGGGTTCATCATCTGGCTTATGGTATTAGAATATATGGCTAAGACTGGCGAACAAAGGAAGATCTGCCTTGCTATGATGGTCACCGCCTGGCTGGCTGAAGCTTTCATGGCCGCTGGCGATACCGTGATTCGTCAAAACCAATTTGATATCGCCCTCCCCCCCCAATTCTACTGGGTGATCACCGCCGCCCCCGTATTTGTGGTGTTGATCTATTCAGCTGGGGCGGCCTGGTTTCTGTGGAAAGACCCGGATGCACAAATGCGATTGAAAATAACCAAAGCCAATAATGCGATCCTAACAGCCAGGAATGACGCCCTGGAAGTCAGGGCCAGAAATGAAGCCGAAACCCTGGGGGGCATCTTAGCGGAAGAAGAATTTGAAATATTGAAAAAAGACCTTGGGATCGATCTCAAAGAAGAATCAAAAAATTAATACGCCAGCTTCCGGTGATGGCAGTCCAGGGGAAAGTAGCAACAGCCTTCACCGGAAAATCGCCTAAGTGGAAAGCTGGCCACAGAATTGAATTGCATTCCAGGACACTGAGGGACGGATCGATCAAGGTCCACGGGGCCTGGATAAAAAGAGGCAAACGAAAAGTAGGAGTCTCCAGATACGTTGGGCATATCCCAGCAAAAAATCTGGTGAATTATTTGGATAAGAAAAGGATTGAAGATGTCAGAAAAAACAAAACCGAATTGTAAGCACGAGAAGTTTTATGAGGATTCCCTTGGAGAAGTTCATTTTTGTTGTGTGGAATGTAACGATGAATACCTGGGCGAAGTGGTAATCCGCACCAAAGCACACGATAAGGCAAGGGAGGATGTGATAGCGGCTGCAAAGGGGGCATGGATATCTCTCAAAGGTACAGATACAATGAATGAATTTAATGGGCAAATGAGAAGAATAAAAGAAGCCCTCGATGCCCTGGGAGGTGAGTAATAATGTCATATCCACCAAAACCAAAAACCAAACCAAAAAAGACTGACCCCCAAGTGGCTATGGCCATATTCATGGGGGGACTGGATAACCTCACAGATGCTGGCATAAAATACGGTGTCTGCATTGTGGAAACCAATGAAGGGGCAAGAGTGCCAGCAGTTATATTTAATGGTGGCAGCGTTCATCTATGCATGGAATGCGGCAGTTTTTCTGCTGGCAGTAAATGTGGATATTCCCAATGCCGTGCCAGCACTTGGAAGGTGAATTGATATGGCTGTTATTATATGTGCCCCAAGACCTGTAACTATAAAAATGGTAGAAAATGATTGCCCTACCTGTAAAAAGAAAACCGAGTTTTTGTTTGAGTCTTATGAGTGGTATGGTGGCGAAATTACCTGCTTGAATTGTGGCGATAGATGGAATGAGGATGGCAGGGCAGAACGCCCATTTATGCGGGGGTGGAGAGAGAAAAGCATTGCAAATGCTAAGGCTAGACTGGAAAGGAACTCCCCATGATTAAACGCCTATTCAAATTCCTTTTCCTGCTGGCAGTCTTTATAGGCTGTGCCTGGCTCCTATACATAGGAATGCCAGCATTGGAAAAACTCACCCCCTCCAAAACCAGCATTGCCAGCACAGCTACCACAACGCCCATTGATATGCTGGCACACACTCCCACGCCTCCCACAATTGCCACCATCCCCGCCAGCACGACTGGCACACCTGCCAGCATAAAAGCCGTGGTGGTGGCCGCCTGGTCTTTGAAAGTATTTTCATCCCCCGATCATGCCAGCACAGTGGTGGCATGGCTGCTTACCGGCTCTGAGGTCTGGATAGACGAATGCCAGCATGGATGGGGGCGCCTGGCTGGGGGACCTGGCTGGATCCAGTCTGTGTGGCTTGAGCCGGATGTTTGCGGAGGTGAGGAATGATGATAAACGCTGACGCTATCCAGTGGGCGAAGGAATATGAGGGAGAGTTGTATCATGCGCTTATCTGTGATCCCCCGTATCACCTAACCACAATCACAGATCGGTTTGGAAAAGAGGGAGTAGCCCCCGCAAAAGAAGGAACCGACGGCGCATTCAAAAGGTTGTCAACTGGATTTATGGGGCAGGTTTGGGACGGAGGCGATATAGCTTTTCAGAAATCTACCTGGGAAGCGTTCAAACGGATACTACATCCAGGGGCGTTTGGTATGGCTTTCGGTGGATCTCGCACGGCTCACAGGATGGCAGTCGCTATTGAAGATGCTGGGTTTATTATTCATCCTCAAATGAGTTGGGTATATGGGAGCGGATTCCCGAAAGCAACTCGGATTGATAAACAAATAGACCGCAACGCCCCACGAAAACATTTATTCGCTGAGTTTGCAAAACACTTTTCAGAACAATGGAAAAAGAGTGGAAACGGATACGATAAATTAATAGATTATTTCCCACATTATAAAAATAGCGAAAGTATAAATGCACAATTTAGAAATTGGAGGCTTGGAAAAAATGTCCCCACGTTATTGGATTTTAATATTTTACAACCGCTGCTTGATTTGTCCCTTGATTACCTACCGTTGATTGAACGTATAGAAGCTGAGCGCGAAATAGTTGGAGAAGCCACAGACGGAGCAGGCAACACAGGCGAGGAAACAGTAAAATTTATGGCTCCCGATTCTAAAGTGTACGACATCACCGTCCCGGCAACCGACTTAGCTAAACAATGGGAAGGACACCGCTACGGCCTCCAAGCACTCAAGCCAGCATCCGAACCGATAATCGTTTTCCAAAAGCCATACGAAGGCCGCCCGATAGATTGCATCACTGAGACGGGGGCGGGGGCTTTGAATATTGACGGGGGGCGGATTGGGATTGATCATAACGAACCAAATATTAGAAACAACGAAAGCAGGGGCGGAAAATCAAGAGGCATTTGGCAACAGGCAGACATTGGGAGAAATGCGACATTGCAAACTGGCCGCTGGCCCGCCAACGTCCTGTTTACACATTCCCCGGATTGCGAAGCGATAGGCTACCGTGACTCCGACTCCTACCAGATAAACAGATTCACAGACGGAGCAAAGCCGTTCGGTGATGCGGTGGGGGAGAAGTTTGAATCAGAGGAAGTCGAAGGCGGGCGTGTTCCGGTTTGGGAGTGTGTTGAGGGGTGTCCGGTGTTGGCGTTGGATAAACAGAGTGGAAAACTAACAAGCGGTACAGGTGCAGTAAAAAAAGCTACGTCTGCAGGACATCAAGGAAATGTTTACGGTTCCGATAGTAGACCCGAAGGAACGCCCAACATAGAATACGGCGACTCCGGTGGTGCAAGTAGATTTTTTCATCAATCCCATTGGGCAATCGAAAACGCCGATCCGTTTGTTTATCAGGCGAAGGTTAGTGTGAGTGAGAGAAATGCGGGGCTGGGTAATCAAGTTCACGATATCGGACATAACACTCGTGATGTTTGTGCCAATTGTGGGGGGAGGATTTTTCAAAATAAAGATAGGCCGTCCGCTTGTAATTGCGACAACCAAAAAAGAGTCCATGAGAAAGTCCGCAATCCCCACCCAACCCTCAAGCCTATCGCCCTTGTTGAGCACCTTGCAACCCTCCTCCTCCCACCCAAAGAATACGCACCGCGTAGAATCTTTGTGCCTTTCGCTGGGGTCGCTTCTGAAATGATTGGCTGCTGGCGTGCTGGCTGGGAAGAAATCACAGGAATCGAAATGATGCCCGAATATGCCGAGATCGGAAAAGCCAGATTAGAGTACTGGAAAAAACAAGGCGTTCAACTAGACTTATTCAAGGAGTCCGAATGAAAACCCTAACCTCACCCTTCAATTTCTTTATCGAAGGAACCCCACGCCCCAAACAATCTTTCAAAGTAGGTAGAAAGAACAACTACATCCCAGTCCCTATCAAGTCATGGGAAGATATAGTCATGTGGTCAGCCAGGGCATCATTGAATAACATCACAGGCTGGGCAGGTGAATTCATCGAAGGTCCACTGGCCTTTGATCTCACATTCTACATGCCAAATAGACGTAGAGTAGACGGGGACAATCTGGAAAAAGGTGTCATGGACGGGCTGAAAGGGGTTATCATAAAGGATGATGATATCTGGACTGTGCGATCTATGGTAAAGAATTTTTATCATGTAAGTGAAACGCCGGATAATTTGGCTGGTGTTTCTGTGATGATCAGCCCGTGAGCAGGGCATTGTTGAGAGGATAGATATGAAGCCGATTAAATTTGAAGATACTTGTAAGGATTTTGGTAAAGATCAACCTGAATATAAAACCCTCCCCGTCCTCATCGTTCAAGATGATCAAGGTCAGGTTTTTACTTCATGCTGGAAATTATCATTTTGGGAAAGAATAAAAATGATATTCTCAGGAAAAATCTATCTAGGGATATTAGGAGGGCAGCCCCCTGTTTTATTATCAATGGATAAGCAATATAAGATTTCAAAATAAGCATGATTGACTTCCACTTCCCCAATAAAGAAGTAGACACAATCGGGATCTGGCTGTTAAACACCTGGACCACAATGGGCATGATAAATAAAGGCATAGTGGGGGGCAGCGTTAGACGAATGAGCGCCCTTGTCAAAGACCTCGAAATAATCATCCGGCCTGTGATCACAGAGATTGAAACCCTACCAGAGCAGCCAAGCCTTCTAAATCCCACCCCCATCCTAAAAGAAGTCAGCATGTTTGAAGAAAAGCTGCAAGAGTTCTTTGACCTGCATCCCAAGTTTAGCATGGGGAATCGCAACGGCCCAAAATATAAAGTCTTAGAATATCAAGCTGGGCACGATCAAATTCTAAAGATCGATTGCTTCATTGTCCCCGATCCCAGGGCATGGGGAGTCCAGGTAGTCATTCGAACCGGTCCGGCTATGGGATGGAATAAACCCCTAATGACCTGGCTTAGAACAATAAAAATGCACACGTCAAACGGCCTTCTTCACAACCATGCGAAGTATAGAGAATCAAAAACTAATCGGGGCCAGTGTCAAAATGATCAATGCAGACTCATCATCCCATGCCCCACAGAAGAATCCTTCTTCCATGCGATCCAACTTCCTATGATCTCACCAAATGCCAGGGGAAGTGATACACTTACCCGAGCAATTAACCAAAGAAAAAGGAATGTAAAATGACAGCAGATAATTATAAACAAGCAATAAAAGAAAGAGCGTTTGATATCGTTACCCAGGCCAATGAAATTGTAGATTTGGCCGAAGGGATTCCCGTCATTCCTGACACCGACCCAGACCCGCACCCTGAACCAATCCCCCCCCCCGATCTCCAAGTTGTGATAATGAAGAAAAAGGCCCCCTTGTTTGAAGTCAGTCACTACAATGGAAAAGGGAAGCCTGTCCTGAGAATCAGAGGGGGAAGATTTAACAGGATCATTGCAAAAGCTGGGAAAGAATTAATGGTATTGGGTAAAGTTGCCATTGACGGAGGGAAAGCCTGGCGGATCTATTCAGCCCAAATGGTTGATGGGGACTGGCTTCCCGAGAGCAATTCGAAAGCCAAGCATCCAACTACAAAGCGGATTGATAAATATTTTTATTTGCCCACAAGATTAGTAAACAAGAAACCATAATATCAAGCCCCAGAAATGGGGCTTTTTCATACTTGACACCTACCTTGAAAAATGCTATAATAAATCAAGTTAGAAACTATTCAAAAGGATAAAAGGATGAACAACAATTATTTAGAGAGAGGACACAGCTTGACAACCAAAAGGGGAAATAACGTAAGCGGGATGATCCATAGGATTTTCACAGAAGATCATTATTCAGTCTGGAAAGAAATCGACCAATGGAGAAAAGATCATGCTGCATTTGTTACTGTTGAATGGTGGAAGCAAGTCTGGGCAGATTTCCAAGATGATGGGGAAGATATCCTGGAATATCTTGAAGGACTGTGCGATCGCTGCATAACTGAAAAACCTGGGTGTGAATGTGAACAGCACTTCAGCGAATATGGGGGGAAGTGAAAAATGTGGAAAATTATAAACTTAAGTTTTGATGATCATTGCAGGTGTTGCGGGGCAAACCTACCCAAAGGCACAAGGGCAATATGGCGGGGAAAATACATGGGGGCCATCTGCCTGAATTGTGTAGACTGTGAAATTTGCCCATGCAAAAGCCATGAAGCAATCCCCTTTATGGATGAAATAATTGAAAGATCAATCCCAAGGAGAAACTAAAATATTCAACGTAAACCCCGCAAGAATGTACAGAAATAAAGACAGGTACACGGACGAATCTACAACCAGAACTATTCCCTTTTTCAAGAAGCGGCTAAAAAGAAAATCCCACAAGGCCAGCCAAAAGAGAAGGGCAAAGTCACTGAGGAAGGCCAGGATGTTTGGTCAAGGCTGGGTTGGCAGTGGCCCAAGCTGGCTTAAAAAGGGCGGGAAGGAATGAATTACAAAGTTAAAGCTGTAATAGATAATCGAACCTGTGAGAATTGCAAAACCAGGGATGGGAAAATTATAGACCACCTTCCTGGATCCTACATTTGCACCTCTGATGATGGATGCAGATGCACAGCAATCGACACAGAGGAATTAACCCCAGGGCAAAAACACAAACCCACCCACGGGGGCGCACGTCCTGGAGCCGGAAGAAAATCCACAGGCACAGGAACAACACAGCCCATCTACTGCGGAATGCTGGAAGATGATCTGAGGGCTGATATCCTAAAGCTATCGCCACAGGCCCGGAAGTTTGCCCTGGAAAGTATGGTTCAGCTGATGAAAGTTGACAGCTCGTGGAGGCTTATGGGGGCGTTTAGGTTGTTGAGAAAATGCTGGGAAAATACTAATTCAGGCACAGCACAAACCCTAGCGGAATCAAGCAGAAACGCATCGCTAGTAAATGTAGAGGGAAATAATGAGTAAGGTTATTTATATTCCCCCTCCAGCCCTAGAAAGGCTTTATTTACATTTCAAGAAAAACACCATTTCAATGTTCCATGCCTGTAGTATAGTGGCCCAAAAGTTAAATAGTCAATGGACACCCAAACATATTTACGATATCCTCAAGGGATACTCCCCAGCAACCCATGTGTTCAAACAAAAGATAGCCCAATTGGACTATAAAACATTCAACCCCAAACGCCACTGGCTGAACATCCAGGCCGGGACACTGGAGCAAAAGGAAAGGTGGAAGAAGATCCCAATGGATAAAAGAAGAAAAGCTCTGGATATAATGTACCTCAAAGTCAGCAAAGATATAAAATGCGAGCATGGCTGTGCCTTTGTCCACCCCTATGGATGGGTTGCTGAAGCTGATTGCCCTGTGCATGATATTGAAGATGATCCTGAAGTTGACACCCCCCAATAACCTGCTATAATAATAGCATCCTTTTGAGGCTAGTTTATAACTAACTCAGCAGATCCCCAGGCAGCCCCCAAGACTACTTGGGGATTTTGCTTTAAGTGGGATATGAAACCAGCAGGGGGGGGTATCGCTTCGAACCACACCCCCATATATACGGCACAATCTAAAAAATAGTATATAATATGTAAAGACAAGCCCCCACCCGGACACTTATTCAGTCGTTCATAGATCTGGCCGATCACAGAAGAAATTTGCTGAACACAATAATCCCGCCCAGGTGGGGAACTTTTATATTAGGCCCATAAGCCTTAATGCAGCCTCCCCCAACACAACAAACAAAACCGTTCTGCTGGTCAATTTCATTTCTTTTATAAATAAAGAATTGCTTTCAACTTTGGCTTGCATACCAGGTCCCTTTTCGTCTCCAAAAATCGTTTTATAAATAGTGGCAACCCTACCTTTATTTTCTTGCACATCTTCCTTGATAGCTTCCATGCGATTCTCCATTCACCTTAGCATCTGTCTTTTGCTTCTAAACCTGGAAGCATATTTCTCAGGGGATATCCCCAGGAATTCATCCAGGTCTTTCATGGATCCATTGACCACATTCAGATCCATTTTATCTTTAGTGTTAGTGGCTCCCCAATCACTGGCCACGCCTGTCCAGCTGTACTGCTGAATTAAGTAATCTTCCCTTGGCCGGTCTATCACATTCCACCACAAAGAATTTCCAGCGGGGAAAAGCGGGTTATCATCTAACCAGGCAGCCCACCAGGACAGCGTATCAATAGGATATTCAAACTGTTGGAAAAGAAAATAATCATTGAAGTTCGAATACAGTCCCACCGGGCCGGAGAAGTTTGCCTGTACCTTTGCCATTATTTTCCAAGCACTTTCTGCCTGACTCCCTAATCTTCTCGTTTCATCCACCCCATGCCCTGCATTTGGAAGATGATTCGTTCTCTCCCAATCCAACCAGGCCGCCTTTGCTTTCATTCTTTCCAACTGTTTCAAAAAGAAATCGGCCTGAGCCTCCCATGCGGGGGCCCGATTGAAAAAAAAATAGCCCATCCTTCTTTTAACTTTTAGTATCTCAGGAAGATTAACCGAAAAGTATTTATGTTCCCTAGTTCCCCACCCAACCCCCATGATCACAAAATCAATATACCTTCTATATTTCTTGACTACGGCTTTCAAGGCCCACTGAGTCCATCCCCCATGGTCTATGCCATGAGGCTTGCCCAGTAATTTATCAAGGTACTGTTCAAGTAAAGTTTTTTCAGCCCTCAATTTTCTTCTCCTGCTAACCAAAGTATACCCCACCCGCCATGGTTGATATCCACAGTGGTGGTACTTGCTGTAGAGCTGAACCTGTAATCGATCACATCACCAGGGGCAAGTATAACAGGATCTTCATCCATAGCATAACCCAAAGCATTGGCAGTACCTATGCTGCGCTCCCAAGAAACCTGAAGAAGTTTATTGCCATTCAAAAAAGCGGCTCCGTGAATTATTACATTATTTTTGCTTGAAGAAAATGAACTCCCGATCTTGATCCTGTACATTCCAGCCCCTTTATCCCCAATTGTAATAGTCCCGTTGGGAGCGTCCAAAACCACATATCCCGCCCCCGTTGAAAGATTAGCAGTCCACCCGGTTGCAACCACAAAAACGCCCAGATTAGGGAGGGAGACTTGCAAAGCATTGTCATGAGTAAATAAAGACCCATGCATGTGATAATTAGGGACCTCAGCCAACACCCGGCCCAACCCCTTTGGATCTCTTAATTGAACATCGCTTCCACTGATACCCGGTGTCATAACGGACTCGAACCTCCAAAGGTGGATAACGCAAATAAAGTATCAAAGCTGGATATCGTATCCGGGATCATTTTCAATCCGATGGGCTCTCGATAGGTTACGGCTTCAATGAATGTCACCTGGGGGTCTTTGGTGATATCAGCCCCAGATAACTGGCCGGTGAACATATCAGTTATCCGAATATAATTATTTGGCCTGACCTCAGAAAATGGGATCTCTTGGCCGGTCCCGGCTTCGAATATCTTCTTTTTATTATCTCTGATCCTGAAGGTGTACTTCACATCCGAGAGGGCGGAGCCAATGATCTGTTCATAGGTAAATTTACGATCTTCATACATCCCCGCTATATGTCTGTTCTGGGATGAGTCCGCTAATCTAACAAGGCCCATGATGATTTCAAAGGCCGTATCATCCCGATCATATTCCTGGGATACCTGGTGGGTGTTCGTTACTATCGAAGTCTGACCGACAAACTGGCCCACAGCTGTGATGATATCTTGGATCTGCGTACTCAGGTTTTGGTTGGTGTGGGCGGTAACTTTATTGTAGACCCTCCACATCAGGGTTTTAATATAGCCATCACAGAACACAGTCAGCTTGATATTACCCCCAGCCGATCCTTCAGGGGATATGGTAGGCTTGGGCCTGACTGAGCTAACATAAGCGCTCAAATACTGCTGGGCCAGATCGTCAGCCACGCCCTCATCCTTGATGATCACACCCTGGACTATCTTTTCTTTTATCCCAAACATAGCTTGGGAATCGGTGTCCTGGAAAGTGGCCGATCTTTTTATTAAGCCTCCCTCGGATGTCAAGTATCTTGCATGGGTTTTATTGGTCATGTCCACCAGGGAAACATCCAACTTGGCCCCCGGGATATCCAGTGACATTCGGGTTATCTGTCCTTCCCATATCTTTTTCCCGTTGGGAGAATACGATTCTACTTGCCTTCCGAGACCGTGTAATAAATATTCTTCTAAATAACCCAGCCCTTTTTTTCCTGGGAGGATGTCAAATTGGCAGGTCCAAAAACCGCCCATCGCTCGGATCTCATGGGCGTAAGAATTGGATCCCCATTGTGAATCGGATCCCAGGATTAGATTATCTTCAAATTCAGTGGCGGTTGTGCCTACTGGATTTTCGGTGATATTGATTGCGCCTATCCCTTCCATTAATCACTGCCCCTGAGCGTATTCCAGCGTTCATGCAGGAACGTTCTTCCAGAAACCAGCTGGCCTTGATTAGATATATTAGTCCCGGTGACTTGTCGATCTTGCCAGTATAAATAATATAACCTGGATTGCCTTCTAGGTTCTAGCATGGGTAATGCCGATTTCATCTGCCATGTGAAAAATGGCTGAAATTCTTCTACAGGCTGAACCGGTCTATGTTGTAAAACTGCGCCTTCTCTTAATATTCCAGCGTCCATTTGTAAGGTAATGGTCCCCTGAAGTTCCTGATTTGTTTTTCCACTCCAAGCCGAATGAATGAACATTTCATCACTGGGCATCATTACCAGATCGTACAATTCAAGGCTTGTCACTCCGGTTGATTCGCTGGAAGCTTCAATAGAAAACCTAAAGGAAGCCGCCCCGGGGGTTTCGTCCCCCAAAAGCCCGGATGTAAATATAGACAGATCCCCAAGGTCCACGATCTCATCCATATCGGTATCTACCATAGTCATCGTTTCCCCAATAAATTCTGGGGAAGTAACTACTAATCTGTACCTGAGTTTTACATCCCCAACCGCCCCCCCGTTCTGCCTGGCTCTGCAATAAATCCTATATTTCCCTTCAAAATCATTGGGGTCCTGGGAATCAATGTCTAAATTAAAGCGAACCCGAAGTTTCATTTCTGTATTATCAGCCCATGTAACCTTAGCAACATTTCCGCCAGGGCTTGTTTCCTTTGCTACCTGGGAAGTGTTCGATCCCAATGTCTCAGTCCAATTAGCCGGGTTATCTCCCCCACAATTCAATCTGGAAACAAACGTATCCAATCCCCTTGACTTCATTCCCATGATCGCATTTGTGATCGTGCTGGATTCTGGATCGTCTGCTGAATTATTATTTGTATTAGAAAAGCAGATCAATCTTTGAAGCATCAGAGCTGGCGCATCCCCATGAACCTGGAGAGTATTAAATTCAATATAAGGGGAATTGACAGTATAAACTATTTGGTCGATCTGCTCTGGTGAAGTCGTCCATGTCGTGACAGTCGTTAGCTTTATTCTTAACCAGAATTTTGATCCAACCCCATTGACGGTATCAGCCGCCCAAAGCGGATCCCCTCCAAACTGAAGTACCACTTGCCCGGCGTAAGATTCGATATATAAAAAGTTCAATACATTCAAAGCCCCAACCCCCACAACGGTCCAGCCCCCCACCCCGTCCGAGAATTCAACCGTTGTAACCACATCGACATCCCCAGCCTGTAAGTTAAATGCCACATTAAAAAACGGTTCGTCACTCCCAAAATACATCGCATCATTAGCGGCCGGGGTAGAACCTGAAACTTCAAATAATGGGAAGTTAGGGGCCGCCACAAAGTTTGCTGAGAACCCGGTTCCATTATCCTCCATGAATATATGAGACAACACCCCAGTCGATTGCCTGAAATTCGGGATAGGGATCGTGGTCTGCTCAAAGTCAATTGTTCTTTCATAGGCCACGACAGGAATGGCATTATCCCATCTTATCCGATCAAGATAGAAAGAACCGCCTGTTGTCCCCGCATCAATTCCAGATACAGCTCCTATCTTTAGATCTGTGACATTGTGGGTGTCATTGTCAATCCCAGTGGTTGATCCCACCAGCACATCAGCAATATATAGTTTGGTAAATCCATCATCGTTTCCGGGACCGGTAGAAGCTTTCCATTCTATTCTGACCAATTGGGAACCGTCAATTATTGTTTGCTCTATATTTGGAACCACCCCCAGCCCATCATCTTTCAAGCTTGTAATGATTAGCTGATAATCTGTCCCCGACATCTTTAACCGCAATCTCCAAGGGAACGATCCCGCCCCGTCACTGGTGGGGATGGTCATTTCAAATTGATCCCCATTTGACATAGGTAAAGAATTGGGATCTAATAAAAATTCTAATGTGAATTCAGTTTCCCCGCTTGGCCTATTATCTATCCCAAATATTTCAGACCCAGCCCCGACTAAAGTGAATTCAGCCCCCCAATCTCCCTCCAGGGCCGCTGCGGCAGTTACATCAAAATTGGCTCTAGTCCCAGTATATTCATCAAACCAAGGAAAGTCTGGATGTAATATGGCTTCAGCTGAAGGCATAGACCCTGGAGCTGCGCTCCTCCAAAACGGCTCCCTGACAAGTCTGATCGCAAAATCATCTATCTGGGAATCACTTTCGATGGGAGGCCCAAAGAAGTCTGATATTTCTTGGCCGTTCCAGGCCAATACCTTGGCGTACCTGGTATTGGTTTCATTTGTAGTTTGCTGCTGGATATACAGCGGTTCCTGCTGCCATGTCGTGAGGGCGTTTAAGTCGCCCTTTCTGAGTATTCTCTGGAGGGCTTGAAGCTGGGAAGCCACGTTGTCATGGTTCGAACCTTTCAAATTCAGCCGATATGTTTCAGCGACCGGCAAGGTGCGCTTCAGTCTCAGGTTCGCCCCATCCGCCAATTGTGAAGAAGTCAATGCTAACTGAGCGTTGACTCTATTTGGGCCGGCCCCGCCCCGTCTAAATATGATCCCTGGGTCTGCCGTGTCGATCAAGTTTATTTCATCCGAACCTGAAATTAGTTTGAATAATCTTGCCATTATTGTCTGATCCCTTCCAAGAAAAATGCTAGGTCTATAGCAGAATTTAAATTTACATTTTCAATATTAACGTTTTTATCTCCGGACTCGCCCTGGGGGGTTACCTGTATCCGTTCTCCCTGTTCGGCCATGAATGAGACTGGGACACGGTCCCCTCGAAGTCCCCGATCCGGGATGGTGAAATCCGCCCCGTCTTGGAACCCTGGACCGGCCCCTCTGATACCGGCCAATTCGCTTATCGTAAGCGTCAAGGCAAGGAGTTTTACAGCGTTCAATCTTTCTTGGACTGTCCTGATATTTCTCTCAGCCTGAATGGTATTCACATTTATATCAACATTTTTTGATTGTATGCTACCAATATCAGTAGCCAGATCCCCCGCTTGAGTTGCAAATTCTTTGGCAGATATTGCCCCATCATCAAATTGGATCCGCAACCTCTGGGCTTCCTGTGCTACCGCAAACGTGGCTTCATCGACCAGGCCCAACTCCCTGGCCAATAATAATGCAACGTCAGCAGATAAATCAGTAGCAGCAGCCTGGAAGATCAATTCAGCCGTAGCCATTCTTAACGATTCGGCCAATTCATTTACCCCTGCACTAACTTTATCATAACCAGCATCAAGAGTGTCTATTTGTTCTCTTAAATCCACCTGTGCATCGTCTAACTCTACAAGGGTGTCAATATAATCTTGAAATGCTTGATCCGAATCACCTGATGTTTCGAAAAGATCCCGTTGAGCTTGTGTTACTTTTTTAGTCTCATTATTATATTTTCTTAAGGTGATACCACCATCTTCTAACTTCTCGTTAAGTTCTACCTGTTTTATCCTGAGTGACTCCATAGAGTTTAAGTATTTCTGTGATGGCGTTAATGAGCTGGTATATGCTATACCAGCAGCAAGAATCGCCTGCTCATTCTCTGCAAGTTCAGCAATAAGACCAACCACGCTTTCCTTTATATCCTTTTGTTTTTCATCTACTTTAGCCAACCCTTCATCATACTTTTCCATTGCCTTTGTAAGTGATCCCCCGATGCCTAACGCCAGGGCCTTGGATAAAAATGTCTGCTCTTGAAGAAGTTCATTGATCCCCCCCTGGGTCAAGATAACTTTTTCTTCTACTACAATCAAACCCTCATTGGCATCAGCCAAAGCCTGGGCGGATTTTACGGCCTCGAATTGTTCTTCAGTTAACCTGCCTGTGCTTAAAGCCAAACGTCCAATGACATCCCCCCCCAAACTTGTATTGGCTAACTTGGCCGCCTTCTCATATTCAGCAAAGGTATCGGCCCCTTCAGCCAATCTTTCATTGGCATCGCTGCTGGCAGCTGAAAGCCCAGTCAGCCCATCAGTAACGGGAAGGACTCCATCAGCCACAAAGGTAGCCATCGTTATTTTTAGATTTTTAAATCCGGCCCCCAGTCTATCTATGCTGCTTGTGGCTTCAAATCCGGCGGCATCCAGTTTCCCCATTTTATCTTCCGCTATTGTCATTGTGGCAGTAACAAATCTTGTGTTCCGATCTAACTCTGGGAACTCAGCCGCCAGCCTGGCCATTTCTTCCCGGACCTTACCCGCCGAAATACCGTAGGTATCCAATCTCAAAATAGATTGATTGGCCAATAGAAGCGAGAATTCTTCAAACGCCCCTTGAACGTCTTTCCCCATTGTGGCCCCAAGGGTAACAGCGACCTTTGTGAACTGGGCGGCTTCATCGGCGTTATTGGCCAGACCCAAAGACAAAAGCCTCGTGGCGTTGGTTACAGCGGCAAACTTATCAATCGCAAACCCTGAAGCTTCCGTGATCGCATCTGTGATGGCAGTCGCTTTTTCAGCCGATCCTGCATAAGCGGCCAGCGCAATTTGAGCGTTCTTATACTTGAACCCCAGATTGGCCATCTGGGGGATCTGTTTTAGGGCGGATATCGTAACAGCCGCCAACCCTATTTTAGCGGCTGTTTGGGCAAGATTAAAAGACTTTGTACCATCGGTGGCCCCCTTGGTGGATTTTTCTAGGGTGGTTAATTCTTTGCTGGCAGCCTTGGCCCCCGTGCCTTTCTTTATGAAGTTGATAATAACGTCTAGTTTTGATTCAACCATTAATGCCTTTTAGGGATCGGCCTATATGTATTATGTTTGGATATGATCTCTGCCTTTTTCTTTGCGATCAGCCCGATCCCCTCCTGCATTTTTGGAAGCCCTTTGGATATGGCCATATAAGCCTGAATCCAATCTTCTGGAAGTTGATCTACCTCCCAGCCTCCGATCACAGGCCCCCCAGACTGCATGTTAATATGATTTGCAATATCCATAGCCAGAAACTTTTCATTACTCGTGGTCCCTCTGAGGGCTAGGCTCAGGAGATCGTCATTTATTTTTTTAGCTGCTGATTTCCGTGCTGCATGATCATCGCCTGGGTTCTGTTAGTAAGCCAACCCCAGAAATTTCCATTATCAAAGACTCTTGATGTCTCAGCGATTGCCCGGACTTCAGAAGCTATGCAGTGATGAACCTCATTTTCATGTTGTGAGAAAACTTTTGCGTACCAAGCATACATTTCATCATTGATCGGTTCAATGGTTTCCAAATAATTAGCAAATATTTTGTCGTTCTTTTTGCTGATTTT
>SDBU01001203.1_pt1 | contig 37683 bp, 38 predicted proteins | sample 2277071 | NCBI WGS metagenome assembly SDBU01 (sample SAMN10397929, study PRJNA504765) | marine sediment metagenome | isolation source: marine sediment core GS08_GC12, 126 cmbsf | place: Arctic Ocean: Gakkel Ridge, Loki's castle | collected 2008 | reverse complement strand
AGTAGTAAAATTAATCATACTAAAAAATATCTGAAGCTTTTGCCTCAGTATCGATAACATAGTCTTCTTAAAAATAAATAATTTTATGAATTATTCAGGCTAAATTTAACAAGGATAAAATATTTTGATTTTCCACAATTATCATACCATCTTATTTAGGGCACATAATATAAAAATCCGATATTTGGGAAATTAGCAAATTACCTAAGGTTTATAGTGGATTATTTAAGATTCAAAAAAGAAGAATCCCCCTAATTTAAAACTACTCAATGAACATTGCATCCCCATAACTAAAAAATCTGTATTTTTCCTTCAAAGCTTTTCGATATGCCTTGAATACAAAATCTCTATTTGCAAATGCACAAACCAGCATCAATAACGTTGAACAAGGAAGATGAAAATTAGAAATAAGCTTATCTACTATCTTGAATTCATAAGGAGGAAATATAAATTTATCTGTCCATCCTTTATGCTCCTGAACAAAACAATTAGATGTGGTAGCCGATTCGAGGGCTCTCACAGAACTTGTCCCGACACATATAATTTTTTTACCTTCTCTTTTGGTTCGATTTATTATTGAAGCGGTTTCCGAAGACACTTCAAAATATTCGGAATCCATTCGATGTCTTGATAAATCCTCAACTTGAACCTGTCGAAATGTGCCAAGTCCTATATGCAGAACTATTGGTACTACATTAACACCCTTCTGTTTCACTTTTTTCATTAAATCTTTAGTAAAATGAAGCCCTGCAGTAGGTGCTGCAACTGCTCCCTTTACTTTTGCATAAACTGTCTGATATGTTTTTTTATCTTCCGGTACAGGGGCTCTTTTTATATATGGAGGTAAAGGTGCATATCCGATTTTTTCTATAACATCATGAAAATTTCCTTTGTAATCAAATCTCACCACACGTCCACCGGATACAGTATTATCGATAACATCGCATGTAATCTTTCCGTTAACGACCAATCTATTTCCAATTCTAACCTTTCTGGCTGGTTTTACAAGAACTTCCCAAAGATTTCTTTCAAGTTCCCTAAGTAAAAATATTTCTACTTGTGCTTCTGTTTTTTCTTTTACTCCCATAAGACGGGCAGAAAAAACTTTTGTTTCGTTTATTACAAGACAATCACCTTTTTGCAAATAGTTTATTATATCTTTAAACTTTCCTTCTGTTATACTTTCTTCCTCTTTATTAAGAATCAAAAGTTTTGCTTTGTCTCTTTCCTTTAATGGAAATTTAGCTATTAAATCTTCATTGACCTTATACTTGAAATCTGAAAGTTTCATTTATATCTCCTAATTATATAGCCAATAGAAATCCATATTACTTTCCTTTATTACCTATTACTTACTACCTATTGGCTTTTTTCATAGAATTATTAACATTATTCACTTAAAAAATACCAACCTGATTATCGGACTCTAAGGAAATATTTAAGTGTTTATATACTCCTTCACCGATTACTCTACCTCTGGCAGTTCTATTAACAAATCCAATTTTTAGTAAATAAGGCTCAACCATATCTTCTATAGTTTCGCAATCTTCGTTCAAGGAAGCAGAAATCGCTTCAACACCGACCGGACCACCCTTATAATTATTTATAATTACATCAAGATATTTTCTGTCAAGATTATCAAGCCCTATACTGTCTAATTCTTCAATTTCAAGTGCCTTTTTAGCAAGCTCTGCAGTAATTTCTCCGTCACCTCTCACCTGTGCATAATCTCTCACTCTTCTCAGAAGTCGATTGGCAACTCTCGGAGTGCCTCTCGACCTCAAACCTATCTCTCTGATAGCTTCTTTGCTAATTTTCACATTAAGTATCTTTGCCGACCTATCCGTTATTTCCATTATATCTTCAAGAGCATAAAAATCTATCAGATGAAATATTCCGAACCTGTTTCTTAATGGAGCAGAAATAGATCCCGCCCGTGTAGTAGCTCCAATTAAGGTAAAGCGTTTTAAGGGCAGATTAATTGTTTTTGCCATCGCTCCTTTTTCGACGACGAAATCAATTTTAAAATCCTCCATAGCGGGATACAAAAATTCCTCTACTATTGAAGAAAGCCTGTGTATCTCATCGATAAATAAAATGTCGCCTATAGAAAGACTGGTTAATATGCCAACCAAATCACCGGCTCTGACAAGAGCAGGTCCTGAAGTACTAAAAATATTTGTCTCCATTTCATGCGCTATTATTAGAGAAAGTGATGTCTTGCCTAATCCGGGAGGCCCATAAAACAACATATGCTCAATGGGTTCATTCCTCTTTTTTGTAGCTTCTACCGATATCTTCAGTTTCTCAATGACGTTCAGTTGACCGATATATTCTCTAAAACTGGCTGGACGAAGATTTTGATTAAATGTCTCTTCAATAGAATCTATCTCTTCAGGTGATACTATTCTTTCTCTCATTATGATAACTTATTTCTTGAGCGAAAAAATCGCTTTAATTAATTCTTCGGAATTTTTTATATTTTTATTAGCAATTAAAGCGTAATTTATCATTTCTTCGGCTTCTTTTCTCTTATATCCTAATTGTTCCGTTAAAACATCGATAGTCTCGTCCTTAAATCCCACAACCTTTCTATGTTTTAAAGCCAAGGGTTCACTTTCTCTTATCAAGGCAAAATAAGAAAGCTTTCCCTTGAGTTCAGCAATAATTTTTTCAGCCATTCTGGGACCAATTCCGGGCAGCGAACTTAATTTATCTGTATTTCCTAATTCTATTGCAGCGGCAATTTCTTTTATCGGTATCGTCAAGGATTTAAGTACCTTTTTTTCACCCAGCCCCTTAACAGTTACTAATTTCTCAAAAAATTCTCGGTCAATTTCATTTAAGAAACCAACTAATCTTGGAAATTGGTTACCTCCTCCGAAACCACCTTCAATATAATAAAGAGTATATAAAGAAATTTCCTTCTCTTCCTTATTGGATGAGCGCAGTTTCTGAATTAAACCACTCGGAAGTAAAATCTGGTAAAATATTCCGTTTATTCCTACTGTGATATATTCGTCTTTAATACTTTCTAATTTTCCGGTAATCCTCGAAATCATTATATTTTCTAAATTCTAAATGTTATTTAAAACAGCAGAAGAATGGCATAATGCTATTGCAATTGCGTCAGAAACATCATCAGGTGTAAGAGTATTATTTATGTTTAATCTCTTTTTTACCATTCTCTGAATTTGGTCTTTTGAAGCTCTTCCACTTCCGGTGAGAAATTTCTTAATAGTTGTCGCTGGATAATTAAAAACAGGTATTGAATTCAATCCTGCCGACATTAGTATTACACCCCTTACATATCCCATAATAAGAGCAGTTTTAGGATAACTCTTATGGATAAAAATCTCTTCTATCGCAATCACAGAAGGTTTGAATTCACTAATTATTTCACTAATTCCTTTATATATACTTACAAGCCTGAACTCCATGGATTCACTGCGCTTTGACCTGACAACTCCCCCTTCAATAAGCTTTTCTCTATTTCCCTCTATCCTGATTAATCCGTAACCGGTTTTTTCAAGTCCGGGATCAATTCCCAAAATTACTTTTATATCATTTTTCATTAATAATTTTTCATTTCCTCATCATCAATATCAAAATTACTATAAACATTCTGTACATCCTCATGCTCCTCAAGTGCTTCCATAAGTTTTAAAACCTGTTCAGTATTTTTGCCTTCTATCTTTTTAAAATTATTAGGAATCAAAGTAAGGTTCGCCGATGTAAAATCAATATTCGCTTTTCTTAAAGCTTCTTTTACATTTTCAAATTGCTCGGGTACTGTAACAATTTCAAAAACGCCATTATCATCGATAATATCATCTGCTCCATATTCCAGTACAACTTCCATAAGCTTATCTTCTGTAATATTATTATCCTCAACCACTACAATTCCCTTCTTATCAAACATCCAGGAAACCGATCCAGCCGAACCCATGCTACCGTTATTCTTGCTCAAAATATGTCGTATATCGGCAACTGTCCTATTCTTGTTGTCTGTAACAATTTCAATCAGAAGTGCTACACCTCCGGGTCCATAGCCTTCATAAACAGTTTCTTCATAAACAACTCCGGGAAGTTCACCCGTACCTTTTTGAATCGCCTTTTCAATATTAGCCTGGGGCATATTATTTGCCTTAGCATTCTGAATCGCTGTCCTTAAACGCGGATTCGAACTTTCATCGCCGCCTCCACCTCGTGCTGCTAAAGTTATTTCTTTTATTAACTTCGTAAACAATCTTCCTCTGGCAGAGTCGGTCTTCTCTTTTTTCCTCTTAATTGTACTCCACTTCGAATGACCGGACATTCATTCTCCTAATTATACTTAACTTAAATTTTTCTAAATCTATAATATAATATTTTTTTTCTCTAATTCCTAATAAAAAACAAAAAATGTAGTTAAGAGTTAATAGTTAAGAGTTAGGAGTTGATAAGAAATATGCATTTTCACTTACATATTTGATAATTCCCTATTCCCTCTTAACTCCTAACTACATTAAAGTGTAATATCCCACTTTTTTAATTCTTCTATCATTTTATAATCGGTCATATCAAAATGAATCGGCGTAATTGAAATCTCCTTCCTGTGAATAGCAGAACCTTCCGTATCTAAATTTTCAACCGGCTTATCCCTTTTACCTCCGGGGCGGTAAAGTATTTTATTAGAATTTTCATATATTACTTTATAATCTTCGAGAAATTTCTCATTTCCCTGTCTTGTAATACTAATTCCCGTTATATCGGTTTCTACAACTGGCGGGATGTTTACATTTAATAATGTTCCATTCGGCAGACCAACTTTAAGGATTTTTTCAGCGAGTTTTCTTGCAAACTTTGCTGCAAAACCGGAAAATCCTTCTTCCGGAGAACCTACAGAAATTGCAAATGCCGGAATTCCATATAAAGCTGCCTCTTTCGCCGCTGAAACCGTCCCCGAATATAATACATTTAAACCGGTATTCTCACCATGATTTATGCCGGATATAACAAGGTCTGGCTTTTCAGACAGAATTTTTACAATCCCAAGTTTAACACAATCAACAGGTGTTCCATTTATTGCATATCCAAAAAATTTTCCGTTCTTAGAAAATTTTTTTGCCTCTATATCACCTTTCAAGGTTATCGCATGACTCGCTCCGCTTTGCTCACCGACAGGAGCAATTACAAAAACCTCACCGATTTTCTTCATTTCCCAACACAAACTATCAAGTCCCTGTGAGGTTATTCCATCATCATTCGTCAACAAAATTCTTCTTTTTGGCATAGAACTGTAATTAAAAAATTAATCCTCCTGTTTTATTTATAAAGTTTGCTTTTTCCATCTCGTCAAGAGATTTCAGAATTGAATATTCATTGATAATAACAGGACTTTGATTTATCAATTTCTATCCTTATAATAAATCAAATGCCTGCATTAAGTGTAGTTATGCAGAAAATTCAATAATATCAATATAATATCTTAGAAACAAAGAATATTATTGTGATTTGTCTTTACTTCCAACAAAAAAATCAAAAAATTCGGTAAGTCTCTTTTTTATATCTTTTCTGTTAACAATCATATCTAAAAAGCCATGTTCCAGAACAAATTCAGACCGCTGAAAACCCTCTGGAAGATCCTCACCAATCGTCTGTTTAATAACTCTTGGACCGGCAAATCCAATCAAGGCTTCCGGCTCAGCAATTATTATATCGCCAAGCATAGCATAACTCGCCATAACTCCTGCAGTAGTGGGATTTGTAAGTATAGAAACGTACAACCCGCCTACCTTTGAATATTCCGCAAGTTTTGCACTTGTTTTTGCCATCTGCATAAGAGAAGAAAGCCCTTCCTGCATTCTTGCCCCGCCGGTGGCTGATACGATTACAAGAGGAATACATTCATCCATTGCTAACTGAGTAGCACGCTTGACTTTCTCTCCAACTACTGAACCCATACTCCCACCGATGAACTTAAAATCCATAACTCCCAGAGATACATCATATCCATCAATCTTACCCAAACCGGTGATTATTGCATCATTTAATTTTATCTTCTTTATCGTACTTTTTAATTTCTCGCTGTACTTTTCTTTTCCAGTAAAATTTAAAAAGTCTTTTGATTTCATTTCAGCATCTTTTTCAATAAAACTACCCTTTTCAACCAACATATTAATATAATCTTTACAACTCAACTTAAAATGGAAATTACATTTCATACAAACATTGAGATTTTTTTTAAGCTCTTTAACATATAAAATATTGCTGCATTTTTCACACTTTACCCATAATCCCTCCGGAAGACTCCTTTTTTCCTTTGTTAATAAACCATTTTCCGACCTTCTAAACCAAGACATCTTTTATCCTATCAAATTAAGTTAACATTTATGAATTATCAGGTACGCATGACAAAAATATAACAGCTTATTTTATTCACTTTTTTCTCCGGGTGCTCATAATACTTTGTAATTTGTTCTTCGTCCCTTTTTTACCATCACAATCGCATCCTCTTTATTATCTGAATAGTATTTTTTTTTAATAAATTGTGGGACAAATCCAAATTTTTCATATAATCTTATCGCAGCTTTATTCGACTTCCTTACTTCGAGATAGAAATAAATTCCCCCAGTATTCGATGTTTCATCAATGATATTATTCAATAATCTCGTCCCAATTTTCATTCTCCTATATCCCTCTTTAACAGCTATATTAGCAATATGAACTTCATCAGCAATTACCAATGAAAAGGCATAACCCACAATCTCATCGTTAATCTCCGCAACAATAGAAAATGATAAATTATTCTCAGTTAAAATTTTTAACATCTCTTTTTGGGACCAAGGAGACGTAAAAATCTTCTGTTCCAGTTTATTTACCTCCTTTACATCTTCAATTCGTATTTTCTTTAGCTTCAAATCTTCTTCAGCAAACATTTTTTATTTTAGGCAAAATTAAAAATTATATTATTAAATAAGCATTATTAGAGATTTTTTTTCATCTTAACATCAAAATCCCTCAAATATAACGGCACTGAATTTTCAATATCGTCTTTTTTATTTTCACACATTTTTTCATATCCCATTCTTGCCACAATGTAACCGCCTGAAAAATCAAACTCACTTTTAAAAAAAGCATTTGAAAAACTTTTTATTAGCTTACTTTTTAACTTTTCGTCGATTATGCCTGAAAAAAACAATTCTGAATCTGAATCATACTCTATTTTTCCAATCCTCCCAATTATATAATCGGAAATCCTTTTAATCATCCCTTTCTTTTCTTTATAAAAAGAGAAAAAATAATCCTCTCTTATTGAAGGAATTATTGAACAAATATCCCTACCGAAACCTAAACCAAAATTTGCATAGACATCTAAAGTAGGAATTAAAAAGAATGGAACGTCAAGCCCGTAAGCAATACCTTTCCCTGCAGAAAGACCTATTCTTAAACCTGTAAAAGAACCCGGCCCCGAAGAGACAGCAACCCCGGAAAGATCATCCATGCTCAAAGAAGTAATCTTCAGCAAAACCTCTACTCCCTGAAAAAGCTTCTCGGAATGTACATTTGGAATATTTATTTTCAACTCAGCGATAAGTTTATCATCATCTGTAAGCCCAATACTGCATATCCTGCCCGAAGTCTCTATCCCCAGAACTTTCATTTTTTATTAATCCTTATCCTTCTCCAATTATTTTTTCCACTTACAAAATCCATCTTAACATCAACTTTAATTTCCGGGAGCAAGACCTCTATCTTTTCCGCCCACTCAATCAAGCATATTCCGTTATTATACAAATATTCTTCAACTCCCAACTCACTCAACTCACTTATTTCATCAACCCTATAAAAATCTATATGAAATACCTTAATATTGCTAGTATATTCATTGATAATAGTAAAAGTTGGACTTACAACATCATTATTGATTCCAAGACCTTTACAAACCCCCTTTATAAAAACCGTTTTTCCTACTCCTAATCCTCCGTAAAATGCTACAATATCTCCTTTTTTTAACTTTTTAGAAAATTCTTTACCTAACTTAAACGTATCTGATGATTTTTTACTTATTATTTCAATCATTTTACAATGTACAATTAATCATATTAACCAACAGCTAAATTCCCTTCCCTCTCAACTTTACGACAGGTAAAATCATCTCTTCCATAGAAATTCCGCCATGTTGAAAGCAATTCTTAAATAAATTTACATATTTCTTATAATTCGTAGGATAAACAAAATAAAAATCTTCTTTTGCAATTAAATACTGACAATTTATTCCTCTGGATGGCAGCATGAAATCTGCAGGATTTTTAAACAATATTGATTGTTTGGAACTGCATTTTATATTTCTTCCAAATTTATACCTTAAACTTGTCGAAGTCTCTCTGTCACCTAAAACAGTTGACGGCCTTAAACATCTTATGCTGCCATGATCAGTGGATAATATTATTGTTACATCATAATTAGAAAGTACTTTCAAAATCTGAAATATTGACGAATGTTCAAACCAGGAACAAATAAGAGACCTGTAGGCAGACTCATCCGGTGCTATTTCTTTTAATACATCCGATTCACTTCTTTTATGAGACAAAATATCTATAAAATTTACAACCATTACTACTAAAGAGAAATTTAAAAAAGAATCGATATTTTTTTCAGCATTTTTCGCATCTTCAATATCGAGAATTTTCTGATATTTCAACCCGTATTTAGGTTGAACTTTCTCTTTTAACAAAAATCTCTCTAATAGCTCTTTCTCATATCTGTTTCTGCTTGTATCATCTTCATTTCCCTGCTTCCATAAATCAGGATATTCCTTTTCAATCTCGATTGGATACAAACCGCTAAAAATTGAATTCCTCGAGTAAGGTGTTGCCGTTGGTAAAATTGAATAATAATAACTCCTGTTGATATTAAAATAATCATAAAGGTATGGCTCCATAGCAAGCCATTGGTCATTACGGAGACAATCAAAAATTATTAAAAAGGTCTTTTTATTTTCTTTAAGTTCAGGAATTACATACTTTTTTACCAAATCCTTTGATAAGCAGGGCCTTTTTTCACTATTTACCCACTCAGAATAATTTTTCTCGACAAATTTAGAAAATTCTATATTACATTCCTTAATCTGTTCTTCCAATGTTTGTTCCAAACCGATATCCGAATGTTTATCAAAATCAATCTGCCATTCCGATAGTTTGTTAAAGATTTCTATCCAATCAGCATAATCAGGTTCCTCGCCCAACATCATGGAAATCTCCTTAAAACCAGCAGTATAATTTCTTGACAGCTTTTCTTCCTGAATCCTTCTTGATTCCAAAATCTTTTTACAAACACTTAAAATTTGACTGGGATTAACCGGCTTCGTTAAAAAATCATCAATTTCACTTCCTATTGCATCAACCATCAACTCTTCTTCCTCACTTTTGGTTATCATAACAATCGGAACTGAAGGATTAAAACTTTTTATCTCAGTTAGAGTAGCCAAGCCATCTTTTCCAGGCATCATTTCATCAAGAAATATTATATCAAACTCCTCTCTCTTAGAAAGTATAACAGCATCTTCTCCGTTAGTAACAGACTTCACACTGTAACCTTTCTCTTCAAGAAAAATTATATGAGATTTCAGCATTTCAATCTCATCATCAACCCATAGTATTTTCTTTCTATGTTCCATTATTTATCACTTATAATTTTATAAATTAAAATATCTAACAAAATTCTGACATTAGAAAAATATTTAGAAGAATCCCTCAATATCTGCAGTCAATATATTGTCGAAATAAAAGGTTTATATCTCTGAAATTCAAAACAATATAAAAAAATAAAATTTATGAATTATTTAGATTAAGAGACAATTTTATGTAAATCTGCAAAAGTTAATTGTTTAATATAGCAAATTTTTAGGCTATAATCAAATAATAAGGTTCAAAAGCACATATTCAAAAAATTGAAAAAGCAATTAGTCGTTTTGACAGGTTCAAATTTTTTGGAATATTGTGCTCTTTTTCTTAAAGGAAGGAAAATGGAATGAATAATTAAAAAGTCTAATTATGAATCGTTTGAATGCAATTTAGAAAGAGTATCTTCTTTTATTTGCTCATAAAATTTGTCATAAAACTTAATAAGATCAGTCGAAAGCCATTCGCACCTTCCATAGGAGCCGACTTCCAAATCACCTGTCTTCTTAAAGAGAGTAACCGATTTGGAGCTTGAAACATAATGTCTGCAAGTATTCAAATTACCTTTGCACAAAAAAATTACGGGGCTTTTAAATCCGGTCATAGGATAAGGTCTGCCATGTTTTCCGTAAGGACAAGCTTTATTTAATTTTTCAATCTCATAGTAAAAATCAAAAAGGAAACCTAATTTTATACTTTTGGAAAGAACGTCAACAAACAATTTTCTCAATTCTTTGTTTGTTGACATAACGTATAGTCTGTCTGTTATATCTTTAGGCGAAGAAGCTTCACCAAACAATCCGGTAATTTTTGAATCAAAAATTCTTGAAATTACTGCAATATTTGCATAATCATTAGCTTTATCGTCTTTTTCTATAAAATCTGTTTTCCCCTGCAAATAATCATTGCAATACTTGATACCATCGATGACATCTGAATCTAAATTTAAATTCGAAGCCATACCTGCACTGCTGTTCTTATTTCCCTCTTCGTATCTGATCTTTTGCTCTTCAGTTGACCTTTCAGCAAAAACTTCAACTAAATTAGCACCTCCAATTCCCTGAAAAAGAGCAACCTGTGCCCCTTTTATTATATCATCACTGTTATACTTCCTATCTGTTATCTTAATAGAATGAATAAATAATCCTAATGCAAATAAACAGGTATTGAGTAAATGATTATAAAAAGGTGTCCTGCTGTCAGGATTACTTTTTTCTTCAATAAATCTTATTCGATATAAAGTATATACTATGTCAACACTTCCAATAATATCATTTTTATATTTTTCAAAAGAATTGGCAACTTTTTCCATAAATCGGCTGAATTCGTGCCTTCCTTTCCTCGATGTAATGAATCTATCAAAATCTACAAAAATCCTATCCCGAAGAATATTAGTCAAATTTTCAGATCTTTCGAGTATAAAATTAAATTTCCAATCCTGATTATTATCCCGCATCTTTATTAATCTATCAATCTTAGATGCATCTAATTCCATACTTTTAGGATATAAAATTCCCCCTTTTTGATTTGATAGATTCTCAGCGAGACTAAAACCAGCAGGAACAGACCTTTGTACTTTTGGTTTATACCATGTAAATGAGATTAATTCATCAAGACTTTCGATTTCTATTTGTTCAGGACCTATAATCATAATATTATTAATATTTTAAAGATTAAACTCTATCAAAAATAATTTAGAAAAATTCACATTGCTATAAATTATAACAATTAGAAAAAAAAGTCAAGTAAAATATATTTTTATTTGATAAAATATTCGATAATATCTTGTTATTTATTACCATATTTTTTTTGTTTTCTTTACACAATTTTATTCTAACCTTCAATACCGATAAAAAATATAATATCCCGATAAATTTTAAGTAAATGGTACAATATTTGCGGCTTTTTTAGTTGCAAGAAGTTAAATAGAAAAAGAGGTTATGTTATGTTAAAGAAAAATCATTATAAAGTTCCAAAACAGATAAAATCAATTTTGAATTTAAAATCAAAAATGGCTAAAAATGCTGGAAGAGAAATCTCTTTCTCTGAAGCGTTAGCATGCTGGTTAGCATTTGGCTATGCTGACCAATTTATTGAAAATCAAACAATAAATGAATAATTAAAATATTGAACTTGAAAATTTCAGTCATGCTGAGGTATCAATTTTTCCGCCTAAATTTGGAACATTATTCCTGAGGAAACCATTAATTAATCTTGAACCGGTACCGACGGGTTTAACTCCCTGAGCTACATTCGCATTCAAGTTTTCTATATTTCTAATCTGGCTTTTTTCTGTATTCTTTACGCCTTCACTGAGTTCATTGATATTATTTTGCGGGTTCTTCCCTCCGAAGGTATTTATATTTGGATTCTTGATTTCGTTAACTTCTGCTCTTGAATTCCTGATTTGTTCTGAATTCACAACATCTACAAAATTTGCATTGCCGATTTGAGATTGTGCCTTATCAGGAATAATCTTATTTTGAACGGAATATGTATTATCAACATTAACTTTTCTCGAGATATTGTTGATATTATTATTCTGATTTGTTGATGGCTGCGTAATATTAACTACCACTTACCAACTCCTATAATATAATTTACAATTTTAAACTTACGATTTTAAACTTACGATTTGTGAATTATGTAAAAATCGTAAATCGTAAATAAAAATGCAGTTCATTTATTCTCTTTTTTACTCTATTTTACGACTGCTATATTAATAAAGTTCCATAAAATTAATTTTCTCAACACCCCGATTAACTCTCTATTCTCAATTTTCTATTCTCTATTCTCTAAAATTAATTCACTCAACTCCCGGATTGACAACAATTCCTTTTGGTGCATTAAATCCGGTAACCTCCATAATTGAACCATCAGGAGCAATCCTCACAGCCCTGGATTCTTCGGTAAACCAAACCTCACCTGTATTGCTGTTCACAGATATAGAAATCGGCTGCCGGTAAACTTTTTTAATTATTTCAGGATCATGAAAACCAGAGTGTATAGAAACATCATAGGGGACATCCGAATCAAAAATCCCCTGCCAAATTTTAATAATACGGTCATTTAATGTATCGGTAATCCACGCCTCTGAATTTTTCTTGTTGACACTCACACATTCCGGTCCGGATAAACCATATATTCCGTGAATTTTACTTCCATCTTTCAAAATTCTAATTACTCTGTTGTTACCTTTATCGGCAAACCAGCAGTCTCCGGTGGATGAATTTACTGTTATCCCGACTGGATTACTAAAATCTTTACCATCCCAATCTGTAAATATATCGTGTTTTTTTCCGCTTCCCGAAGGCGGATTATTAATATCATAGCCATCCGGTATATCGTAATAAAGCTTTACAACCCTATTATTTCCCGTATCAGTTACCCAAACATCACCGGAAGGTGTACTTTGATCAACTGCAATAGACAGCGGATTACTCAATCCGTTTATCTTCTTGATTATATTACCTTCAGTGGAGAGCTTCACAACCTGAATGGAGTCGCTGCCTTGACAAACCCATGCAGTTCCGTCAAATGACATAATAGAAACCGAATGCGGAAAATAAAAACCTGAAATTTGATTTATAATTTTTCCACCGGCTGAAATCTTAACGATTCTATTATTTCCCCAGTCAGCTACCAGTACAGTTCGGTCATTTTTATTTAAATCGATCCCTTTAGGATTGTTGAATCCTCCTAATTCATACATAATATCACCGGTACTGGAAAGCATAATTACCCTGTTATTAAAAGTATCACTTAGCCAGACACTTCCAATTGCGCTGTAAACATTTATAATCTTTGTTGATACTGTTTCTCCACCTTTTTCATCTCTAACTATCACCTTAATTTCAACGGCCCCTGAGGTTGATGGTGCAATCCATACTGCAGAATCACCTGAAGAACTTACAAAAGTTCCAACGCTTTTTCCATCTCTTTCAGCACTCCAAGAAAATGATATTTCATGACCGTCAGGGTCAGAAGCGATTACTTTTAATACCGCAGTATTTTCAAGAAAAACATTTTTTGGAGTAATTGTAATATCACTGACTTCAGGATTGAGGTTTTGGATATTTATAACTACACTATCGATATCACTGCCTCCTCTATAATCATCAATTTCAAGAATTATAGCAGCAGATCCTGGTGTATCAGGAGCAACCCACAATACAGAATCACCCTTAACTTCTGAAAATACTCCGGCAGTTGCACTCCATTGAACATTAAGGCTGTCTCTGTCAATATCGATATAAATAGCTCTTATCGATATGGATTCTCCTAAATCGACCATATTCTTTTCAGCAATAATACTTGTTATTGTGGGACTGTTGTTGCCTGAAACCGGATTTTTGCTGCAAAAGTTATACGTTATAGTCAAACAAAAGACAACTGCAATAATTATTTCCGCTATTCTTTTCATAAAATTAGCTTTTGGCTTAATGATTAATTTATTAAGCATACTTTTAATATGTGATAACTCATTAATAAATAATGAGTTCTGCCTTTTCATAGCTAATAGCTAATAGCTATCTGCTTTTTTGCTTACTTTGTAAACAAATGATAATATCTCTGTCACAACTTTATAAAACTCTATTGGCACATCTCTTCCGAAATCAAGTTTAAGTAAAACCTTCATCATATCCGGATCATCTTTGAGAGGAATATTTTTTTCCTTTGCAAAACCTAATATTTTCTGAATGAATTGATTTTTGGTTTTTTGATTCTCATTCATATACATCTTCAATAATTCCTCTCGAGGAGTTAAGAATGAAAAAAAAGTAAAAACATTAGGTTAATTATTTTTATATACTGATTCCTGCATTCTGTATAATTAACTTCCAACTCCTAACTCATAACTCCTAACTCTTTATTTTTCCTCATATTTATAGCTAATTCAATTTCTCCTCTACTAATATTCAATTCTCTTGCTATATCTGAAATTTCCATATCTCTATTTAACAATTCGTAAATTCTATCAAAATTATAATTTAAATTAGTTGATATATTATTTACAGGCTTCATATTAAGAGCAAGCATTACTTCCTCAATTTCAATATGAAGCTCTTTTGCAATTTTCATTTCATCCCACCCTAATTCATACAACCTGTAAACAGCAAGATATTTATCCTTTACAGTAAAATTGTTATTTTTCATTTTATAATCTATTTTAACATCAGAAGTCAAATTATTCTCTGTTAAAATTTCGTTTATTTTACTATTTCTCAGTAAAATTTCTTCTTCCAATAAATTTTTCATTTTCTTCCTACTCTTTGCGAGAACATTTGAATTCCTGTCAGTTTTCGAATAGGTACTAATAAGTTTTTCTCTGAATTTATCATCATCTTTTTCAGAATAATTTTTTGGTATTCTTCCACGCTTTATATCGCTTTTAACGGATTTATCAAAAAGCTTCTCTATATGTTTCGACTTTCTAATATGTGTTTTCTTATTCTTTCTAAGAAATTTATTGGCAAGAAAAAATCCGGAAATTATAGATAAAATTCCTCCGATTATATAATAATACCACCAATTGATAGATAAACCGATGGTGGCACTTTTTGCCGCTTTATTATCTCTTTTTAATGCTTTAATTGCTGTTTCAAAATAATCATTCTTTTTTATATTACCTTTTTTGCCGGATTTTAAACTGTCTAAATGTAAAATAACAGGAGTTTGTTTTATAAAATTCGGCTTTTCTGCTTCATCACTCTCTTTTTGTGATGATTTTTCAACACTTTCCACAGAAGAAGAAAAAATTTCTTCTTCAGGTGCTTCCTCAGTTATATCGGGCGTTGTAATATCGTTATTAATACCTTCCGAATTCTTTATGGATGAAGCTATATCTTCTCCGGAAAGATTTTCTTTTTCTTTTGATGTATCATTTTTCTCCTCATCAAGAATTTCAAAAACATATTTTACTGCATTCTCGTAAAGCTGTGAGTCTTTCGGAATTTTTTTGAAATTTATCAGAGCCTTTTCAGGTTCCCCGTTTAGCATTCTTATAATACCTGCATGAAAATATGATTCGGGATGTCCGGCCCCAATAGTAATAGCTCTTCTATATTCGTGAAGTGCTTTTTCATATTCACTCCTATTCTCATATTCTAATCCTCGTTCGAAATGACTGTCTGCGGTTTTGTTACTAATAACTATATTGTCATCCGGAAATATCTTAACATCGATTACGAGTCTCATCGGATTATCTAACTCAATAATATTAGTTGAGAAATCATTATTTAACTTCATAACGGCATTAAGATTATTATCCTGTCCCGTATTGAAACTGATATCCTTTAAAACTATATTATTGAACTTAAAATCATTAGAAATATGGTTTCTATCTAAATTCGTATTCAAAAATGATACAAATATCTCTCTTCCTGATTTATCCTCTTTGATTTCATACTTTAATGGACGATCAAAGTCAAACACAAGTCTCATACTTGTTCCATAAAAACTATGCCTCAAATTGACCAATTTACTTTCTTGTGCAAAAGATGTAAAAAAAGGAATAATCAAGGTAAAAACCACAAGAATAAATTTGCTAATTTCTTTTTTCATAATCTTACTTTCGGCAATTATTTTTGGTTAATATAAACAACCTTATTATCCTTTTCACTATCTGCCTCTAAAATTTCTTTTCCTTGAATAAGGTTAATAAATGTTTCCGATTTTTCAAGTTCTTCGATTAATTCATAAGTATAATATACTATATCTACCTCACCGTCATTATCTTTTTTCAATTTCAAGTTGTCAATAACATCAGGATTAAGCTTGCCCAGACCTGAGTCACCGGAACTTCCTAACTTAGCAGCTCTGGTAAGGTAATTCGCAAAATGAACTAAAGCGGAATGTAAATAATGATCTTTAGATTCTTCCGGATTATGATGATATTCAATTGAATCAACCAGATGCTTAGGAAGATTCCATCTGTCAGCAAGCCATTTTCCAATAATAGCGTGATTTATGCCTATTATCTTTTCTTCGGCTTCAATAAACAAACAGTTTTCTCTTCTAACTGTCTCCATAATTTCGTTAAATTCCGGTTTTATATATTGTTTAAGAACTAATTTTCCAATATCGTGGAGAAGCCCGCCAACAAAGGATTCTCCGGCAATCATATAACCGCTGTTTCTTGCTATCATCCTCGCTGCCACACCGCAGGAAATGGAATGCTCCCAAAATCTGCTCATATCAAAATCACTCTCCGATTCATTATCTGAAAACCACTCCCTCATGGAAACACTAATACATAAATTTTTCAATGTGTCAAAACCGAGAACCACAAGTGCAAGATTAATTGTCGATATCCTCCTCGGAAAACCATAATAAGAAGAATTAGCGAGCTTAAGAATCCTTGCCGTCAACACCTGATCAGTTGATATAAGCTTAGCAAGACTTCTTGCATTAGTTTTCGGATTATCTATCATTTCTATCAACTTTGCAACCACCGTTGGAAGTGGCGGCAGACCTAATACACGAAGTGCTATTCTTTTAATCCATTCTTTATTTTCAGATTGACTCAATTCTTCTCCAGAAAGTTAATACTTCAAATAACAATATCTATATTTTTCCCCCGAGAAGGGTCCTTCCCTACTATTTTTTTTTCTTTTTTCTCTTCTTTTTCTTTTTTCTCTCTCTCTTTTTTAGAAAGATCTAACTGTCTTTCCTTTTCTTTTTCTGTCTGGACTTTAGATTCCTGTGTTTCCGGAGTTGCCTGTGCTTCTTTCATCTTCTGCTCTTGAGCCTGCTGTTGTATAGTAGTAAGCTGTCTTTGTTCAAATTCCGGCTGCTGTGGTTTTGCCTGATGTGATTTCTCCACACCCGGTGTCTGCGCTGTTATGCTTTGAAAATCAACAGGTCTCATAATATCCTTCTATGCTATGCCTTTATTACTTCCCGCAGCTTCGCTTTCAAACTCAGGATTGTTTTTGTATGTATTTGCGAAATTCTGGATTCGGAAAGCTGTAAAACCTGACCTATCTCATGAAGAGTTAACTCTTCATAATAATAAAGTGCAATTACCAGTCTCTCAGTTTCAGGAAGGTCATCAATTGCTTTAACCATCATCTCTTTTAGTTCTTCTCTGTTTATATCTTCCATAGGATTTTCTACTTTCTTATCTTCAATCACCTCATGTAGAGAGGCTTTTCCACCATCATCACTGAATATCGTATCATCCAACGACAGAAGGGTTGTCGAACCAATTTCTTTGAGTATGTCAAAATATTCTTCCATTGAGACATTAAGACTTTTTGAAATTTCTTCGTCTGTCACTGGTCCTCCTTTTTCACTTTCAAGTTTAAAAATTGCTCTCTCTAATTCTTTCGCTTTACTTCTTACAGAACGCGGAACCCAATCTAATTTTCTTAATTCATCGAGAATTGCCCCTTTTACTCTCGGGATTGCATAACTCTCAAATTTAACTCCATATGTAGGATCATAACGGTCAATCGCATCGATTAAACCCATTATCCCCGCACTTTCAAGATCATCTTGCTCCACAGACGGAGGAAGAGATATCATCATTCGCCCAGCTACGTATTTTACAAGCGAAATATATTTCACTATCAACTGTTCTTTGATTTTAGAATCTTTTTTTAATTCATATTTCAACCATAATGGATCTTGCTGAAAACTCATCTTGATTCCTTCCTTAATTTTATCTCCCTTAGATAACTTTTTTTTTATTCAATAATTCCTTCCACTGCCTGCGGCTCCGCAGGTTCCGATTTTCCTTCCGCCTCCTCAATATCTTCTTCAATATCTCTTCTAATTTTCTCAGTCATTTTTAAAAATATGACAGCTATTAAAACAAGAATTGTCTCTGCTGCTAAAAATACAATAAAAGAGCGGACAATTAAAGTCCCGGTTGGTATTTCCTTCCAAACTCCTGCCATAAATAATAACGAAAAAATTAAAATACCTAATTTTAAAATCAATGTCTTCATCGTTTAAATCAACCTAATGCTAACTCAAGAAACTGTCTCCTCGATTGGAGAAAAAACCTTACTAAAAAATGATTTGCTTTTTAATGAGACTGTCTCATCGGTATTGTTATCCGCAATTTGTTTTGCAATATCTCTAACACAAAATGAAGCAATCGATTCAGGATATTCCAAAACAAATGGATTCTGTCTTTTTACCGCTTTTACTACATTATTGTCAAAAAATATATTTCCTAAAATATTTATTTTAACATCAAGAAATCTATCAGCAGTAAGTATAATCTTTTTGATTGCTTCTTTACCTTCTTTTAACGATTTTATTTGATTAACAATAATATTAATTTTAACATCTTTTTCTTTCAGAACCGATATTTTTATAAGAGCATAAGCATCTAAAATTGATGTTGGTTCAGGGGAAATCAAAACTATCATTTCATTAGCTTTCGTTATAAAATCAATAACATTGTCAGCTATACCGGCAGCAGTGTCAATAAGAATCACATTATAGTTTCTCTCTAAAACCGCAAATTCTCTTATCATCCGGTTTCTAACAGACTCTTCCATTCCAAGAAAATCAATAATTCCAGAAGATGCAGGAAGTAAAGATATTCCTTTCGGTCCTTTAATAATTATTTCATCCAGGCTGAAATTATTATTAATTGTATCTTTTATCGTGTGACCGGGAGTAATTCCCATTAATATATCAAGATTTGCAAGATTTAAATCTGCATCTATAAGTAAAACCTTTTTGCCAAATTCAGATAAAGAAATTGCAAGATTTAAAGCAAAGTTTGTTTTGCCCACACCGCCTTTACCACTTGTTATCGCAATAATCTTTGCAGAATCTTTTTTTAAATTACGCTTTCTAACTTCTTCTTTTATTTCCCTTAATCTCGATGCCTGATCTCTTTTCACAGAAATTTTCTCCTAACTATCATTTTTGCAATTTTTTTCGAATCTGCTTTTTCAACATCTTCCGGAACATTTTGACCGTAAGTTATATAGGAAATAGGTTTTCTAATCTTTTCAGCTACATTTAGAATTGTCCCGAGACTCGTAGTTTCATCTAACTTGGTGAAGATAATCCTGTTAATGAAAACTCTTTTAAATTTTTCCAATATTTCAAGAATATCTTTATACTTCGTTGTCACACTCAAAACCAAATGGACTTCTCCCGGCTCTACTGAAGAAAGCATATTCCCAATCTCTCCCAGATTCTTTTCATCTCTCTGGCTCCGGCCGGTCGTATCAATAAATATCTGATTTACACCCGCAAACCTTGCTACGGCATTTTTTATATCATTTGGTGAATATACGACTTCAAATGGTATCTCAGCAATATTTGCAAAGGTTTTTAATTGTTGGACAGCCGCAATTCTGAATGTATCCGCTGATATTATTGCAACATCCTTACCTTCGACCAGCTTAGCCAGGGTTGCAAGTTTTGCGATAGTCGTTGTTTTTCCGACTCCGGTTGGTCCGACAAATGCAATAATCCTTGCCGCCGAATTTGCACCTTCATTTACCGGGATGGTTTTAAGCATGCCGGAAATCTTATTTATTAGTTTACGGAGAATCAGTCTTAAATCATCATAATCACTCCCTTTCAGACTCATTTGAATTTCTTGAACGAGGTTTTTAGCAAGTTCCTCTTCAACTTCACAGTCCAGCAACTGCTTCAAAACCAAAAGAAGATTTTCCGGTAAACTCGGTAAATTCCTATATCTTAAAAAATCAGCTATCTTGGCCATAGTACTTTTGATTTCCTCAAGTTCTAACCTGATATAATCTATCTCCTGCAATCTAAAATAATTACTACTTTTAATCTTCATATCATTATACCCACCGAAATTACTTTCTTTTCTACTTGAAATATCCTGTTCCGGTTTTTTCTTATCCGAATTAATCCCTTCATCAACCGCAGCAAGTATCTCCATCTCTTTTTTTGCGGGGGTACTTAAATTAGAATCTTTTTTTACCTTCCTTGACTCTAAAATAATTGCATCGCTTCCAAGCTCTTTTTTCATTTGTTCCACTGCTTCCTTGAGTGTTGGTGCTGTAAACCTTTTAATCTTCATTTTCTAAACTCACTCCTCCTATTGATTCTATTTTTATTGTAGGGATCAATTCGTTGTAAGACAATACTGCAACATTCGGAAATATTGATTCTATCAACCTTCTGAAATACATTCTAACATTTTGTGAACAAACTATAATAGGTGTTAATCCCTGTTCAGTTAATTCTTCTACCCTTTTTGAAATTGACTGATAAAGTTTCTGAACCGCCTCAGGAGGTATAGCAAAACTTCCTCCTTTCTGCTTTGCCTGTGCTAGAGCCTCACTAATTATTTGCTCTACCCTTGGATCAAGTGTTAATGTATGTATAACACCCTCTTCACTTTGATAGGTTCTGGTAATTGTAATGCTCAAAGCCTGCCTCACATATTCCGTAAGTATATCAGGATCTTTCGTGACCTGTGCATAATCTGAAAGTGTTTCAAGGATAGTTACAAGGTCTCTTATCGGTATTCTTTCCTTTAATAAATTCTGCAGTACCTTTTGAATTTGACCAAGTGACAAAAGACCGGGAATTAATTCTTCAACGACAGCAGGATAATTATTCTTAATATTATCAATCAGTGTTTGAGTATCCTGCCGTCCAAGAATTTTATCTCCATTAGCTTTAATTACTTCCATCAAATGAGTAGCGACTACAGCTGATGCTTCCACTACCGTATAGCCTGCAAGCTCTGCCTTTTCTCTTTGCGCTTCGCTGATCCAGTATGCTTTGAGACCAAATGCAGGCTCTATTGTTTCTTCACCTTCCAATTTTTCTGTTGCTGCCCCCGGATTCATTGCAAGATAACTACCCATTAAGACAAATCCTTTTGCAATCTCAACTCCTCTTATTTTTATTACATAATCATTTGCATTCAACTGAATATTGTCTCTTATTCTTATCGGTGGGACTATAAATCCCATCTCCATAGCAATTTGCTTTCGCATAGTTGTTATCCTGTTAAGTAAATCACCATCCTGCTCAACATCTACAATAGGAATCAAACCATATCCAATCTCAAGTTCCATTGGGTCAACCTGCAGGTAACTCTCTATCCGGTCTTCAACTTCCTCAAGGGGAACCTCTTCCTCTCTAACTAACATTTTTTTCTCCTTCTCAGCTTGTAAACCTAAAAACCCCATAATGCCAATCATCACAGACAAAATAAAAAACGGAAACATCGGGAGACCAGGAGTAATTCCAAAAAATAACAATGCTCCGGATGCAACAAATAAGGCTTTCGGCTGGGCAAATATCTGTTTTTGTAAATCTTTTCCTAAATTCTCTTCAGTAGCCGCCCTTGTTACAATTATACCCGCAGATGTGGAAATAATTAACGCCGGAATTTGGCTGACAAGACCATCACCTATTGTAAGAAGAGTATAAGTCTGAACTGCATCAGAAAATGACATTCCTTTTTGAGCTACACCGATTATCAATCCTCCCAAAATATTAATAGCCGCAATAATCAAACCCGCAATAGCATCTCCCTTAACAAATTTACTTGCACCGTCCATAGCCCCATAAAATTCTGCTTCCCTGGAAATTTCTGCTCTTCTTTCTCTTGCGTCAACTTCATTTATAATCCCTGCATTGAGGTCGGCATCGATTGCCATTTGTTTTCCCGGCATAGCATCAAGGGTAAACCGGGCAGCCACTTCCGCAATCCTTCCTGCACCCTTAACAATAACTAAAAAGTTTATTAATACAAGAATTAAAAATATAACAAATCCTACAACATAATTCCCCTTTACAACAAAACTCCCAAATGCCTCGATAACTCTCCCTGCGAAAGCTTGTCCTAGTATCAATCTTGTTGATGAAACATTCAAAGCCAATCTGAACAATGTCAATATTAAAAGCATTCCCGGGAAAACAGCAAAATCCAGCGGTCTAACAATATACATAGTTACCATTAACACTACCAATGCCATAGATATACTCAAAGTCAGAAAAATATCCAGCGTCCAGGTTGGAATCGGAATTACCATAAGTACTAATATTCCTACAACACTTAAAGCAAGAATAATATCACTGTTTTTTGTAATTGCCGATAATACCGGATTTGTATGTCTTTCTTCTGCCATAGCTTTTTAAGTTTTATTTTGCTTTATGCAATTTTCTTTTTCTTTAATTTGTAAACATAAGACAATATCTCTGCAACTGCCTGGAAAAATTCTTCTGGTATCTCACTTCCTACATCACATGATTTATAAAGAGCCTGTGCAAGAGGTTTATTTTCAACTATTGGAATATTATTCTCCTTAGCCGAATCTCTAATTTTTTCTGCAATTAGCCTGGCTCCCTTTGCAACAACGACAGGGGCTGACATTTCCTTTACAGCATATTTAAGGGCAACAGCTAAAAAAGTCGGGTTCGTAATAACTACGTCCGCTTCCGGAACCTCAGCCATCATTCTCTTTCTTGCCATATCTCTCTGAATGCTTCTGATTCTCGACTTGATAAGCGGGTCACCTTCCATTTGTTTTAATTCCTGTCTTACTTCATGCTTTGACATCTTGATATTGCGCTCATGTTCATATCTTTGAAACATAAAATCAAAAATAGCTAAAATCAACAGCGCCACAGCTATTTTCAATCCAACTGAAAAAGTAGCATTTGCAATAAATATAAGTATATTATAAACGTCTTTATCCATTAATATTACATAATCCTGAACAACACTCCTGATAGATGAATAGCCGATATAACCGATTACTATTATCTTAAAAATCCCTTTTACTAATTCAACTAAAGACCTTTTTGACCCGAATATTCTTTTTAATCCAGATAACGGATTAATTTTACTCCATTTTGGCATCATCGGTTCAACTGTAAAAAATATTCCTACCTGACTAAAATTTACCAATAAAGCCACTCCAAAAAGAATCACGATTATCGGGGCGATTAATATTGCACCCTTGACAAGAACAAGATTTGCATATCCTTGAACATTATCAGGACTAATGTAAGTTGACCCTATATTCTCAAATATTAACTTTCCATAATATATAGTTTTCTCCAGGAAATAACCTTTATAAAAATGTATAAACAAGAATATTACAAAAAGAATTATAGCTGTATTTAATTCTATACTTTTCGGTACCTGCCCTTTCTTCCTTGCCTCTTCTCTCCGCTTCGGAGTTGCGGTTTCAGTTCTTTCTTGTTGGTTTTCTTCTGCCATTTGAAATATAGTTAAGAGTTAAGAATTAAAAGTTAAGAGTTAGTAGGGAATAATAATAATTTACGATTATTGCACATTTCCTAACTCTTAATTCTTAACTCCTAACTCCTAACTCCTAATTATATTTACATTATATTCATTATCTGGATTAAATCTCTCTCAAAAATATGATAAAATTTATTAAACATATATAAAAAAAATGGCAATGTTAAAAAAATCATAACAAAACCGACAGATATTTTAACGGGGAATCCGACAACAAAAATATTCATTTGCGGGACAGTTCTTGCAACTATTCCCATAATAAAACTTGCTATAAATAATGCAGCCAGTGCAGCACTTGCAAATTTAACCCCAATTGAAAAAATCGAACCGCTCATTGAAATAAGTTTACTCACCGTTAAAGTTGAAAATAAACCTTTTGTCACAGGAATTAAGTCAAAACTTAATTTTAATGCCTGGATAAGAAAATGATGTCCATTTATACATAAAAACAACAATAATGCAAGAAGATATTTAAATTGACCCACTATCGATACCTGTTCGCCGGAAAGTGGATCTATAACATTCACAATTCCAAATCCCATATCAAGACCTATAATCTCTCCGGCAAATCTAATCCCTACAAACAGTATACTTGCTGCAAATCCGATAATCAGTCCGATTATTACCTCATTTATTATTATAAGCACAAAAGGGATAAACTGAGTCGGTATTTTCACACCTGCGTTATCAACAAATGGAAACAATAGCAATGCAAACATAGCGGACAGCCCGGCTTTAACATGCACAGAAACCGCATCAAAACCAAAAATCGGGACAGTAGCCATTATGGTTGCAACACGCACAAAAATTATAAAAAATAATATAAATTGATGGAACGAAACATTCATTTTATTCACTTAATGAGAAACTAAACTTATATTTGAAATCAAACCTATTGTAAAAGTAAGCAAAATTTGCATCATCCAGGGTGCAAATATGACTATAGCCAATAATACTATAATTATCTTTGGAATGAAAGTCAAAGTCATTTCATTTATAGAAGTTACTGCCTGAAATATACCGATCATAAGACCGACAAATAATGCAAGCCCGAGCACTGGTGCAGCGACAAGCATAGTATTATAAATAGCCTCACGACATAAATTTATCACAAATTGCTGAGTCATATTCTCTACCTTCGGTTAAAACAGAATTCAGAGGTCAGAAACCAGAATACAGAATAAAAACACTATTAAAAACATTAGATTTATTATTTTTCTATTCTGCATTCTATTTCCTGTTTTTTATATTCTGACTTCTGACTTCTGGCTTCTGTCTTCTGACTTCTTACTTCTTACTTCTTACTTCTTACTTCTTACTTCTGACTTCTGACTTCTTACTTCTGGCTTCTTACTTCTGGCTTCTGTATTCTGTATTCTTTTTTATCTGAAACTTTTTACAATAGAATCGACAATAAGATACCAGCCGTCAACGAGAACAAACAAAAGAATTTTAAAAGGAAGCGATATCATAATTGGAGGCAGCATAAGCATTCCCATAGACATTAGAACACTTGCTACAATCATATCAATCATAAGAAATGGAATATAAAGTACAAATCCAATCTGAAAAGCAATTCTTAATTCTGAAACAACAAACGCCGGTATTAGAACTCTCATAGGTATTTCATCGGATGTATCAGGTTTTTCCAAATCGGCAAATTTAACAAATAATGCAAGATCCTTTTCTCTAACAAGTTTTAACATAAAACTGCGAATAGGCTGCTCGGCAGTTTTAAATGCCTCTTTGCTTGTTACTTTCTCGCTTAAGTAAGGCTGAATAGCCTCTTGATTTATGGTACTCCAGACCGGTGTCATAATAAAAAAAGTAAGAAACAAAGCCAAACCTATAAGAATCTGATTGGGAGGCGTTTGTTGAGTGCCGAGTGCCTGTCTTATAAAATGAAAAACTATAACTATCCTTGTAAAAGAAGTCATCATTATTAGAATTGCAGGAGCCAAAGATAAAATAGTCATCAAAAAGAGTATCTGAATCGACAATGCAACATCTTCAGTCTTTTCAGCACGTTCTATGCCAAGAATAATTTTTGGTATAGGAGTCTGAGAAAAAATCTTATCAGAAACCAAAAACAGTAAAATCACTGCCGAAATCACCAACACCCACTTATTTTTCACTAATCTTTTCATACTTATTTTTCCTGCAGATCTTTCCTTGTTACTTTATCCAAAAGCACATTTAGATAACTTGAAAACTGTTTGACAGATGAATTCGATTTCCTGTTCTCGATAATCGATTCCGGTATCTCTCCACTATTAAATTCCGCTAAGGTTTGCATGTGATTTTCCGTAATTCCCACAACAAGAATTCTGTCCATTATTTTAATTAGATGAATTGATTTCTTCGGCGCAATAAAAGTAGTATTAATAATTTTAATTAATCCATTAGATAGATTTGCTCCGCCCCGGTTATATACAAACCTTCTCAGAATAAATACGAAAACAAATATTAAAACTACCACAATTAAAAGTGAAAATATTCCTTTTGTAATCATTCCGGAAAAACCGGGTATCTCAGAAATTTCTGAATTTATATAATCATTAGCTTTAATATTCGATTGTAATGCTGTTAAACTATCAGATTTAACCGATGTTACATCAACAGCCTTAAAATCAGAATCTGCTTGAGCCAAACATTTACCTCTCATTCCTGTCACAAATAAAATAATAATAACTATGAAAAAAATTACCCTTAGTTTCATTTTGCGCCTTTTATCTTTCTAAAAACAGGAAACAATTTATTTCCCTAATTGTTTTATTCTTTCCGATTGTTTTACAAGAGTAGTAAGCCTTATTCCAAAGTGTTCATCAATAACCACGACTTCTCCTTCAGCAATCTTTTTATTATTAACGAGAATATCTACAGGTTCACCTGCTAATTTATCAAACTCAATAACCGAACCGTGTCCGAGTTCAAGAATATCCTTTATCAGCATCCTTGTTCTTCCCAGTTCTATAACCACTGAGAGAGACAAATCCATAAGCATTGCAATATTATCGGGAACTTCACCGGCAACAAGCAGCTCGCTTGAAGGATATGCTTTTTCTATAGATTCTTCTTCCTGAGATAAGTCAAAAGATTCTTCCAGACCGGGACCTTCTTCGGAAGTATCAGAAATGCCTTCCATAGAATCCGCTAATGATTCGGCATCTGATTCTTCAGAAACACCCTCTTCATCTCCCCCCGGAAAAGCTTCATCTTCTAATGATGATTCTTCCGTTTCCTCCTCAGCTGAAGCCTCTTCACCCGCTAAAAATCGCTCGACAACATCAGCAGACAATAACTTTGTAACCTTTTTGGCTTCCTCATCTCCCATATTCAATGTATATTCAACCGCTACTCCATTCGAAATATCGATTGACTCCGATTCAAGATCTAAAACTGAAGCCCTTATTGAAAAAAACTCAAATTTTCTTCCCAGTTCTTCGTTTAAAACTGAGGATAGATGTCCGAGAATCTGATTTGCCGTCTCTCTAATAGAATCAAGATGTTCATCAGAATATTCAACTCCTTCTTCACTTTCCATTAACATCCACGCTGATATCTTTACAGCTATATCTTTCTCAAATATAATATATATCAAATCATCATCTCTATCAGATATATTAAATTTCACAGACAAAACTTCAGAAGGATATGTAGATTTAATTTCATTCATATCAAGTTCGGAAATCTTATCTTTTGAAATAGTAACTTCTTTGCCAATCACTGTGGTTAATATCTCAGCAGTTTCCTTTGACACGGTTTTACTTATTGATTCAAGAAATTCATTTACTTCATTTGAAATTGCCATTATATTCTCCTATATTATTTAAAATAGGAACCGCGATGTAGCTAATTACACTGATTAAGAAAAAAAATTATGATATTTTATTCCAATTTTATATCTTTGTTCTTTTCTTCATCTGTGAAATCAGAGTAATCCGCGGTTAAATATTTTTCTTTTTTTCTCAATTTCTCTGCCATTCATTTTCACTTTCAATATTCATAAATATCTTCTTTAGTAATTTTTCTAACAACCTGTACAGCTTTTTTATTCGCTGATATACCTGGTTTTCCAAAAAATTTCTTGCCTCCTCCGATTTCAATTTCTAACAAGTCTTTAACATGCTTATCCAGTTTAATTACATCCCCAACATTTAATTCGAGTAAATCTTTTACTGTAATTGAAGCTTGTCCCAAAATTGAAACAATCGGCAGAGCAGATAAAGTCAGTCTTTCATTTATAAGCCCCGTCTCTTGGTCAGAAATGTCTTTTTTTGTCATCGAAACAAAATGCTGAACATTCAGTTTTGAAATAATTTCCTCAAGCGTGAGATATGGAAAACATATATTCATCAAACTTGATAACTCCTGAATCTTAATCTCAAGTGATATAGTTATTACCGTTTCACCGGGAGGTGCAACCTGAACAACATCAGGATTACTTTCAAATCCCTCTAATATAAAAGTAAGAGGAGTAACCTGCTGCCAGGAAGTAGCAAGGTTTTCCATCGCTTTTTCCATAATCTTCTTCATTACAATTTGTTCAATACTTGTTATAACTCTCGCCTCTTCCAAAGAACCGCCTTTTCCTCCAAAAAGTCTGTCAACTATAAAAAGAACAAGCTGGGGACTTATTTCGAGTATCCCTACTCCATTAAGTTCTTCAACACGAAAAATATAAATACAACTCGGGTCTGATATAGAAAGTATAAATTCCGAATACTGGAGTTGGTCAACAGAAATCAGATTTATATCTACAATAGTTCTCAGCCTTACAGCAAGATAGGCATTAAAAGTCTTTGCAAACGCCTCATGAATAGATTGTAAGGTCCTTAACTGGTCCTTGGAAACCCTGTTAGGATGTTTAAAATCATATACGTTTGCAGACTTCTCCTCTACTTCTTCCACGCCCTGCTCGGCAAACTCCCCCTCTTCCCCCCCTCCCGGCTTCTCATCTGCCGAAACCGTCGAAAGTAAGGCATCAATCTCCTTTTGAGATAAAATCTCTGCCATCTATTCTCCTTATTTTTTAGATTTACGATTTGAAATCAGTTATCGCTAGTAAGCTGGATGCTATCAGTTATTCGTAAATCGTATATCGTATATCGTAAATACTATTGTACTATTCTTTCACTTAAAAACACATTCCTTACACCTTCTTCTATCCCGTATAGGACACCATTTATTTCTTTCCGTATTTCTACCTTGAGCGTATCTTCTACATAGTCATTGTTTAAAAGCTGTTCTTTCCTTTTTGTCATTATAATCCCAATAATAATATCTCTTACCTGTTTGTCACGTTTTGTTATCTCCTCTAATGCTTTACCATCTTTACATTCAAACGCAATATCACCGACAAAATACGAGGTTCTTCTATCCTCGGTTGGAATATTTATGGTTAGACCTACTATTGTATAAATCTCTCCGAATTTTGTGGCTTCTTTAACCACTTCTTTAACTTCTGCTACTTTTTCCTTTTCCGGCATTTTTGATTTAAAAAACCCCATTACAATAAAATAGGCTGCTACTACCATAATCAATAATAATGGAACGGCAACAATTATAAGCTTAGATTTTCCCTTTTTGGGCCCAGCTTTAACCGGGGCTTCATCCATCATTTCATCAGCTTCAAAATCCTCCGGCATTTTTAGCCCTCCTTTTTTTATTTATTTTAAGTAATTATTATTTATTAATCTTACAATACAATTATAGCTTTCTTTATATAAACTGCCAATCAGATATTAGAACAGACCAAAACATACTTATTTCCTATAACAGCACCTACTTTTGTAACTCTAAAACTTCATTTGGAGGTTTCGTTTCAGGATTATATTCAATACGAACTTCAATTCTTCTGTTCTTGGCTTTATTTTCTTCTGTATCGTTCGGAAACTCTGGACTATATTCACCTTTTCCTACCGCAATCAGATTTCTCGGATCATAATCCGCATCTAAATGAAAAAAATTTAAAACACTTATAGCTCTCGCAGCAGAAAGATGCCAGTTCGAAGAATATTCATCAGTATCGATAGCGTCATTATCAGTATGACCTTCAATATAAATTTTATTTGACCATCCTCTTGCCAATGAAGCAATCCTTGTTAATATGGGATAAGCAACTGGAAGAAGTTCAGCTTCACCTTTTAAAAAGAGTACCTGACTTTCAATTCTTATCGTCATTCCCTTGTCGGTAATCTGAAGTCTGACATTCTCTGACAGTTGCTCATCAGACAAAACATCTTCTAATTTCACCAATGATTCTGATATTTCACTTTCCTGGAGATTCGTTAGTTGAGGAATAGGTACCTTTTTCGGTTGAATAACAGATGGCTCAAACGGTAAAACTCCTAATGCTCCCTTTAATGACCCTATCGCCCGCTGGAATTTTGCCTCTCTCATCGAAGAAAATGACAGCAGAAGTACAAAAAACGTTAAAAGAAGAGTCATCATATCTCCATAAGTTGTCATATAAGCCGGAGCACCCTTTGGGGGACATTCTTCTTGTTTCTTACCTGCCATTTATTAATCCTCCTTAAGTTTCCTCATTTTTGGAGCAATAAATGAATTTAATTTTTGCTCAACTATTCTTGGATTATCACCTGACTGAATAGACAAAATTCCCATAATCATTAGTTCTCTGATTAAAGCCTCTTCCTTGGATCTTGTATCAAGTTTACCTGCCATTGGACTAAATATCAGATTTGCCATAAGTGAACCGTATAAGGTAGTTATCAAAGCCAGTGCCATACCCGGTCCTAAAGCATCCGGATCATCGAGATTGGCAAGCATAAGTATTAATCCAACCAAGGTCCCTATCATTCCCCACGCAGGTGCAAGTGTAGCAAAAGCCTCCATCATCATTTTACCCTTTTTGTGTCTATCATCTAAATACCGCAATTCTGTCTCCATAATTTCTTTTAAGAGTTCAGGTTCTGTTCCATCAACTGCAAGTTGAATTCCGTTCTTTAAAAATACATCGGACACCTCTTCCATTTGCTTTTCAAGAGCCAAAATACCCTCCCTGCGTGCCCTTTCGGCAAATTTTACCAACAAGGCAATCACATCATTTACTGGCTCCTCTATGGCAAAAAAGGCATTCCTGACTACACCAATCAATCCCAGAACATCCTTCATGGGATAAGTAACAAATATAGCCGCTGTAGTTCCACCAACTACTAATAAAGCTGAGGGGGGACTTACAAAAAGCACTATTGCACCCATTCCACCCTCTCCACCACCAATTCCAAATAATACAAAAACTACTCCTAAAGCTAATCCTATTATTGTAGCTATATCCATATAATTACCTTAATTTTAAATAATTAAATTTTTAATATAACTTACCAAGATACAAGATAATAATTTTTTAACTCTATGACAAGATTATTTGTAAATATTTAAAAAATTTTAACTAAACAAAAGTATTACAAATACGCTATTCTTTTGAAGAATCCGGCTCTATAATATCTTCATCGATAACCCTCTTAAACTTTCTGAATGGAAAAACTTCTTTTCTATATTCAATAACCTTTGCTATAACTTCTTCAGGAGTATCTTTTACAAAAATTTTCTTGCCGGTTGACATCGAAATAATTGTATCGGGAGTAGATTCTACAAACTCGATAAGTTCCGCATTGATAATTATTTCTTTTTCGTTAATTCTTTTTACTTTAATCATTTTTTCCTTATAAATTTGTTAATTCTATATTTTTATGTCAGATTAATATATCAACAGATTCTGATTCCCCGAGTATGCATTACAGATTTACAAGAGGAAGTTTTGTAAATAAATTAATTACTACTCAGGTTTACATATTCTTCGCAGCTACACGTCTTGGCGTATCTCTATGTTCTTCGAGGTAACGTTAATATATTTCTTATAATTTTATATTATTAATAACAAAGAATATCTATAATTATAAATAGGAATATCTCAAAAGGTAAGCTTATAATATTATCCACAATCCTTCGTTATTAATCTTATTCCTAAAGTAATTCCCAAGTACTTATCTATTAACTGAAAAATACTAATGCAACAATTCTGCCAGATTTGAAAAGATTTATATTTTTAGTAGATATAATTCCTGTATATGTATTTATAACAAATACTTATAATTAAATTAATTCTTGGTCGGAGCTTAAAATGCAATAATAAGAAACTAAGCCGTACTGGTCAATTTTTCCTACATTTTAAGTGCAGGGGGCATAAATTTCCCCCTGCACTTAAATCAAAAATTAGGTCTTAAGATTAACAATCTCAGTCAGAATTTGGTCACTAACAGTTATAACTCTGGCATTAGCCTGAAATCCCCTTTGCGCAATAATCATATTTGTAAATTCCTGCGCCAGTTCAACATTCGATTGTTCGAGTGCTCCGGGATTTATTGTAGTTGGAATACTTGTTCCCGCATATCCTACAATCGGAGTTCCTGAGTTTGCTGATTCAAAAAAAGTGTTGTCACTACCCCTTGTTAAACCTCTTGCATTATTAAAAGTAGCAACAGCAACCTGTCCCATAAGCTGGTTTACTCCATTTGTAAATGAACCGTTTATTTTCCCCTCATTATCTATCGAAATAGAATCAAGTTCACCAAGGCCATATCCATCCTGGTCGCTCGCTACAAGAGATGTAAAGGTTCCCAATTGTGTTATACCATTAAACAATCCCACAGTTCCCGGATCGATAGTAATATTTACCGGGTCCACCGAACCTGTCTTCGGTGAAAACGATACCGTAGTAGCTGCACCATCATGAACAAATGTTGATAACGACCCATCATTACTGAACAATACATAACCTGTCGAACCACCGGAAATCAACGCCGGTTCATTAACCGAAAATGTAAATTCCCACTTATTTATAGTCTTTGAATCCTTTCTCAGTGTCAATGTAAGAATATGTTTCTGACCCAGAGAATCAAATACTGAAGCAGATGCAGCAGCCGTTACATCTTCTGCCTCCTGTGTTTCAATCCAGTTATTCGGAGTACTGTCAAATATCTTATTGAAATAAGTTCTATCTGTAATCCCTATCTTTACACTCTTTATCTCATTATCCGTACCCCCGTCACCTATCATACGAAAATAACCCTCCGAAGAAATATCTACATCACCGTTTTCAGACGTAATATCGAAAGCATTTTGAACTCTTGTTTGAAACTGGCTATAAGTTTCCGTTCCGTCAGTGATATCAAATGTCTGATAAGTATTTGAAAGAGCAATACCGCCAACATATCCCTCAATAGCTGCTTGGTCACCTATCTGAAGTCCTAAATCGATGCCCTCAGAATCGCGAAGGTAAATCATCAAGTCATCAGACTCCGCTAAATGAGAAAACTGATCTGTAGAACTTGTACCATCAACAACAGCAAGATTATTTGCCGATTCAAGCCCTCTTTGAAGATTACTGTTAGTGCTTGTTAGCGCAAGACCATATCCTTCTTTTGCAAGATTAACATTAGCTCTTGTAAGTTGGATACTTCCATCAGTCTGAATCGCAGCACTTAAAGTCTGTAAACCGGTAGGATTTGCAGCATTAGCACTTGCACCGGCCGGATTTGCATCACCTCCGGCTGCAAAAACAGCATTGATACTATCTACCAAATCTTGCAGTGAATGAAAATCATAATTAGAATCTGTATTCGTTCCAACATAGGTAAATGCATAGTTATCATTGGTGTTGATAACACCATCCCCATTTCTGTCTAAACCATCACTTACAGTAACAGTAGTAGCATTTATAGTAACACCTTCAAGCCGCGTTACGACACCGCCGGTGCTTCTTGCAATAAGTGCCTGTACATTTGAATTTGAACCCGCTGCAAGTGTTCCTGCTCTTTCCACTGCATAAACAGGTTTCGTCCTCAGGATAGTTCCTTTAGATTTTTCTCCTGCATTAAGATTACCGGTAAATGAAACTTCGGTTGTAGCAGATGCAGGAGCTTTTTTACCAAATGGAAGAATAATATCCTTAAGAGGACTTCCGGGAACTATCTTCCCCGTAGCATCCGCTAACACTCCCTGAAGTCGTGAACCGTTATTGGGATTTACCAGTGAACCTTCTGCATCAAACTGAAATGCACCTGACCGGGTATAATACTGATTTACTCTATCACTAAGGATAAAGAAACCTTCGCCCAGCAAGGCAAGGTCTGTTACCTGGTCTGTTGTCTCTAAATTACCCTGGGTATGAAGAGTATCGATACTACCTATCGATGTTCCCATTCCCAGTTGAACCGGGTTAACACCACCTAACCTGTTCCCGGGTGTCGCCGCAGATTTTAACGTCAGGGAAAAAGTCTCTTCAAAAGTGATTCTTCCACCCTTAAATCCGATAGTATTAACATTTGCAATGTTATTACCCACAACATCCATAAAAGCTTGGTGCGTCCGCAAACCGGAAACACCCGAATAGATTGACCTTATAATAGCCATAGAGAAACCTCCTCTCAAATTTAATTCTGCCGCTGTCGATTGGCAGAATTCGGGCTCCCTTAAATAAGGTCCAGCCCTTTTTTTATTTTATTAATTTATCTCTCTCTTATGGAGTCTACCTATTCACCAGGCTTATTTTTTAATTAATCCTTAAGTATAACAGCGCTGTCGATATTTGTAAATACGTTTTCTTTTACATTACCATTATCAAATGCTGTTATTACCATCCTATTTTTTACGCTAACTATCAAAGCCAGATCATTCAATAATATCAGCGATTCTCTAGAACCTTTAGCTTGAGCTTTTTCTACCGCTTCGTTCAATTTTAAAACATCATCTTTCCCTAGTTCAATATTCCTGTGTTTTAATCTTTCAATTGCGTGAGCAGAAAATTTTACATCAGCGGATTCAATTCTATCTCTCAATAACTCATCAAATTTACTGGATTCCGTTTTACTAATATTCTCCTTTTGAATATGCGAACCACTATGAAACTTCACCGCCCCATTCAAATTTAATCCGTTGACTGCTGACAATCTTGTTATCACCTCCTTACTAAAAAATTACATCTTTACAAACTCATCCTGACTTTTAAGGATAAATTTGAAATAATTAAAACCTTTTTTCCGCAACTTGCGGATAACACTTTCTATTCATAAGAAAGTAGAAATAAGTTATTGTATTTCAAATACTTCACGTACTCTACCTATATCATATTCTTTTCCATTTACAAGAAGAAGTGCCTCTCCTCCATCGAACCTAACACCTTCAATTCTTCCATTCATATAATTGATTACGCCAACTTCACCATTTGATTCATTTTTTGCTATTATGTTAACGGTATATTCTCCGCTGTCTGACTGAGTTCCATCTTGATTTTTTCCGTCCCAGATTATATTATTCGTACCTTGCTTTAAATTATTTCCCACAATTCTCTTTACTAAAAAGCCATTAATATCTTTTATCTCGATTGTAACATTTACCGCTTTATCATCCAATTCAAATTCAATCTTCTCAGCTTCGCCACTTAAATGATTTATAGTATTTCCATCAACTTTCACACCTTTTCCAATAAGAGCAGCAGTTAAAGAATTACTTATCGATTGCGTAAGTAATATATTGCTATTCTGACTTTCTTGCAGCGAGGAATTGATATTTATTAATTGCTCCAAGGATGAAAATTGAGCAAGCTGGGCAGCAAAATCTTCCGAACTCGCAGGATCAAGCGGGTCCTGATATTTCAATTGCGTCACTAACAATTGCAAAAATTCATCCCTTGAAGAGATATCCCCCGACTTTTTTACTTCTTCCTTCCTCGGGGCTAATAAATCACTTATTTTTGATGAAATAACATCCATTCCTTTCTCCTAATTATTGGTTAAATAAATCATCATTGGATTTACTATTTTATTTATCATTCGTAAATCCAAAATCGTAAATCGTAAATACCTAAGCAACTAATTCGATTGTATTATATCCCATATTCTTTTTCATATATTTAAAATTCTTACCATTTTCATCATAATTATCATGATTGGCATTTTTATTCTCTTTGTAATTGCTATCTGAATTATACTCCAATTCTGAAAAATTATTTTTTGCAAAGTTATTTTGTCCATTCTTAACAAAAACATCTATTCTTTCAACCTGAACTCCGTTCTCTTTGAGCGATTCCATAAGTTTATTGATATTTTCAGTAAATAAATTCTTTGCCTCATTAGACTCGACATTTATTTTTGCAACAAGCTTCGACCTTTCCATAATAATTCTCATATTCATCTTTCCCAGTTCTTTCGGTTCTAACTCCATCCTTATTTCATTTCTACCTCTTCGCAAAATCATTCGTGCTTCATTAACTATCTTTTCAATATTACTTTCAATTATTTCACCTCTATTTAAAATCATAGGTTCTTTAGAAATATTTTCAACTTTATTCAATTCTTTAACAAATCCACCTTCTTTGCTGCCCAGAACTTCACTTACTTTCAGTCCGTCAAAATCTTTTTTCTCCTTGTTTCCGTTAAATATATCATCCCCGTAAGTAAAATTTTTTGCACCCTTTCCGGTAAAATTGACTTTTTGCAAATTAACAATATCATTTTGCTCAGTTTTAACATCTGTTTCAACTATAGGTGCTGGAGAACCGCTGTTTGTATTTTTCTCAATAATTAATCTTGCCTTAATCACTCCTTTATCGGATTTTTCTGTATATCCATCTGTATAAACTTCAACAGGAATATCAAAACTTTTCTTCGTTTCTACAGTTGGAGCATTTTGCAAAGACTTAACATTTTTAACCTGTCTATCTTTAACTTCAGGAATATAAACAGTTTCATCGACAATTCGGCTTTCTTTTGTTGTCTTAATACTCTCTTTACCGTCTATAGTAAATTCACTATCCTTGTTACCGGAAAAATTTAAATCTGCTTCTTTAATAAAATTACTTCCTGTTTCCTTTATATTAAGTTTCATTTCTTTTTTATCTATAAAACCTTCTTCCGTTCTTATAACATTTTCATTTGTTGTTGAAATTTGTTTTATCAATATTTTATCAGAATTTTCGTTTTCTATATTATTTAAATAATTGTTTTTAGTAACAATGATATTTTTATCTCTAACCGGAATTTCATCTTTTGTAAATGTATTATTTTCTATATTGTCAAAATTTCTTGCATCATTTTGGATTATTTGCGAATTGGCTTCCTTCCGGATATTATTAATCTTTTCAGGTTTAATTTCATCTTTCACTACATTAAATATTTGTCTCGGCTCTTTATTAATGATTTCTTGAAGAATCTCTTCTTTTGGAATCGTATTTATATTTTTCGGATTCTTATCTTCGCTCTCTTGATTAATTTCAATTCCCGGAATTTCCTCAACTATTACTTTGCTTTGTTTTCCCTCCATGTTTATTGAATTAATCTCATCTTCAGCAATAATCTGTATCGGATTCGTTGTGATTTTTTCTGCTAAATTTCTGTAACCAATTTCTTCATTAGATGCTGTTTCAGGTGGAATAACGATTTTATTTTCTTTTGAACTCCCTGAACTAATCTCATCTTCAGTAATTATTTGTATCGGATTCGTTGTAATTTTTTCTGCTAAATTTCCGTAACCAATTTCTTCATTAGATGCTGTTTCAGGTGGAATAACAATTTTATTTTCCTTTGAACTCTCTGAATTAATCTCATCTTCAGCAATAATCTGTATCGGATTCGTTATAATTTTTTCTGCTAAATTTCTGTAACCAATTTCTTCATTAGATGCTGTTACAGATGGAATGACTGGTTGATTTTCTTCTGAACTCTCTGAATTAATCTCATCTTCAGCAATAATTTGTAT
>SDBU01001202.1_pt1 | contig 37693 bp, 30 predicted proteins | sample 2277071 | NCBI WGS metagenome assembly SDBU01 (sample SAMN10397929, study PRJNA504765) | marine sediment metagenome | isolation source: marine sediment core GS08_GC12, 126 cmbsf | place: Arctic Ocean: Gakkel Ridge, Loki's castle | collected 2008 | reverse complement strand
GTCTATATACGCCGTTTCTGCGGCTTGAAACTCGATTGTTAAGGTGCATTTGCCTGTATCATTGTTTTTGACGTTAATGAAATTAGTCAAAACTCAAGTTGCATCATGTGGCTCACCAAATCCGTCTGTTTTGACGATAGAGCCATCTTTAACCGAAGTTTTGCAAGACCCCACGCAACCCTCACTGCAAACACCATCTCCCTCGATGACTCCTACCGTTCCTCCAAGCCCGACAGCAACTCCTACTTCAAGCCCGACAGCAATCCCTACTCCTATTGGCGGTTCGGGGGTATTGCTCTTCGATTCCTGGGAAGTCTTCGCTTTCGACATCAGCACACATGCCCTCACCAGAATTGCCGATGGAGGATTTACGCTCGAGGCCGTGTCTCCTAATGGGAATAAAGTTCTGCTCGCTCACGAAGGGCGACTAATCACAGCAAACCCCGATGGCTCAGAGCAAATGACGATCGCCAAGAATTTTTTGGGCGAACGAGGTTCTACCCGGGCTTTATGGATTCCCGAAACAGACAGGATTCTTTTCGTTGGCCGAGATCAGGGACAAGATTTTATCTACTCCGTTCGGGAGGACGGTATGGATATGAGGCAGGTGACCCAACAAGGGAGTGGTATTTTACACCTTTATGAAACTAACTCGAATTCCACAATAAGTTGGGAGAAAGGGTTTAAATCAACCGCGGGTGTAATCTACGAGGGTACATGGCGCGCTAATGCCGACGGCTCTAATCAAGAACTCCTAAACATCACTGATCCTATGTTTTCACCAAATGGGGATCGGATTGCTGCAAGGAAATCCATCAATGTAGCCGGAATCAATCAGATGGTGGTATTCATCATGGAGTCCGACCTGTCGGGAGAAGTGCAACTTTCGAATCCTCTTGAGAATCAAATCTTTTTCAGTGATGCCTATTATTGGATAGAGGGTGGGAAGCATCTCTTAGTACAGGTCAAAGTGTGTGATCCTATGTGCGACGAGCTTCATCATTACGTGTACTCTGAATTGGGATCTCTGGAGAGAGAAGTTAAGATACCAGATGGTATGTTGTTAGGTTCTGTGTCTCCTGACGGGTTGCAGATAGCTTACAGAACCATTCAGCAAAGTGAGACAGGACTTCGAACCAATAACCACTTAATTGACCTTAATACCTTCATTATCACAACACTAGAACCCCAAGGTTTCATGATGTGGCTTCGTTAGACTTTGCCAGCCCTACGCTCCATTTGATCGAGTCCTTGTCTCTTTTCCTATCATTGCGAAATAAGCAGTGTAGGAAACCATAAATACAGGGTTCGGTAATTCGATAAATGCTGGCTTCGAGAAAGATGAAGAACTAAGGGAAGAAAATTGGTAAGGAACTATTGTGCCTAGCAAGCTTTTGGGGGAGTAGATTGGGTCCGTTTATTACGCGGGGTGTTCTGAAGGTCTAAAATGTCCTCATAATTCGGAGTAAAACTTTTTCCCTACATTTGTAGTGGGGGCACATGAAAGATTTCAACAAGCACTAATTATATTAAAGGCCAAACTAAATCTTTCACTATTGAAGTTATTTCAGGGCGAGGGACGGGATTCGAACCCGCGACATCGCGCTCCACAGGCGCGCGTTCTGCCACTGAACTACCCTCGCCATGTTGTCTTACATTTTCACCCTAAGGTAATCTGCAATTGAGCGGCAGACACCCTGTTTATGCGAGCGTTATTCTAACACGAAGGGTTGCATCGAGCCACAGAATTGGATCCGCTCAACCCGAAAGCCGGGATTTTATCTGTGATAGAAGATTGCTGCGAGCAAAGGTCTCCTGCTCGCCAGAGGCCATGTCCTTCAGAGAAACTTTCCCGGACTTCATTTCATCGGGCCCAATAATTATTACCAGGGGGATTTCATTGCGATTTGCGTACTTAAGCTGTCGTTGTAAACGCACAGGTTCCGGATACCACTCAACTCGAAATCCGGCTTCGCGTAACTCCGTCGCGATTTGAATAGAATCGCTCTCGCTGCTTTCTTCAAAAGTCGTGATTAAAATATCCGCCGGACACACGCGGAGATCAGGTTTAATCCCATTTTCGTCGAGCACGAGACCGAATACAACATCTCCCATCGCAAATCCCGTCGCGGGGATTGGATCGCCGCCGACCACAGAGACGAGATCGTCATAGCGACCTCCGCCGAGGATGGACCGATGATTGCCTTTCACGTCCCTGGCTTCGTAAACCGTCCCGGTGTAGTAATCGAGTCCGCGGATTACAGTCGGGTCATAGTCCAGATATTCCTCCACACCGAGCGCTTCAGCGGCTTTGAAGTATTGAACCATTTCCGGCGAAGATTTCCAGGCTTTACGATCTTCGAGCACCTTCACGAGACCCGAAAGTTGATCTTCGTTCAGCCCGCTATCAAGCGCATAGGATTCCCATGTCTCAGGCGTCATTCGATCTTGTCGATCTATAAGACGAAAAGTTTTTGGCAGCAAATCGCCCTGGATTCCGATGTTCTGGAGCTGTTTCTCTGCAAGGCGACGGTTATTCACTTTGATGCGGATCATATCCGGTGTCAGTCCAACATTGCGAAAGAGTGTCGCCGCAACAGCTACAAGTTCGGCATCCGCTTCAGGGGAGTCAACGCCAATAAGGTCGATGTTCCACTGGAAGAATTCCCGAGATCGGCCTTTCTGCTTACGTTCGTATCGCCAAAAAGGTCCAAAGGACCACCAGCGAAGAGGCAGAGCGAGGCCTTTGCCGCGCTGCGCCACCATACGCGCAAGAGAGGGCGTGAGCTCAGGGCGGAGAGCGATCATCGAGCCGCTTCGATCGGGAAATACATAGGATTGTTCTTTAACGAGCTCATCACCGGATTTAGCTGCATAAAGTTCCAGGCGCTCTAAAAATGGGCCATCGAATTCCTGATAGCCAAATTTTTCGGATGCCTCTCGAATCTGGTTATTGAGCCACTGGCGAAAAGCCATTTCCTCCGGGTAAAAATCGCGTGTGCCTCGAACCGGTTGGATTATTGGCATTTATGCCTCCATCATAAAAAAGACGACCTGAGCGCAGCCCACGCCGTCTTTATCAAACGATCCCTTCTTGTCAGAGCGGGTGGGTCTACACGTGCACTATGCCCACTTGATGGTGGGCTGATGTGTTTCGTGCGTGCAGCGCGGACCCAGATTTCATGATTAAAGATTATAGCACAGGGGGGTAATCTTCAAACCCCGCATCATGAAGGGCAGAGAGCAGCGATCCAGATCGAATTATTTCACTGGCGAGATTGATGTCCACGGAGTATGGCCGATCGTGGACGATAAAATCGAGAGATTTACGGATGTGTTCAAACGCAGCAAGTGTTCCCTTGCCCGGGGATTCGCCAGGGATTTCCATCATGCGCAGTTCGAGAGCTTGAGAGGCGCAGACGAGTTCGATTGCGATGATGCGAGTTAAGTTCTCAACAACGAGTCGAAGATTCCTGGCGGCTGTAGTCGCGTTAGAATTATGGTCTTCTTGCCCGGATGATGTTGGCACAGAAGATGTTGAGTTAGGGTTAGCCAGAGCATGATTTTCAAGCGCCAGAGAGCCAGCAGTGTAATGGAGCATCATTAGACCTGAGTAGAGACCAATGTTGGCGCGATCTGCGATCAACATGGGCGGGAGGTTTGCATTCATATCCTCAGATAGAAGTCTGAAGATTCGTCTCTCTGATATTGATCCAGCCTCTGAAAGCGCGATTTTTAGATAATCGGCGGCAAGGCCAACGGGCTCTCCATGGAAATTACCCCCGGAGAGAACATCATCGCCAAACAACAAGGGATTATCCGTGGCGGAGTTCATTTCAATATTGGTGACCTTTTCAGCATAGGCGAGCGTATCCCAGATCGGGCCCAGTATTTGAGGGCAGCAACGTAAGCTGTATGCGTCTTGAACTCTTGCGGTGCTATCGATAAACTGACTGCCTGCAATGAGGGCGCGCATTCTTTGTGCAACAGCTTGTTGGCCGGGGTAAGGCCTTGCTGCATGGATACGTTCATCGAGCGCGGCAGAAACCCCGAGAAGAGCATCGAGGGTCATGGATGAAGCGATCTCATTCGAGAGAAGCAATCGCCGTGAATCGATGACAGCCAAAGCGAGAAGAGCCGTCGAGAAGGATGCGCCATTCGTGAGCGCCAGGCCTTCTTTAGGGCCGAGTGAAATAAGATCGATACCCGCTTTGTTCATTGCCTCGTGGCCAGGGAGTAGGTGACCTTCAAACCAGGCTTGCACCTCAGCATCTCCAAAACCATGCGCGTCGGACTTTGTAATAACAAGGGCGAGTTGAGCTAGTTGTGCGAGATCTCCCGATGAACCTAATGAGCCCTGAGAGGGGATGTAAGGTGTTACTCCTTTATTTAGTAATGAAAGGAGGGCTTCGATGAGTTCGGTTCGTACACCAGAGAATCCATGAGCGAGAGAGTTTGCCCGAATCAGAATAGCAGCGCGAACGACCTCCTCAGCGAAAGGATTTCCGACCGCAACTGCGTGACTCAGAATTAGATTCTCAGAGATCTTCGATGCTTGGGAGGTGTCAAGGTGTCGATCAGCAAAGATACCGTAACCTGTATTCACGCCATAGATTGGGGTCTTGGAAGAGGCAAGCCTTTTAAGGTTTTTAGCGGATTGGTTTATCCGCTCTCTAGCTGATTTCTTGAGATCAACTCGAGCCTTGAATCGAGCAACGGATTCAAGGTCAGCAAGCGTGAGATGGTCGCCGTCGATTAAAACAGGGCTCGACGAGGGGTTGTCCTTGGAAGGAAGGGTTCGCTTGGTCATATATTTAATTCTCTTTTCTTCGACATGTGCTCGGCCTGTGTGAAGAAGTGTAAAAAGTATAGCATGGGGGCGCTTCCGTGGTATGCTAATCGTCGATAAAGACTGAGGGACTTCTCCACAAGATCCGTATGCTATTTATTCCGATTATCGCTCTCCTGCTTGCTGCGGGCGGAACATGGCTCGTCCGCAAACGCCCATCAAGGACTCAATGGGTTGTTAGTACGTCGTCCGGCGTGATCATCTGGCTCCTTTCATTATTATTGCTTGCAGCGATACCGGATGCAGCTAGATTCTCAATCTGGCAACCCGCAAACTTATTCCAAACTCCTTTTGAATTTTCTCTCGATAGGACAAGCTGGGGGATTGCGTATTGCATTACAACTGCTCTGCTCTCGATGATCTTGACTGCTGCAACAAGGCCAGACATAGCATCGACCGGTGTACGGGTTTTCTGGTTTATATACGCAGCTCTAGCGATGCTGGCTGTTTTCGCAATTAATTTACTAACAGTAGTACTTGCTTTTGCTTTAATAGATTTGAGTTCATTTATTCTCTATATTTACTTTACAGAAAATGTAGACGACATCCGCCGAGCAATAATTCGAGCCGGCATTGACTTGGGGGGAGTGTTATTAATTGTCGCGGCTGCCTGGGTTAACTCAATCGATGGAAAGGGAGTAGGTCTTCAAGCTGTGTCCTTTTCCGCGCCGGCAGCGCTCTTGTTTCTCATGGGGATTCTGTTGCGCTTGGGACTCATCCCTCTGCATTTTGAATTGCCATCTTTCTCCCCTCTTCGTAGAGGAGCAGCTACCTTATTGCGTTTGTATCCTCCGGCTCTTGCGCTCTTGCTGCTCTCGAGATTCCTCGAGAATGGAGCACCTGCAATGATAAGAGGTTGGCTTGCAGTCGCAGGGGCTATCGGCATCCTGCTCGGGGGAGTTCGCTGGTTATTGGAAGAAGACCGGGTCTTGGCAATGCCATTTCTGGTGATGGGATTCGCCGGGATTGGAATCCTGGCAAGCAGCGGCGATTCTGCGAACGGGGATGTACTATTCGCGACAAGCGCATTGCTGTTACTTGTTGGGGCATTGCTTTCGCTTATCAAGATCCATACACCCTCACATCGCGTTTGGCCAGTTTTCGCTGCGGTTCTGCTGGTTGGCATGCCGTGGAGTCCAGGAGGGCTGATTAGCTCGGTGATGGGTCAATCGGCACTGAATGAGGGAATGTGGATTCAGGCGTCCATAGGAATAATTGGTTTAAGCAGCCTTGCTCTCGGCGCGATCCATATCTTCTTTTCGGAAGAGGAGCCTTGGCCGACTGGAGAAAGCCTGATTCGGGTCATGTACAACATGGGGCTGGCATTACCGATTTTGGTAAGTATTGGGTTGGGTTTATGGATTGGCGAGACGTTCAGTATTCATGGTGGGCTCGTTACGGTTGCGGCAGTTGCGATGGGGGCGGGGGCATTTTTTGCGCTGCGCAACAGTGGAGGAGTTGTATATGAGCGTTGGAGGACTGTGTTCCTTCGGTTTAATCCGCACCGGATTTACTCTGTGTTCTGGTTAATACTTCGTAGTTTTCTAAGCATAGCAAGGTCTATTGGCGAGTTATTCGAGGGTGAAGCTGCGATGCTGTGGATGTTCGCCTTCATCGCCGTACTCCTTCTCACTATGAGGTGATCGGTAAATGGCTTGGCTCGATAAAACCTTGGTCGTGCCTGTGGTTTTACTTTTCTTGACGGGAAGCGCGCTTGCTCTTCTAAGGCCGGGACCGAGATCAATTCTTATTCTTGCGACCCAATATGTCTCTGTTTCATGGTTGTCATTTACGAGTTTACCGGCTGCAGGGGTGTACGCAAAATTGATTACCGGCTTTCTGGTGTGTGTAATCTTGTACCTCGGAATTCGACAAATGGGTGACGATCCGTTACAAGAGGATGATCAACGATTGTCAGCCAATATTTCATTTCGAGTTATCGCATTGCTGCTGGTAATGGTTGCATCCGTAAGTGTTGCAAGTAGTAATTTATTCGCTCAATTTGAAATCAGCAAAGAAGCGAATATAGGCGCATCATTCCTGATCGCTTCAAGTTTGTTGAATTTGGGGTTAGGGACAGAGCAGTTGAGGAGTGGTATCGGTTTGCTCACTCTTATTTCGGGTGGAGAGTTAATATACAGTTTCATTGAGCCATCGCTGGCATTGATTGCCTTACTCGCCATGGTTCACCTGGGAATTGTCCTCGTAATCAGTTACATCATTTCTATCCGGGCTCGCTTTGGGAATTCGGAGAATCATAATCCATGAGTGCGGGTCTGATTATTTTCCTATTCACCGTTATATATTCAATATTGTGTTTGATTCTGCGACACCAGCGAATGGCTTCTGCGCTTGTTGCGGCGATTGGAGCAGGATCTATTGCTGCATTTGTGTTGTTCGTCCCATTTGATGATGTGTTCCTCTTTGGGGGTGTGTCAATAAAGGTCACGAGCGAGTGGATTATCTTGGGGCGCATATTTTCGATGAGTGACGCTGTACGGCCGCTAATTGGTTTTCTGTATCTGGCTGGCGCTTTCCTTCTGCCCGCAGCATGGGTCGTTGATGCAAATCGATTTTTCCCGTCCGTAGGATTAATGATCCTAGCTACCGTGGCTGCGTCGCTAATGGTTGATCCATTTGTATTTGCAGCCGTATTTATTGAGCTGGCTGCTATGGGGGCAGTGTTCATTCTTGTCACACAACAGCATCCCAAGAGTACCGGCGCCTCTCGAATGCTAATTCTTTACACGTTTGCAATGTTCAGCATACTTTTCACCGGATCTTTATTAGAGGTGGCTGGAATAACAAGCGCAACTCCGGTTCTAGCCATACGGGTGACATTTATGCTCGGCTTTGGGTTTGCAATATTAATGACGGTTCCGCCTTTTCATTTATGGCTGCCAAAATCCGCCGACGAGTCTGACCCTTATATCTTGATATTTATACTGATCATCCTTCAGAGTGCCGGGTTTTTCTTCCTGCTAAGATTCTTGGACAGTTACATATGGTTAAGAGAACAAACGGTAATATTTGAGGGGATCAGGATCGCGGGGATTATTACTACGATATTGGCGGTTGTATTCTCGGCCAGTCAAAGAGAATTAAAAAAACTAATGGCTTATGCGTTGTTGGTAGATTTGGGTGTGATGTTGATCGCAATTGGTTCCGGCACGGAAGCCGGTTTCCGTATTGCGTTGAGCCTCAGCAGTGTGCGCGTGATTGCACTTGGGGTGCTCGCATTAGGGCTGTCATTTTTAAGTAACGCAGAGCTGCTTCAAAAGAATATGCGAGGTGTGGGATATAAAATGCCTTTTGCGACGGTTGCTTTCCTTGTTGGGTTACTCTCGATTGCGGGAACCCCACTCACGGCAGGCTTTCCTGGGAGATGGGCACTCCTAACTGTTGTGCTCCAAACAGATAGAATTGCGGCGGGCACGGTTATCTTCTCAATGATTGGATTGGGAGTACTTGTAATTAGGTGGGCGGCAATCCTGTTCGGAAGGGGGGATGCCGAGGAGTTAATCACGATGTCGAAAGCACCTCGTAGCTTCCTTCTGGGTGGCATTATCTTGCTGCTGCTCCTTGGTTTATTCCCGCAGCTTGTCTTCCCTTGGGTAGAAGATGTTGCGTCTGGATTAGCGAACCTATTTCTATAGAGATTTTCAAATCTCGAGAATAACCGCCTTTTCTGCGGGAGGCAGGAAAATGGATCAAAAACAAGTTGAGAAAAGGCTTAAATGGCTTGATGAGCAGAGGATAAAAGACTCTGAACAATTGCAGGCGCTGAATGACCGGAATAAATATCTTGAAGAATCCATTGAGAAGCTCGATCGAAAGTTCTTGGCGCTTTCTGATGAAACATCAAGGATGGCGGCTCTTGCAACAAAAATCAATCAAATGGATGATGCTTTATCGAAGCATAGAAACGAGATATCCCGACAACTAAAGGATGTTGAGGAAAGACGCACCGGGAAAGAAAAATCCATTGAAGCTCTTCGAAAGACAGACCAAAAAAGGTTCTCTAAAAGACTCGACGACGTTCGAAAGGAGCTATTCCGGCTAGAAGAATACGAGCAATTGCTGGATGACCGTAGGCAGGAAGAGCTTAGGATTATTAAAGAGTTCAACTCAGTCAAGGACCTGCTAGAGCACATGGATGAAGAGCTAAAAACCGAAAAACGAAAAGCGGCCTCCCTTAGTGAAAATCAGAAACACGTCGGCAAGCGCCTAACAAAGATTGAAAGCCTTAACGATAGACAGAAGAAAGGCCTTGATGGGGTTAATGCGAGAGTAGAATCTTTAGAAAGTCTATCTCGCCGGTTGGAAGTTCGTGCGAACGAGTTTCAAGTGAGTGAGAAGGAGCGCTTTGAAACGCAGGAACTCTGGATTGAGAGTCAGAGCTTGAAGAGTGTTGAACTGGAAAATTCCTGGAAAGAATGGGGACAGCGCTTTTCAACTTTCGAGAAGCGGGCTGAAACGATAGATGAGCGAATGATTGCATACGAGGAAACACACCGTATTTTACGGCAGATGCAAAGCGATCTCGAAGATGTTCTTGAACGATTAGAGCGTAGGATTACCGAAGTAGGGGAAATGCAGCGACTTGCGGAAGACCGAGTGAAGCACAGTTGGGGAGAATTTCAATCAGAAGATAACCGGCGTTGGAGCACGTATACCTTAACCTTGGATGAACGCTGGAACGAGCATACCAGGCTGCACGATAAGCTGCGATCCGATACAGAAGAGATATCGTCGAATCTCACCGATGGACTCGACCGATTAGCAGAGATCGAAGGAAGCGACCGGCGGCGTCTTGCAGAGTTGTTGTCTACGCTTCGGGAATGGATGACAGAATTAGACTCTAGAGGCTAGGAGCCGGTAACTCTCCAGAAACATCTTGTAGGAAATTGCCATGCGTGTAGTTGGAACAGCAGGACATGTAGACCACGGTAAATCGTCTCTCGTCCAAGCAATAACCGGGATCAATCCAGACCGGCTTGCTGAAGAACAAAGAAGACAGATGACGATTGACTTAGGATTCGCTTGGCTGATTTTGCCAAACGGCGAATCCGTTGGCATTGTCGATGTTCCAGGACACCGCGATTTTATAGAGAATATGTTGGCGGGAGTGGGGGGGATCGATGCGGTTCTATTTGTTGTTGCGGCAGACGAGGGAATAATGCCTCAAACAAGGGAGCACCTGGCAATCTTAGATCTTCTAAATGTGCAACGAGGGATTATAGCGCTAACAAAGATCGACATCGTTGATGAGGAATGGCTTGACCTGGTAGAAGAGGATGTTTCGAAACTCGTAAGCGCCTCTTCTCTTGGGCTGTCACCAATCGTAAGAGTGTCAGCGAAAACGGGCGAAGGCCTGGATGAATTGGTGTTGACGTTGCAAAATACCTTGCAGGAAATTCCCCAGCACAAGGATCGAGGGGCTCCGCGACTACCCATTGATAGGATTTTTACAATCGCTGGATTCGGGACCGTTGTAACGGGGACACTGTTAGATGGAACATTTGCGATTGGCGATTCTGTGGAGATTCAACCCGGCGGATCTAAAGGGAGAATACGAGGATTGCAGACGCACAAGGAAAAATTAGACCTCGCCATCCAAGGAAGCAGAGTCGCAGTGAATATTAGCGGTGTCGAAGTTGATGATGTTGAGCGCGGAGAAGTTGTAATCAAGCCTGGCACTTACAAGTCGACGAGCATGATCGATGTCCACTTTCGTTCGTTAGCCGATGTGGATCATGTAATGCATCATAATCAGGAAGTAAAGCTCTATGTAGGTGCGGCGCAGCGTATAGCGAAGATTCGATTATTGGGGCGTAAGGTGCTCAATCCGGGAGAAGAAGGTTGGCTGCAGCTTCTTCTTTCGGACCCCGTTATCATCATACGGGGTGACCGATTTATCCTAAGGCGTCCTTCGCCCAGCTCAACGCTCGGAGGCGGCGTTGTAGCCGATGCGCATCCAAAAAGACGGCATCGGCTGAAGGATCAAGTCGTCATTGGACAGCTTGAATCCTTTCTTAAGGGAACCCCGGCGACTATTCTACAGCGAACGCTCGAAAGGATCGGCCCAGTAACGATATCCAAGGGTTTGAAAGAGGCCGGCCTCTCCGAGGATGAAGCAGAAGAAGCCATTCGGGAATTAATTCAAAGGAGCGAAATAATTTCGGACAATGACGGCGATTTATCCGCGACGTCTTCTTCGTTGGTCATTGATAAACATGCACGGCTTACGATAGATAAGGGGATCCGGAGCATTTTAGGCGATTACCATCAAACGAATCTACTCCGGATCGGGATGCCAATTGAAGAATTACGCAGCAAAATGGGGATGGAGACGAAGCTTGCAACTTTTGTCCTAGAGCAGGCTGCAAAAGAGGGGCACGTTGTAATCGTTCCAGGGCATGTGCATTTGAAGGATCATGTCGTTCAACTCAACGACCGTGAGAAACAAATCGTGGATAAATTATTGATGAAATTCGAATCTGATCCCTTTGCTCCGCCATCGATAAAAGAGGCTACGCAAGAGATTGGAGAGGATCTCGTCAGGTATTTGCTTGAGAGTGGAGCGCTGGAAAAGGTGTCTGAAGATGTTGTTTTTAGAGTGGATGTATATGAGGCGATGGTCGCTAAGGTGAAAGCTGACCTCAAGGAAGGCGGGACGATCACGGTTGCAGAGGTTCGTGACAAATTCCAAACATCACGGAAATATGCGTTGGCGCTAATGGAACACCTTGATGCGATTGGATTAACAGTGCGTGAAGGAGATGAGCGGCGCCTAGTCTAAGAAGTGCCATTTACCGTCAAACATCACCCCTGATGGCTTAATCGCCGGCAATTCAGAGTGGTCAAGAAGGAATGGATCCTCATCCAGGATGATCAAGTCGGCGCAGTACCCAGGGAGAAGTCTTCCAAGTTTAGATCCGAGCCCAACTGATTGTGCAGGCCAGACAGAGTAGGCATTGAAGGCTTCTTGAAGACTGATCCTTTGCTCGGGAACCCAGGGGGCTGCGTCTGCATCACCGCCAAACGGTTTGCGAGTGACGGCGGCGTGAATGCCTAAAAAAGGATTTGCAGACTCAACCGGGGCATCTGAGCCGAATATCAGCTTCGAGCCCGCGTCTATTTGAGATCGCCATCCATAGCTTTGTTGTACTCTATCACCCCAATAGCGATCAGCCATTCGCATATCCGATGTTGCATGGATGGGCTGCATCGATACGATGATGTCAAGATCCGCTGGTCTATGGGTATCTTCTTGCGAGAGCAGTTGGAGATGTTCGATCCTATGTGCAAGGGGTGTAATCTGCTGCGCAGCTTCGAACGCCCGCAGCTCTTCAAATGCATCTAGAACTTCGCGGTTCGCTCGGTCGCCGATGGCATGGATCGCGAGCGCGAGGCCGTTTATTGCTGCTCTCCGGCCAATTTCTGTTATTTCTTCTGCATCCAAAAGGAGGGCTCCCGAATTGTTGGCATCGGTCTCATAGGGATTGAGCATCGCAGCTGTGCGCGGACCAAGGGCGCCATCAGAAAATAATTTAACGGCGCCGATGCGGATCCACTCATCACCAAAGCCAGTGCGCAAACCGGCCTCAATGGACCTTTCAAGATCATCAAAATGGATAGATTTTACGACTCGAAGCTGCTGCTGAGAATCCTCCCTCAGCAACTGCAGCGCTTGAAGACACCTTGATCCGTCAAAATCATGGATTGCAGTGATGCCTAAGCGGAGAAGTTCATCCTGGCCGCGCCGCATTGCTTGGGAGAGATCAAAGAGAGATGGTCGCGGGATGATCGCGGAAATGAGAAGCATGGCAAACTCGAAAAATACTCCTGTAAGACTTCCGTCTTCTCGGCGTTGGATCTTCCCTTTGGGCGGGTCTGCTGAGCTTTCGCTCAGTCCAGCCTGGTTGATGGCGGCGGTATTGGCCCATGCTGCGTGGAGAGATTTTGCGGTGATATATGCGGGTTTGTTGGCTGTAACCCGATCAAGCTCCTCTTTCGTGCCATATCGTCCCCACACGTTTTGATCCCAGCCGTGCCCGCGTATCCACTCGCCGGGTTCGAGCATCTCCGCTTTGCTCTGAATCCGTGCAAGACATTCGTCGATAGAATTTGTATTACAGTCAACCTGTTCGTGGTTAAGCGAGAATTTCTCGAAGTGGATGTGGGCATCTGTCAAGCCGGGAAGAATTACTCGCCCTCCAAGGTCGATGCAAGTAAAGTTAGATGTAATAGTTTGGCGCAGATGCTCTCTGTCGCCGAGGGCAACGATAAGGCCACCTTGAATTGCCATACTCTCGACTGGCCCGGGAGGGTCACCGAATGTATAAATCATCGCGTTTTCAAGCAGCAGAGCACCCTTGTTTAGCATAGTTTCATCCAGAATATTTCGAGAGATGACAGGTTACATTAAGGTGGTGAACCCACCAACGAGCATCATCGGTGTCATACTCTAAGACTGCATAGCCTGTGTTATCAAAGCCAATACGAATTGGGCGGGCTCTTCCTGGTGGTGGATGAACACCAAGGACTGTATGAATTGCCGCCCCCAGAATCGCTCCATGACTGACGACCAGGTATGACCCGGCTGGGCGTCGAATGAGAAGTTGCATGGCATTTGCAGCTCGGATAAACAAATCCCATCTACTTTCACCGGTTTCGAACATCGGATCATAAGACGTATCTTGGGGTTGATCTGCATACTCAAGCTTTACATCAGAATAGGGTCTTCCCTCTGCGTCCCCTGAATGCCGCTCATACCAAACTTCATCCAATTCAATTGGCAGGTTCATGTCTGAAGCAATGATTTCGGCGGTTTGTTTTGCTCGCAGCAATGGGCTGGCAACGATACCATCAAAACAGACATCGTGCTGTTTCCAGTAGCGTAATAATGCATGTGTTTGTTCTGCGCCATCTTCTGATAATGGGTAATCCTTTTGACCCTGGACAATCCCCTTTTGGTTGCCAACGGAAAGACCGTGGCGAAGAAGTGTAATCTTGTGAACCATCACAGAGTCATCCTTAAAGGAGCAATTATCGAATCTTCAACCAGGGGTGCATCATCTCAGCGCATGGTAAACAGCGCAATAAGCACTCGCGAGGTCGATGCCCTGGCGGCTGCCCTCGAGTGAGCGGTCTGAACCAGCCAGAAGGCCACCGGCAGCGAAGAGATTCTTAAACATTGGTTTATCGTCAAGCCCAAGTGGCTGCATGCGAGCATTAACACGAATTCCAGTGTCAGCATATGCCTGGCGATTGAAAAGTGACACACCAACCCACTCTGAGCGATTTGGAGGGTGGTGCACTGGAAGGTCAAAGATAGATTCGCGTATGCGATGATCCTGCTGGGCGACCAATCCGCCACTCAAAATACCTCCCGTCGCCAGCAGGACAATATCTGCGTCGAGTTGAATCGGGCGACCTGTAGAATGCAGGACAACTCCGGCAACGCGTTTCCCCCGGCTTCGCCCGTCTATGCGACCAACAACGTGGGCGCCCTCAATAATTCTCACCCTCAGGGCCTGGGCGTGCTGCAGAAGGATGCGCTCGAGGCGAAGTCCGGGTACCGATGGCGGCAGTGTAGGAATTTCAAAGATATCGATGCCGAGTGAATCCTCAAGTTCTTCAAGTATCTCGCAATGGTTTTGAAACCCGAGAACAGCTGGAAGCCCGAGACGTTTGATGCCGGGAAGGAGCGGTCTCCACATGCGAATAATTTCCTCACGCCATGTGGAATCTTCAAATAATCGAGCGTAATCCGTGGAATAAGCGTCTCGATGATCAGGTGGTTCGAGCAATGGCAAATCAACGACTTTGGCAATCTTGACGCCGGTTTTGTGTCCTTGTTTTTGAATCATGCTGGGATAAAAATCTCGAAAGCCGGTGAATTTTCCCAAAACGATTGACCCGCCTGAGCTGAGATCACCCATGGCAATGCCGGAAGGGGCAAAGCATGTTCGCTTGACAGTGCCTAGCGCTGTAAGAAGTGACATGCTCTTCGAGAGTTTTCCAGTATATGGATATCCGGCATGTTTCATCAGTTCTCGAAATCTGGAAATCGCATCCTTGAGATTTGATTTGCCGGCGAGTATGTAAGGGTGATGCTCTGGAAGGAGCGAAAGAGCTCTGGATGGCGCACTTCTATCCAAAACATCGATGCAGCCATGAGATAGCGATAATCCGCCGCGACCTTTCATGACAGTCGTGACATTGCCCCCTCGATCGGCGGCGATTATGGCCGCAAATAGCCCTGTGAGACCACCGCCAATGACAATGATATCGGTCATGGATGGCCTTTCGGATCTTGGCCGGCTGCGAGCAAGTCGAGGTAAATGCGGCGCGAGAATTCCATTTGTTGGAGCGTGCTCCCCCAGGCAACTGGCCGGATACCCTTCCAGCGTTCATCTAAAAAATTATGGAGCCCTTTTAAAGATGGGGAGGTCGATGAGAATTCTGAAGAAATCGCGTATGTGCGGTAAGCACAAAAGCCAGCTTGGCACGGTCCCATTCCAATTCGCAGATCACGTCTGAGATCATCTAAATCGGTGTCGGTGACAGCTTTTTCAAGAGCGATTTCGAGGTCGCTGCGCATGACGAGTTCACACTCGCAAACAACCTGATCGGTGCCGGCGTGAAAATCCTGGAGTTCAAGCTTTTTTAAACGGGAGGGAAGGCTAAAAAATTGTCCTCTCTCATGCGGAAGGGGCGTTGACGCAGTCGAGCATTTCTGATCGATCTCGAGCTTATCGCAAATCAGATCAACCGTTTCCTCTGCCATCAATCTAAAAGTCGTTAGCTTGCCGCCGATCACACTTATAAAACATTGGAGACCTTCGGTTTCCTCGTGGTCTAGGATCACATGCGCACGAAGGAGGGCGCGGGTTTGCGCGTCACCGTTCGTGGCCGGCTGATAGAGTGGCCGGATGCCAGCCCAGGCTCGAAGCGGTCTGCTGTTTCGCAATCCCGGCAGGAGAAGATCCCCCTCCGCGAGTAAGAGGTCAACCTCCCAGGGTTCAATATCTTCGGAAGTGGGTTCTTTGACCGGGACATCCGTGGTCCCGAGGATTGAAACCGTACCAACGGGTACGATAATGTCGCCGTCTGACGGTGGCTTGCATCGGTTAATGACGGTGTTGACAAGGCGGTGGGACATGGCAACAAGTGTCCCTTTGCCGAGAGCAAGGGGCAAATCTATTTCCGCCATAGTTGCTATGGTTTTGGACCACGGACCCGCGGCGTTGATGAAGAGGTTTGCAGATAGCCTTAGGCTTTTATCGTTCGACAAATCCCTGATCTTGGCTTCAACCAAACAATCTTGATGTCGGATAAGGCTTTCCAGTTTGTGCCGCAGGAGTACAACACCGCCATGTTCCTGAATGCCTTTCACCAATGCGTGAACCAGGTCGAAGGAGTCGATAGATGCATCTTGAACGAGAAAGGATCGAGAAATCCTCGGATTGAGCAATGGTTCTCGTTCAAGCATTGAAGAGAGTGAAATCTCTTCTGCTGGAATGTTTAATTCTGAGCATGCGCTAAGCCATCGATCCGGATAATCAACTGGGTCAGCTGGAGTGGCTACAAAGAGCCCGCCGGTATCTTCAATCGTGTGGGAGGCGATTTGTCTGAGAATCTTGTTTTCTGAGGCGCAGTCTTGTGCGGAACCCGGATCGGAAAGAACATATCGACACCCAGAGTGTAGTAGGCCATGGTGGCGCCCTGAGGTTCCCTGACCGACATCGGATTGTTCGATGAGTACAACCTTGAGGCCACGCAAGGCGGCGTCCCAGGCGATACCGAGACCTGTGGCTCCGCCGCCGATGACGAGAACCTGTGTGGAAAGAGATGACATGACGCGGCCATTTTCTCACAGAACAGGTGCTTGTCAACGAGCACTGGAACAATTTGGATGTTAGAGGGAAATTAAGCGGAGAGATGGCGTATGAATTCGAGCTGGGTTGAGCTTCCTTCATAGCCTAAGGCGACGAAGAATGCGTGCGCGCCCGTTCGTATGACATCCGTTCGCAGGAGAAGGCGCGATCTGCCCGATTGTCTCGCCCAAGTCTCGGCTGCTGCTATAAGTCGGCTCCCGATGCCTTCGCGTCTTCGATCCTCACGAACGATAACGGATACGACGACGGCCGTCTCTGTATCGACAAGATCATAGGCAATTCGTAGATGCGCATAGCCATAGAGGTGCTCTCCTTCAACCGCGAGAAAAAGTCGATCCTTATCTGGTAGTTTATCGATCCTTTTTTTGATTTCTTCTAAACTGACATCAAATTTTTCGGAGTTGAGTAGCCCAACAAGTTGTTGAAGGAAGATGTAAGGGGGATGTCGTGTACGAAGGAGTTGGAGTTCCATTTTCATCCACGGTTGGCGAGAAGGTTAGTGTTTAAAAAACCCGCCGCGCCTCGCAAGAAATCTTCCGCAGGCATCTCTTTTTTTCCGGCTGGTTGGACGATTTGTAAGAGGAGAATGCCCGGGTTGGCACCGATGGCCGGACTGTTATCAATCATGCCCACAGTTCCAGGCGATAAGGTGTCATCGGTAAGTGCATCAGCTCTGTGGATACAAATACGCCGAGCTCGCCATTCAAAAAACGACGTAGGCCAAGGTTCATACGCACGCACTTGACGCTCAAGTTCTATGGCAGATCTCAGAAAATCTAGTCGGCCATCAGATTTCTTTAACAATGGTGCATACGTTGCCATTTTTTCGTCTTGGTTTTTCGGACGAAGTTCTCCTGATAAATATTCAGGGGTGGTTTCCATAAGCAGCGTTGCCCCTAGTATTGCAAGGCGCTCCGATAATTCCCCCCCTGTATCTGAAGAAAGTATTTCGAGTTGACGTTGAGACAGGATGGGACCCGTATCAAGACCGGGATCCATTTTCATAATCGTCACGCCCGACTCCGGATCTCCAGCCCGTATTGCTGCTTGAATTGGGGCTGCACCACGCCAGCGTGGTAATAGAGAAGCGTGGACATTAATGGAGCCGAATTTTGGGAGTTCAAGAACACTTGGGGGTAGGATCCTGCCGTACGCGGCTACGACAATAAGATCAGGATTAAGAGCCTGAATAGTAGAAACAATTTCAAGCGATTTTAAAGATGATGGCTGATAGATACTCAACCCTAACTCGTTGCTTCGCAGTTTAACGGGTGAAGATCTCAATTTCCGTCCCCGACCGGCAGGGCGGTCAGGTTGTGTAAATACCCCTACGATATCAATATCATGCTCTTCCGACAGAGCATCGAGGGAAGGAATTGCGAATTCGGGTGAGCCCATAAATAAAACTTTCATAGGGTCATCGTAGCACATCCCAGGTTTTTTCGAAAAGGTGAACGTATATAGGTTGACAATCGCAAGTAGGCATGTAAAAACAGGGATTCCATAGTAAGGTACACTTTGAAAGTACAGCAGAAGCTTCAAAGTCAGTAACGAAAACAAGGACTAGGATAAATATGAGATGGGTCATCCCCAAACATCCTCCCGCTGAAGTAGTAAAATCCCTGCGATCCTTCAGCAGGGCCGAACAGCGGATACTCTTCAATCGCGGATACCGAACAGAGGCTAGCGTACATGCTTTCCTGGATCCGGATGTGTCCATAGAAGCTGATCCCTATTTAATCAAAGAAATGAAGGAAGCGGTTGAAAGGATCAACCTCGCGCTGGAAGATAGCCAGGGGATCGTTATCTATGGTGATTATGATGCAGATGGGGTCGCTGCCGCTGCATTGCTGGCTGAGGCGCTGAGGGTGGTTGGGGCAAATGTAAAAGTCTACTTCCCGAGCCGATTTGTAGAGGGATATGGGCTCAACAATCAGGCGGTGAAACGTATCGCCGCGTCGGATGCCAGACTATTGATCACAGTGGACTGCGGCGTACGAGCGATTGATGAAGTAGTGCAGGCAACTAAACTGGGGCTTGATGTAATCATCACCGATCACCATCTTCAAGGGGATGAGCTGCCGAAAGCCAACGCAATACTCAACCCGCATCGATCCGACACAGTTTATCCGCACAAAGGGCTAGCTGGTGTAGGAGTCGCTTACAAACTAGCTCAGGCGATATTCAGAGACAAGGGGATACCCTCTTCGGAAGAGAAGGCGCTTCTCGATTTTGTTGCGATTGGGACAATTGCAGATATGGTTCCATTGACGGGCGAGAATCGCGCTCTTGTTAAATGGGGTTTAGAGGTAATTAACGCATCTCCAAGAATCGGCTTAAAAGCGCTGATTAATGTTTCGGGCTATAGGGAGGGGGGAATCGACTCAACCGCAATCGGCTTTGGATTGGGGCCCAGATTGAATGCGGCTGGTAGAGTTCAATCAGCACTCACTGCATATACGTTACTTGTCGAGAACAACCCACACAAGGCAGGTGATCTTGCCAAGGAGCTCGAACAGTTAAACAATAAGCGGAAACGGCTTACTTTAGATGTCGTCGAACGGGCGATGGAAACCTTTAAAGATCGAGATATTGATCCACTGTTGATGGTGGCAGAAGAAGATTTTCACGAAGGCGTTGTTGGCCTTGCGGCGTCAAGAATCTGCGATGAATATTATCGGCCGGCTATCGTTGGCAAAGTCGGCGAGAGTTTTACGCGTGCATCCGCAAGAAGCATCCCCGGTTTTCATATAACGGCTGCGCTGGAGAAGTGCTCGGACCTTCTCGAGCGATTTGGAGGACATGAAGCAGCTGCTGGTTTCAGCGTTCGGAATGAACATCTCCAATCTCTTCAAAGTCGACTGGTGTCCATTGCCGAGGAGGAAATGGGCGACGAGGAATTAATGCCTTCTATAGCGATTGATTGCGAAGCCGAATTCAGCGAGCTGGGGGAAAAGACAATGCAATTTATCGATCAATTACAACCGTGTGGCCAGGGAAATGATTGGCCAATATTTTGTACCGAGCAAGTACAAGTCATGGATAGGCGTGCAGTTGGGTCGGATCAAGCGCATTTGAAGATGACCTTGCGGAAATCATCAAAATCTTTCGATGCTATCGCATTCCGAAGGGGGAGAATTGTGGAACGGCTTCCGGATTTTATCGATATTGCCTATCGATTGGAGAGGAACACTTACCTTGGTTTCGAATCGCTGCAATTGAACATCGTAGATATTCAGTTTCCTGATAACGGGGATCCCTGAGATTGCTCCGAACGCCAGGCTTGAGTAGATACAAAGGAAGCTAATCAACCAGTCGATATTTAATTAACGACCAGACTGCCTCGAATGCATCGCCTAAACCGATTTTCTTACCCTCCTCATATTCACGGGGGTTAAAAGTTATCGGAACTTCGAAAATGCGAACCCTCCGCTTGAGTAATTTCGCAGTTATTTCCGGCTCAATATTAAAGCGCTTCGAGCGGAGTGGGATATTTTTGATTATCTCACTTTTAAAAAGTTTATAGCCCGTCTCCATATCCGTGAGGATACTGTTATAGAGAAGGTTTGTCATTAAAGTAAGCATTTTATTTGCCACCATGTGCCAGAACATTGTCACACGGCGAGGTGCACCGAGAAATCTGGACCCATAGACGACATCTGCAACCCCATCTCGAATGGGTTTAAGCATTGTGACATAATCCCGGGGATCGTACTCCAAATCAGCATCTTGAATAAGGATCAGGTCGCCAGTAGCTGCTTTGAAACCCGTTTGAACTGCAGCTCCTTTGCCCTGATTCTTTTCATGAAGAATGAGATTAATAACTTCGTGGTCGGGCGCCAGCTCCTGTAAGAGCTTGCGTGTTCCATCTGTAGATCCATCATCGACAATGATAATCTCGTCTGCAAGTCCGACAGACATCACTCTCGTGAGGAGTGTCTCAACGGTATCGTATTCGTTGTAGACGGGAATTACTACGCTAAGTTTCATGAGCAGTATTTTACCTCCTACTCTATGTGGGCACAACTTACTATTTGCTCCTGACGGTATGGGTATATATAATCAGGTTACTCTAATTGAAACAATGAATACAAGCATTTTTCCTTAGAATTGGAGATTTGTCATGTCTTTACCAAGAAGCCCTGTTAGAACTGCGTCCGTAGACGATCGGCCAACAACCTCAAATCTTCGTTTTGTCCCTCCACCGGTGAGTCGCGTATCCGACACCGGACTTTCTCAACTTTGGCTTCAGGATTTGGCGTTGAAGATTCTGTATTTCAGGGGGTATATGACCGGATTCAAGGTTAGCGAAGCGATGTCGCTCCCGTTTGCAGGATTGACGGATCAGATTCTTGAGGTTCTAAAGCGAGAGAAATTCGTAGAAGTAAAATCTCAGGTGGGCTTTGGCGAGGGGTCCTATCAATATGCTATCACAGGAGCTGGGATTGCACGCGCGCGAGAAGCGCTTGAACGCAGCCAATATGCTGGTCCTGCACCTGTGCCGCTAGCGGTTTATAACGATTCAATTCTAAGACAGAGCCGGGGTAGGCCCACAGTCGATGAGCAAGCCATGCGGACTTACCTGAAAGACCTCATACTCTCGGATAAAACATTCAATCAGATCGGACCGGCGGTTAACTCGGGCACGTCAATCTTTCTTTACGGACCTCCGGGGAATGGCAAGACATCAATTGCAAAAGCAATAGGGAACATTCTTCTCCAAGAGGATATGTACATTCCATACGCCATCGATATTGACGGCCAAGTTGTAAAACTTTACGATTCAGTAAATCATGAACTTTCTCCAGAAGAGGAACACTCATCTGAAGGAACTGGATCATTAAAAACTGGATCCAAGAGAGATCCGCGTTGGGTGCGGATCCGTCGTCCATTTATTGTCACGGGTGGCGAATTGACGATGGAAGGATTAGACCTTGTTTTCGACGATGTGAATAAATTCTATGAAGGACCGTTTCAGGTAAAAGCAAACGGCGGCGTTTTCTTGATCGATGATTTCGGACGGCAGCAAGTTCGTCCGCGAGATTTACTTAATCGGTGGATTGTGCCGCTTGAAAACCGAATTGACTATCTCACGCTTCACACAGGAAGAAAAGTAGAAATTCCTTTCGACGTACTTGTTGTATTTTCAACAAACCTTCCGCCAAAAGACCTGGTCGATGAAGCCTTTTTACGGCGGTTGCGGCATAAGATCGAAGTAGGAGACCCATCCTATGAAGCTTACCGCGACATTTTCAAAAGAGTTGCCGAAGATAAGGGGGTAGAATATTCTGAAAGCGGCCTCGCATATCTTTTGCAGGAGTGGTATATAAAGCGGAACCGAAAAATGCGAGCGTCTCACCCACGGGATATCTGCGATCAAATCCTGGATATTTCTCGCTACCTCAGTATCGATCCGAAGATGACAAAAGATCTACTCAATCGCTCGGCAGAAGCATATTTTGTAGAGTTGTAGTATGCCGAATAAACGCAATTGGGATTCCTCAGCCCCGCTGGTGATTGCTCATCGCGGGGCATCTATGTATGCACCCGAAAATACGATCGCTGCCTTCGAACTTGCTGTAGAGATGGGGGCGGACGCAATTGAATTAGACACAATGTTGTCTGTGGATGGAATACCCATCGTTATTCACGACCATTCTCTAGGTCGTACAACAGATGGAAGCGGGTATGTTTCATCAAAGACGGTCGCGGAAATTAAACTACTTGATGCCGGGTCCGTGTTTGACGTTAGGTTTTCTGGAGAGAAGATCCCGACATTGGAAGAAGTATTTTCTTCAGTTGGTAAGAAGATCATGATCAATGTCGAGTTAAAAAATTACGCATCACCGTTCGACCGCCTGCCAGAAACCGTAGTTTCTTTAGTGATGGAAAAGGAACTATCGGATCGAGTTCTTTTATCGTCTTTCAACCCCATAGCTTTGATAAAGGCTCAGAGAGCTTCTCCGGAGATCCGCCGGGCAGCATTGATCGGTGCTGGACCAAAATTTGTACGAGTCTTACTCGAGTCTTTTACGAATTATTCTTCGATGCACCCAGAGGTATCATTAGTTAATCAGGAGATAGTAATTAAGCATCACGCTGCTGGACACAAAGTGAATGTGTGGACCATTAACGAAGAATCCGAGATGATGAAATTGCTTTCAATGGGGGTTGACGGATTGATTACAGCAGTGCCGGATATTGCAAAGAAGGTTATTGAGATTAGAATCCTAAAGGCAATAAAAGATGGCAACGGAGCAGTGGTCAATTGATGAATTGATATGTACCTGTATAGCGCGGCAGGTCGAAGACGGTGATGTTCTGGCGCAGGGGATTGCTACACCACTTGTGGCTGCCGGATACATGCTTGCATGGCACGCATATGCGTCGGAGATATATTTTGCATCAGCTATAGGGCAGACGATATGCCGGACGGCCGCTCCGTTAGGTCTGGCGCATGTAGAAGCGCTTTGGCTTGATCGGGGCATGATGTCAGTCGGTTTCGTTCAGGCAGCAGCAGATATTCTGCCGCGAGTTAAACCGAAAGAATTTTTCCGGCCGGGCCAGGTCGATCAAGCTGGCAATTTCAATAACATCGCCTTTGGAAAGAATATTAAGCATCCGCGATTGAGGATGCCTGGAACGGGGGGGATACCCGATGTAACAATCTATATGGAGGATATTTATTTGTATGTACCACGGCACTCCAGAGCGACCTTTGTCGGCGAACTAGATTTTCTTTCCGGACTTGGTCATCACCCCAGTCGGCGCCGGGGTTCTGGACCGAAGTATCTAATAACAGATTTAGGCGCCTTTGATTTTAAGAACGGAAAGATGAGATTGATTACAATTCATCCGGGAATTTCTATTGAGAGAGTGAAAGCGAAAACAGGATTTGAAATTGAAATAGATGAGCATGTAAAAATCACCGACACTCCAAGCCCCGATGATCTCAGGTTGCTCCGAGAAAAAATTGACCCGTTAGGCATCCGCAAACTTGAGTTCATGTCTGGCCATAAGCGTAGATCAGCATTGCGTGACATACTGCAGGCTGAAACCGCCCGATAACAACAAAGCGTTACTTGCGTAATCACCAAAGGCATAATGGATTAATGAGTAAATTTCGATGGGCACTAATAATTATTCTCCTGGTTGTGCCCTTTAATCTGGGGAATTCGCAATTTAACTCACCCGAAATAGACCTTGCAAGCGAACTGCTCGCATCTATGTCATCAAGCGAACGCGTGGGACAGCTTTTTATCGTCACCTTAAGTGGCTCAGTGGTTACGCCAGACGACCAAGTCGTCGATCTGATTAACAACTATTATGTCTCTGGAATTCTCCTAAAACGCGGCAACGATAATTTTAATGATCAACCAGAAACACTTGAATCCCTGCTGGCGCTAATCGAAACCCTTCAAGAGAGTCGTTATGAGTCGGCGTTGGCTAGCGACATCGATGAACAGCTGCGCTTAAGCAACGATCCTCCAGTATACGTTCCCCTATTCATCGCCAGCGAAGAGCCAGGTAGCGATGATGGTTTTCCTGAAATCCTCGAGGGGATTACAAAAATTCCATCTCAGATGTCCATTGGAGCGACCTGGGACCCAACACTCGCATTGGAAGCGGGCGAGATTCTTGGGAGAGGGTTTGAGTCTCTAGGGATCAATATGATCATTGGACCTTCATTAGATGTGCTTGAACATCCACAAATTACCAGCGGTGATATCGGTGTCCAATCGTTCGGGGGCGATCCATATTGGGTAGGGCTAATGGGGGAGGAATTTATTCGGGGGCTTCACATCGGATCACAAGGAGGATTGGCGGTAATCGCGAAGCACTTCCCTGGCTTAGGGAGCAGCGACCGTCCAATCGACGAGGAAGTTGCAACGGTCCGCAAATCAATTGATCAGATTACGCAAACTGATCTAGCCCCATTCCTTGCAGTCACAAGCACACAACCCGGGGGAAACCTCGCCACCGCCGATGGTCTTTTAGTTGGGCATATCCGCTACCAGGGCTTTCATGGGAATATTCGCGCCACAACCCGACCGATTAGTCTTGATCCGCAAGCCTTCTCCGCATTGATGGAGCTTGAGCCACTCAGTGACTGGCGTGAAGGGGGCGGCGTGACCATGAGTGATTCGCTCGGATCAGACGCAATCCGTCGTTTTAAAGATCCGTCCGAACAAGTATTCAAAGCGCATCTTGTCGCCAGGGATGCTTTCCTCGCCGGAAACGACCTATTGCTACTTTCCGATTTTCGGGACAATAGCGATCCTGACGAGTACACCACGATAATAAATACACTTGAATTTTTTGCGAATAAGTATGATGAAGACGAATTATTTTCCCAACTTGTAGATGACGCGGTCCTGAAAATATTGCGCCTTAAGTTGAGGCTTTATGGGGGATCTTTCTTTTACCCAAGTATCGTGAATCACGCGAACATTCTTGGTGACACAAATCAGGACATGAGCCTGGCGAACAAAGTGGCTCAGTCTGCTGCAACACTCTTAAGCCCCGCATTTGATGAAATTGAAGATCGTGTTGGAGGGGCTCCGAGGATAGGTGAAAGGATTGTGTTTATTAGCGACGTGCGTCATGTTAGGCAATGCTCAACATGCGATGACCATGACTTCATTCCTGTTAACGCTTTAGAGGACGCAGTTATACGTTTATTCGGACAAAGCGCAGCTGGCCAGGTAGGGAGCTGGAATCTACGATCCTATAGCATGGCGGATCTATCCTATTTCCTCGGCGAACTACCGGAGGAAGTTCCCACCGTTCCTCTAGTATCCATCGACGAAATCGACGAAGCTGTGCGCCTGAGTGATTGGTTGATATTTAGCGTATTAGATAGTAGATCCACTGAGTATGGTGTAAATGCGCTTAAACTTTTATTAGATTTGCGACCGGACCTAGCCAGATCTAAGAAGCTTGTTGTCTTCGCTCACGGTACCCCGAATATCCTTGATGCAACCGATATCAGTAAGGTTGATGTTTACCATGCGCTCTACGATGGCAGTTCGCCTTTCATTGACGTGGCAGCAAAGCTGCTCTTTCAGGAATTGAGCGCCCTAGGGGCTTCTCCGGTGAACGTAGCTGGCATTGGGTATGACCTAATTGAGGTTACATCACCCAATCCCGATCAAATTATCAAACTTATTATCGATACTGGTAGAGAAGAAGGAACCGAAGAACCGTCAACTGGATATAGCGTAGGGGATATCCTTTCCATCGAGACAGGTGTTATTGTTGACAATAACGGTAATCCTGTTCCAGACAATACCCCCGTAGATTTTATTGTTACGCAGCAAAGCGAGGGAGTTTCAGCGTTTACTATAAACGCTTTTTCAAAAGATGGAATCGCAAGAGCTGAGGTTGCTCTCGAACATACTGGATTATTATCTATTTCTGCACAGAGCGGAAAAGCTCAAGTCTCTGAGATCTTGAAGTTCAATGTAGATCTAGATGTACCAGCACAGGCGACATTGATTTCACCAACTATTTCTCCGACCTTGACAGTTGAACCATCACCGGAATCGCAAACTCCAAACCCAACTTCAGAAACACCAACCGGCCAGGATTCAGGAGAAGCGACGAGCGAGAATCGACTTGGGTTTATTGGGCTAATGTTCGGAGCATTGGGTTTAGCAGTGGTAGCGGGTGCGGGATATGCAAGTATAAACCGTCAGGATATCCCAGATGAAATTCGTCTTAGATGCATATTAATGCCGATAGTCGGTGGCTTATTAGGTTATAACTATTTAGCGTTAGATCTTCCGGGCGCCACAAGTTTACTTGGAGTGATGGGACCCTCCTCAGGTTTCATCATCGTGATTATCACTGGAGCATCCGCGTTTGTTTTTACTCAAATATGGTGCCAGAAACGCATTAAGTAAAAGAAGTGACGATTGCGATCAACGCAAGCGCCATTACAACGCCCAGAAAAATCCTATCTATTGGAGACCGGAACAAATCCTTTACTTGGAGGAATAGATCTTCGTTAATAGGATGGTCAACGTGGCGCTCTCGAAGATGTATATCCTGCAAGGAAAGCATATCTTCCGGCCTTCCGTCCGGATGAAGGGCCATAGCGCTCAGGATTGCCTTCTCGAGGCCACGGGGAATAGAGGGGTTAATCTCTCTGGGAGGAAGGAGTGATTCGGGCATGAGGAACCGCTGCTTCGCTTGCGGCGGGGGTGTGTTCGTCATCAGATGGTAGAAAGTTGCTCCAAATGAATAGATATCGCTCCTTTTGTCTGTATGCCCGGAGTCGCCTCCATATTGCTCTAAAGGTGTATATAAAGCAGTGCCACGACCCTGAATAATCGTGATCGTTAATTCATCCGGGACCAATTGTTTCACCAAACCGAAGTCAACAAGTTTGATCAACCCTTGCTGATTGAGCTTTAAGTTGCTGGGTTTAATATCGCGATGGATAACAGGTGGATCTTGGTTATGAAGATAGACGAGCGCATCCGCGAGCTGTTTGCCCCAAGACAGAATGTCATCAACTTTAAGGAATTCGCCTTTTCTGCGTGCTTGATCCATCAGGGTCTTTAGATCATCCCCTGGAATGTAATCCATTACCAAATAATCACGATCCTCTTCAGAGAAATAATCAGAGACCTTCGGTAGGGTGGGGTGATCAAGTTGGGCGAGAACTGATGCTTCTCGATAGAATTGAGCGCGAGCTTGTTCTAAGACATCGGAGGGGAGTTCTGGATCTTGCTTAACTTCCTTTATTGCACAACGGCGCCCATCAAGACGATTATCGCCTGCAAGGTATAACGAACCCATGCCACCTCGGCCAATGGGTTTTTTGATGACGTAACGGTCTTTAAGGATATAACCTGACTTGAGCGGTTCGGGCAATTTAACCTCAGGAACGCGTCCAGATATTCAATGAAAATGCTTGTCGTCTATTACCTCTAAGAGTATTCTAATAATGCACATGGAAAGCGATTGAATTATACTCTGGATAAAGATACTAGACTTATCGAAAAGACATTATGAAGGATCAAACGGAAGAAGTCCCTTTCTTAATAGCACCTGATGGCGAGCTCCAAGGCAGGCGTTGGCCACTGGTTAATTCAACTTTTATAGTTGGAAGAGGTCAGGATTGCGATCTCGTATTATTAGATAGACAGGTGTCGCGTCATCATGCTCGAATTCGCAGAACAGCAGAAGGATACGTATTAGAGGATTTAAGTAGTAAAAACCATACGCATTTGAATGGTGTGCGCGTTGAAACGGAAGTTGTGCTCCAGGATGGTGATGAGATACAGGTAGCTCTTGCGGTAAGGCTCACTTTTATCGGTTCGGAAGCAACTCTTCCGCTTTCGGTTGATGAAGCAATACGATTTGGTATTGGGCGGTTGCGAATGGAGGTTCAGGCTCATCGTGTCTGGGTTAACGAGAATGAAGTGGACCCACCTCTTTCCCCGCCGCAATTTCGACTACTTGAACTACTTTATAGAAGCTCGGGAGTGGTGACGAGGGATGAGGTTGCTTCGCATGTTTGGCCTGGAACCGATGGAATAGGGGTTTCCGATCAAGCGATTGATGCTCTTGTACGACGATTGCGCGATCGAATTTTCGAAGTTGATACTGAGTTTAAGTACGTAATAACAGTCCGTGGACATGGTTTCCGTTTAGAAAATCCAATCCCATAGAAGAGAAGCCCCGAACGGGGCTTCTAGTGGAGATGGCGGGATTCGAACCCGCGTCCGAAGGATTCAGTCATCAGATATCTACAAGCATAGTCAATCCTTGTTTTTGCTGAGATGACGTCGATTGACAGGCGTTCAAATCAACTATCCGCTGCGGGCCGAAACCCGCTCTTGCAGAATCGTCGCGGATCCAATTCTGCCAGCCCCATCATTTTGATCGCCAGTCCTCGCACCGATAGGGCGAAGCTTGAGGTGGCGAGCTCTCCTGGGAGAGCGCCGATCTACTTGTACTCCGCTTACGCGGCTACTGGTAGAGCAGCATAGTCAGTGCGATTGGCACTTGTAAGTGCGCTGAGTTTACGAGTTCGGCGCCTCTCGGCTTGCAATCTGTGACGCTCCACCTCCGTCGATACCATTCATCCCCTTCATCAAAGTATAGCACATGTTAAAATCCGAGCAACAATGCGCATAGCCATATACTCGTCATGAAAAAATTTATATTTTTAATTCAATAAGAAATCAAAAGGCTATGCGCAATATTTTACTACCAATCCGCATTGGGAAAAGTGCTCATCCCAGCATTCCTGCCGATCTTTTTATACATCGTTACGCCCGAATAAGGCTCGTCCAGAATACAATCATGAATTGCCCAACTCCTTCCCCGAATGCTTTGAGCGAACGAAGGGTTCCGGAAGGGGGTAGAGTTATCCAACTTTAGAAATAAATCGGAATCAGGTTGGAATCCCTCATTAATACGCATCATCAATCGCCGACCTTTTTGATAAGAAAAGCCATAACGTTCAAATACAATCGCGTTGTGGTAGGAGAGGGGCTCTATGAAGTACACATCATGCCCCAGCGCCTGCACAAATGTATCGAAGGCGGGGATAGCATGTTTAAGCAGACGCAACCCCTGGCGAACTTGACCAGGCGCTAGCCCAGCGCTAATAGCTTTTTCCTCTTCAATGAGATTCCTTCGGAAAACACCAAATTCGGTGGGCGTACCATCGGGCATTTTGTCCACACCGTAGCGTGGGGAGTTTGGATCGTTGACGATGTACAGCAATACATGGATCTGTCCATTAATGGTATCGGTGAGGTGGGTGTAGAGCAGGGGGTCTTGGGCCCCAAATTCGTGTCGCAAGTCGAGTACGACATCTGTGCTGCCCTTGTTAGACCGCAAGGTGAGGAGTGACCTTCCCTCAGCATCAGTGAAGTCAGGCTGAATTACGAACTGTTGGAGCAGTTTATCTGGAATGAATCGTGTATAAATTGCTTCCTTTTCTTTTGTTGCCAATTGATTAATCGAAGCGATTGATTTCGGTTTCACCGTTTTCTCCTCGCGAAAGATCTCTCAATATCACGGGCTGCATCCTTCTCGGCAAGTTCTCGACGCTTGTCATACTGGCGTTTCCCACGTGCTAACGCGATCTCCAATTTTGCACGACCGCCTTTCAGATACATTCTCGTAGGCACAACGGTATACCCACGTTGATGTACTTTTGCATCTAAGCGTAAGATTTCCCTTCTGTGCAACAATAGTTTCCTACGCCGACGGGGATCATGATTAAATGCACTTGCCGCCCGATATGGCGCGATGTAAGCATTTACAAGCCAAGCTTCTTCTTCGCTGATTTGAACATAAGCTTCCTTCAAACTTACATTGCCAGACCTCGCAGATTTAATTTCAGTTCCACGTAATACAATCCCAGCCTCAAGACGATCCTCGAGAATGTAATCATGCGCCGCTTTTTTATTTCTGGCGATTGTCTTAAACGGATCTTTCTTGCCTTTAGCCATCTTCGCTCAGCTCCCGTAACCATTCTACAGCAACGGTTATAACATTATCTGCGCTTGATTCAATTTGTTCAACCACGATATTTGGAAGAAGGCCCATATTGTCCAACACATTACCATTTGGAGTCAGCCAACGTGCAGACGTCACATGCAGGCTGGATCCATCTCGCAATTCCAATATAGCCTGAACAGACCCTTTGCCAAAAGTCGTCTCGCCAAATACTGGCGCTCGCCCATTGTCCTGAAGCGAAGCCGCTACCACTTCCGCTGCACTCGCTGTCCCAGCGTTGACCAGAACTACCAAAGGTATCCCAGCAGCCAATCCTTTCTCGTGAACATAGAAAACCTTGCTCTCCATTCCACTACGCTCTTCAACCACGACAAGCCCTTTCTCAAGAAATAACCGTGATGATTCTATAGATGCATCGAGTAGCCCCCCAGGGTTGTCACGTAAGTCGAGAATAATCGACCTCGCCCCTCGACGAATCAAATCCTTATATGCATCCTCAAGTTCCCCCGGCGTTTTTTCGCTGAAGCGCCGAATAGCAATAACGCCAATCCATTGTTCTTCAGGGAGGAGGTGGCGCATTACCGAGGGTAGGGGGATGATAGCACGCGTAATTTCAAACTCAAGGTTGGTCTGCTGGGGGACCCGTTTGGCTAAAGTCAAGCGGATCACTGAACCTTCGGGGCCTCGAATACGAGTTATTACTGATTCAAGAGAGGTATCTACATCTATCAACACTCCATCAATTGCAAGCAAAATGTCACCTTCGATGATACCTGCAGCGTCTGCTGGTCCACCTGCTATCGGAACAAGGTAGAACTTGCCCTGCTCGTCTTTGGAAATTTCTGCTCCTATACCCGCGAATTCTCCCGCCAGGTCGTCCGATTGAACTTCGTGTGCATCAGGTTCGACGTATCTACTATAAGGATCAGGTAATACACCCATCATGCCATGGATCATTCCCCGTTCAAGCTCAAGGTCATCAGGCAGAGGGTCGAGGTAATGCATCTCCAGGAGTCGCCTGGCTTCCTTTAGAAGTATCAGTCGTTCAAAAGCAGGAGGCCAGATCTCGCGCGCACTATAACCAGCCGCGAAAGAGAGAAGAGTAGCCCCGAAAAACCCTAGTGTGAGAAATAAAGTCCAGCGTTTTGACATTTTAATCCCATGCCCTTATTTCTTATCAAAGTCAATCCAAGCGGAATCATAATACAAAATACCAGGGAAATAATTTATTAAAAACGAGACGTTATTGCGTACCGTAATCAAGAATTATGAAGGAACATCAAACCATGGTATAGGGGGGTACGAATTTCATATAGCAGAATCTTGAATAGACCATGATAATAAATCGATGCGGCAAAGGACTTCCCTTTGTCAGGCATAGGGTTAGTCAATGGTGGAAGTTACAAAGATTTCAACAGATCAGCAGGAAGATACAATAAAGATCCTCGTTGTTGAGGATGATCCGGCGATGCTCATCGCCTTTCATGATGTACTCAAGGGTGCAGGCTTCGAGGTCCTTACTGCTTCCAACGGGGAAGCCGCACTGGAGCTTCTGGTACATACTCAACCTGCGCTGATCCTTTCCGATATCTCGATGCCGATAATGGATGGCTATAAATTATTTGAGGCCGTTCGCCAACGACCGGGAGGGGCGGGCATACCTTTTATCTTCCTTACCGCCAGGGGCACCCGTGAGGATATATTCGCCGGCAAATCATTAGGAGCTGACGATTACATCACAAAGCCCGTAACTACTCAAGAACTGCTGTCCGCTGTTCGAGCGAGGCTCCAGCGCTCAAACGAACTTATGCTTGTCCAGCTAAAGACGGCTTATAAGGACAGCCTTTTTGTGTTGGCTAATGCAATTGAAGCTCGCGACTCCTACACGCATGCACACATGAAGCGTTTAGGTCTTTACGCTAAGGCTCTTGGTGAACAGTTAGGATGGGAAGGCACCAGGCTCGAAGAGCTTGAATTCGGCGCCATCTTGCATGATATTGGGAAAATTTACATCCCTGAGTCGGTATTACAAAAAGAAAGTTCCCTCTCGGATGAAGAATGGGTAGAGATGAGAAAACATCCCGAAGTAGGCGCGCTAATGATCCGGGACGTCCCCTACCTTGCGGCCGCCATCCCACTTGTTTTGCATCACCATGAACGCTGGGATGGGAAAGGATATCCAGCTGAGCTCAACGGTGAAGATATCCCCGAGGGCGCCAGGCTTCTTGCGGTAGCTGATGCCTTCGACGCAATGACATCTGATCGACCATACCGACAGGCAATGTCCGGTGAGGATGCCTACGCAGAGATCCGTACTGGTTCAGGAAAGCAGTTTGACCCGAGTATTGTGCAGGCTATGGAAAAATGCTGGGATTCGGGTGTAATCCACAAGATCATGGACAACTCCAACAAAGTAAGCGCTCTTTAAACCCCCTTATAGCCCATTTTACAAACACAATATCTGAAAGCATCCTTTTCTCCGTAAGGTTGTATAATCTCAGCAATCCGCAGCGCGTAAAAAACGTTAAATATGTCGAAGAAAGATTATCTCCGCCAGATGTATGATCGGCTGAACCTAGTTACACGAGGCTGGCTCGGCATTCTTGCGCTCTCTATAGAGCGATTCGCAGAAGCACGCGCCACAGCGGTCGCTGCCAGTCTCGCATATTACGCCCTCTTCTCTATCTTTCCATTCTTTCTTGTATTAATTGCCTCTGCGAGTTTTATTCTTAAAGACGAAACTAATTTTTCACAGGTTACAGGGCTTATTGTTAATTTTCTTCCAGTATCAGAGACTCTAATTGAGGATAACCTGCAGGCAGTCATTACCTTACGGGGACCCGTTCGCATAATTGGTTTTATCGGTTTGGTGTGGGCTGGCGCAGGTGTTTTTTCAAGTCTGTTTTACAACGTGAATCTTGCTTGGCCAGATACAAAACCTCGTAATTTCATTCGCAATCGACTTGCCGGGCTCTCCATCATAACCTTTGTGATCGCACTTCTATCCCTCTATTTTTTCTTCTCAACCGTCTCTGGTCTCCTTTCCCTCTTCGACCTTTCAAAAATCAATTTCATATCTCTCGAATTCCTTCCAGTTCAATCGTTCATCACTCAGGTCTTTTCATGGTTTTCCAAAGTATTTGTATTCTTCATTCTCTTTCTTTGGGCACCCAACACAAAAGTTCCTTGGCGTGCAGCGCTTATTGGTGCCATAGTATCTGGATTGGGCTGGGAAATCGCCACAGCGGGCTTCACCTGGTACCTTACAAGCGGGATTGCCACTTACGAACTCGTTTACGGGTCTTTAGGAGCCATCGTAGCGCTCATGCTTTGGTTTTATATTATCAGTTTGGTGATACTTTATGGGGCGCACCTAGGGGGAGCCATCACATCTTATCGCTCCGTATCTGAACGAGAAGTCCTGGGCACCTACTTTGAATAATTATTCTTTTTCACTTCCCCAGCCCCGGAATATCCCCACCTAGAACAAACGTACGTCTCCAATAGCAATATTTCCCGTATTGCTTGCTTACATTTAATCGAGATCCATAAAACGAGCAGGGGGGTATGCTTGGTAATGGATCTCCCAATCTTATGATCGATGCTTTCCATAAGACAGGGTTATGATTGCCGTATCGGTATGTCCCTCCCTATTAATAGCCAAACATTTTAGCGGGGGAGGGGCTTGACCCGGACCTTGTCTTATGCTAAATTCGCTATGGTTATGATAAGTACCATTATAATAAGCATACTCTAGGGCGCGGCTCTCCCTCTATTTGAGGTAAAAACTCATGGCGCGGATTCTGATCATAGACTCCATTGTAGATTACCTAGGAACAATTGCGCTTGCGCGCAGCGAAAATACAACTCGGACCTACCGCAATGCGCTTAACGCGTTCGAAGCCATGCTCAACGATTTAGGGATTGACCCCACTGAAAATATGACCTCGGCAGTAAAGGAAGATTGGATCGCTGATTTCGCCGCTGCGCTCAAATCATATGCGCCCGCAAGCGAGCGACTCTACCTAACCGCTACAGCTGGTTGGTACGAGTACCTTGCTGCTGAGGAACTCGCCGAAATCAATCTCCCTCGTGTGAGAATGCTTATCCGGCGACGTGGACGCCGTCCCGGTCAGCGTCTCCCCCAATTTCCGCGTAAGCAAATCGAGACTACGATTGAACACGCAAATAATCTCATCCACTCAGCAGTTGATGATGAAAGAGATCGTCTGCGCAATTTTCGGGACCGCGGGTTCCTTCTAACGCTCGCCGATACTGGACTCCGTGTTCACGAAGCTTGCAGCCTGCGACGAGCGGATATCGACTGGAATGAGGGACGCGCTATCCTGATCGGCAAAGGCGATCGGGAATCGATCGTGCGTTTCTCCTCGCGCTCTCTTGCCGCGCTTAAGGATTATCTGCGGCTAAGAGCTGAACTAGACGGTGGCAGTGGCCGCCCTCTATCTTCGCTTCCACTATTTGCCCGCCACGATTTAGGAGCTGGGAAGAAGGTATTGCCAATAACGACAACTACCGGGCGTGCGATCGTCCATAAGCGTGTCCGTGAAGCGCTCGGTGCCGAAGCCGCCGGGACAATCACACCCCATTCTTTCCGGCATTACTTCGTTACAACAGTATTGCGTGGCTCCGGCGGAAATCTAAAGCTTGCCCAGGAGCTCGCCCGGCATCGAAACATCGCCGTAACACAGCGCTACGCACATTTATCCGATGACGAACTGGATCGCGGCTATCATGAAATATTTGAGAAGTAAGATAGAAATAACTTTTTGAGGAATTCGTAAATAGACTATAGAAAATAGGTGTCCATGAGTAGCGCTTGCCCTCAGCTACGCCATTCTCTCATTGTGGTTTTATTGCCACTTCTCCTGTTTTCTCTGGGTACTTTGCGGTAATGCCTTTGTAATAATCGCGGATCACCTTCAGGTCTTCCTCGATATCACCCGTCGTCTGCATCAGCGGACCTAATCCGCCCACTTTGCGGCCATAATCCAAAAAAGCGAAAACAATCGGAACTGCAGCCTGGTGTGCAATATGGTAGAAGCCGGTCTTCCAGTACTTTGCGTTGCTGCGGGTCCCCTCAGGGGTTATTCCAATAACGACTCGTTTCTGTGACCGAATCAGTTCCACAGTCTGCTGGACCATGTTCTTATGGGTATTACGCTCGATGGGGACACCACCCAATCGTTTTAACAATCCGTCTAAAGGCCAACGAAAAGCTTCCTTTTTCCCAAACCAGATAAACTTTAATCCTAGAGCGAATATTACCCCCAAGATGAAAATTAAATCCCAATTAGATGTATGCGGCGCCAGGATCGCAACAAACTTTTTGGGTAATAAGTGAAGATCACCCTCTGCTTTCCATCCCGCTAAAGCTAAGAAACATAGAGCAAGTGTTTTTAGAAGAATATTTACTTTTGGAAGCTCCAGCTCATTGTTTATTACCACTTTTGATATTCCTCATTCCTAAAACATCGACGCAGATTGCCCATGGTAAATATCGGTGGATAGTTATCCTTCGCGAGCGATGCGAACAAGTGTTCTGTTTTTAACAACCCCCTGCCCTTTCGCAGATCGCTACAAGAATTGCAGCCTATCCAGATCAATCTCCCCAATCAACAATGATGCCATCCAACCAGTAATCATTCTAACTCATCTCGGTGACGACAGCCTAATCATTAACGAAGCCGACCTCGTACTCGCAAGCCGAATAATATCACCCGGATTGATTGGAAAATACTGGATCTTCACACTTCCCCCTTAACGCCAGCCATGAGAAGACCGAGTTGCTCGGTGGTGGCTTCGTCGCGAAGCATTATGCTCATAATCTGACCCTCGAAAATAACGGCGATACGGTCAGAGAGAGCCAAGATTTCATCAAGATTCTCAGAGATTAGAAGCGTAGCTGTGCCACCCGTGCGTTGCTCAAGCAATTGTTGGTGGACATACTCCGTCGCACCAATATCCAACCCGCGAGTCGGCTGGGCAGCGATAAGAACACGCGGTTGGCGAGAGAGTTCACGCGCCAGGATGAGTTTTTGGATATTCCCACCCGATAGATTCTTGACGAGAGTCTCTCGAGAGGGTGTCTTGACGTTAAATCTTCTGATGAGCGTATCGCTATGTTCGGCAATCTTATTCAGATTGAGGAATCCGCGACGAGAATACGGTTGCTGGTTGTGTTCTCTCAGAATTAGATTCTCAGCTACCGTGAAATCCCGTATCATGCCATCACGCATTCGTTCTTCGGGGATGTATGAGAGCATTCTCTCGGTGAGCTCGCCTGGAGATAGACCAGTGACATCGTTACCTTCAAGCACAATACGACCTTCTGTGAGCGGCCGTAGTCCTGTAATAACCTCAGCCAGTTCAGCCTGTCCATTTCCAGAGACACCCGCCACACCCAAGATTTCACCAGCATATACTTCGAGATCTACATTATGAAGAGCAAGAGTATCTCGATCACTTTGTGCACTAACTCCTTTTAATTCCAGACGCACTTCACCTAGATCGTAGTGCTCCCGCTCCAGTTCCGATCCCACTTCACGACCCACCATCCAGTTGGCCAGGTCAGACTTATTGGTTTCGGAAGTAGGACAGCTGCCAATTGTCCGACCATCGCGTAGGACAGTGACCCGGTTACTGATTTCAATCACCTCGTGGAGCTTGTGAGAAATAAATATTAAAGCGTGTCCATCGTCTACCATCTGCCGCATGATGTTAAATAATTCATCGACTTCTTGCGGCGTGAGGACAGCAGTAGGTTCGTCTAGGATGAGGAGGTCTGCACCGCGATATAGCGCCTTAATTATCTCCACCCGCTGCTGTTGGCCCACAGAAAGTTGCCAACAATAGATATCGGGATCAACCTGAAGGCCATAGATATCTGCAAGTTCTACAATACGAGTAGATACGCTGTCGATATCGGTTAATAACCCCCTGGAGGATGGTAATCCCAGAGCCACGTTCTCCGCTACGGTCAGGCTATCGACCAACATAAAATGCTGATGGATCATCCCTATGCCGAGATTAATAGCTTCGGTAGGAGATGTAATATCAACCGCCTTGCCATTGAGCACGATCTTACCCTCATCTTGATGGTACAAGCCGTAGAGAATCTTCATAAGGGTGCTCTTACCTGCACCGTTTTCCCCTAGCAGAGCATGGACTTCACCGGAATAAACATTAAAATCCACGCGATCGTTAGCCAAGACGCCCGGAAAACGCTTAACGATGCCGCGCATTTCCAACTGATTAATTCGGGTGTCATCAGCTAAGAGCTTATCGTTATCGGTCATCTTTATTTCCTGTTTCGCACAAAGCTATTCATGGCATCTAGTGAATACTCCCCGCCGCACACCGTCCTGGTGTCTTAGGAAGCGACGGGGCTTCTAGGCCAAAGCCAGAGATTGTATCCCCAATCTCAAAATATTGA
>SDBU01001201.1_pt1 | contig 37695 bp, 55 predicted proteins | sample 2277071 | NCBI WGS metagenome assembly SDBU01 (sample SAMN10397929, study PRJNA504765) | marine sediment metagenome | isolation source: marine sediment core GS08_GC12, 126 cmbsf | place: Arctic Ocean: Gakkel Ridge, Loki's castle | collected 2008 | reverse complement strand
GTCCCGTATCTGGGCGACGGCAGCCTCTTGGCCCACCACGTCGTCGAATTCCTTTGGCCGGTATTTGATCGGCAGTTCTTCGGTCATCTTGGTTCCTCTCGATTGTTCATAATTGAAAACCCTTGGACGCTTTCATCTTGCGTTTCAGATCAGCTATGTTTCGCAAGGCCTGTCGGTAGTAGGATTCCTTCAACTCGATGCCGATGCCCTTGCGTCCATTTCTGAGGGCACAGTATATCTCGCTGCCAACACCCATGAAAGGTGTCAAGACTACATCATCTTTTGTACTCCACAACGCCAAACACCGCTCAATGGTATCCAGTTGCAATGGGCAAATATGCTTTTCATCATCCCCTTCCCTGGCTTCCCGGTAACGCAACACCCCAGTCTGCCTAATGTCGAACCAAACCGGCGAGGCGTATTGCTGCCAAATCCAGTGGCTCCGCTTGTTCTTCCGTTGGTCGCCTTCCCACCCCTCCCACTTGTTTAATTCCTTGGGGATTGATCGCGTGCCATGGTACTTTGTCAACCCGTGGGGATTCCCAATGGGCACGGGGTTTTCTCCGGGGGTGCGGAACGCCACGATGTAATCAGGGATGCCCATGCCACACATCGCCGAATCCTTGACTATCTGCTTGTGGGCGAGTTGGATCGACTTGGTGCGAACAGCGGCCAGCAACGGATCTTTCCAAATCGTGATCCGAGGGGTATGTTGGATAAAACCAAACTTCAAGAAGCAGCGGATGATATCACCCGGAAAATCCCATATCCCAATCTCAGCACCGCGGCTCTTGAAGGTCGGCAAGTCCATACAATGCACAGCCACGATCCGACCCGGCATCATCACCCGTCGCAGTTGCTCGACCAGGAACGTAAAGTGCTCGAAAAACTCCTCGGGGGAATCGGAGTTGCCCATATCGGCATCATCATCCGAGTATTTGTAGAGGTCCCCAAACGGCGGGCTGAACACGCTGAAACCCACCGACTCGGCAGGAATGTCCGGCAACACCTCGCAGCAATCCCCGCAGTACACCGCGAATCGTTTGGTGATCTTCTGTTGCTTCACAGCCACGACGGAACCTCCATTGTGTTCTTTTCGATGGATGGACGGTGTCCCATTTGAAACTCTGCCATCCCTCGTATTATACCGTTGTACATTTCTTCGGCCTGTTTTTCTTTCCGCTGCATGTTCGACAACACCGACGCCTCCGCCTCGCTGGTCACGATGTTCACGTTCACGGGCCTTTCCTGCCCGAACCGCCAACACCGTCGAACCGCTTGATACCACTGCTCCCAGGAATGTGACGGGAAAAACGACATGTCCGAACAATGCTGCCAGTTGAGCCCCCAACCACCGATCTTGGGTTTCGTTATCAACACCCGTATCTGCCCCTGGCTAAAAGCATTCAAACGCTCTTCCTTCTCATCATCACTGTGCCGACCGGCCACTTGCACGGCCCCCGGTATCAACTTCTCCAGCAAATCCCCCTCCGGATTCAGGTGGCACCACACGAGAAACGGTCGGTTCTTCGGCACGATTTCCGCCACCTTCTCACAACGGGAACACAAAGTAAGTTTTCGTTCCAATCGCTGCTCATCCAACGTGCGGGCTTCCTTGACGAGAAACCCATGGGTGGGACGCTGACTCTTCACGGTGTGTTGGCTGAGTTGCAAAGTGGGCAGCTCAAATCTACCATCATCAAACCCCAAGTCAGAAGGTTTTCTCACGGCCCGAGCCCAACCCGAAACCCACTGCCAAAATCTCCGTTTGGCATGGCCCCGCAGTCTCCATTGCTGGGTATTCTTCCCATCGTGGGTGAAAAACATGCTAAGCACCTGGGCATACTTCATCACGCCCAAAATCTCAGCCGAGTTGCCCAACTCCATGAAATCGTTCGGTGCGGGGGTAGCCGTTCCCAACAACCGGTATGGGGTATTCCGTGTAAAATCCGCCACTGCTTTCCGGGTTTTTGTATCGTGGTGTTTGACCCGACCCGACTCATCGCAAACCACACCACTGAAATCTTTCCGATCGAAATAGTGAAGCCTCTCGTAATTCACCACATTGATCCCTTTGTAAACCTTGCCGTCCCTGGCGTGATGAACCTTGATTCCGAACTTCTCACCCTCCCGAACGAATTGCTGGGCAACTGCCAACGGTGTAAAAATCATCACCGGTCGGTTTGTTTTTCTGAGCACGTTGTCTCCCCAAACAAGGCTCATCGGAGTTTTTCCCAACCCGCAGTCAGCGAAAACCGCCGACCGACCATTGCGAATCATCCAATCCGTCAACATCGCTTGGAAATCAAAAAGGAAATCCGGCATGGACAGCGGCTCGAAACCACAACCCGCAGCAGGTTTTGCTTTCGACTCCAAAAAGTCTCCATAGTTTGTCACGGAATATCGACCTCACTTTTAGAGTACCAGTTTTCTTCGCCGACCTCAGCATCAACCGACAGCGGCACGATGATCCAAGTCCATGCCCGTGGCAAATCGACCGTCAACACTTGCTTGGCCTTAGCCAGATACTCAGCCAACTCATCCCGATGGACATCCGCAATGATTGAATCGTGAATCTGCCCAACAATCTTCGACCTCATTTTCCTCTTTTCCATCCACCGCACCATCCGAGTAAGTGCCCACAACAAACAGTGAAACGCAGCCCCTTGCACTGGATAATTAATGACATCATTCTTGGACAGTACCCCCTCGAACCGGAAACCGGTCAGGGTGTCGAAGCCGCCAACCTTCTCATACTTGTCGAACCAAAACGGCTTCCAATCCCGATACACCAAAAACCGCTCATCCCACAGAACCCGCTCGACCTCTTTGATGTGGGCCTCGAACGTCCCGGGCTTCGGCACATCCTTGTCGCAGTTCCCCAACCCCCGAATCCCCTGTTCCTTCAGGTGCTGCTTCAATGGCACCCCACCAGCCGTCTTGAGCCCAAACTGACCGATTGCACCCCAGAGATTCGGAGCACATATCTTCCAATAACTTCCGTAGAATTCAGGGAAAACGAACTGATTCTTCGCATAGAAACGCGTCCCTTTGGTCACATCCTCTTGGGACAACATATAGACATCGGCAGCCGCATCCCGATGCATATCCTTGCTCGGATCTCTCAGGTAGTCGAGCATCACCGGGTCCTTATGGTAGCACGCGGCAATGCAAACTTCCAATTTTCCGTAGTCAATCTCAACCAGCACGTGGTTCTCATCAGTCGGAACGATGCAGGACCGCACCATCTCACTGATCTCCTCATCACGGACCGGGAAATTCTGGCCGTTGGGATTCGAGCAACTGCTCCGATATGTCCGAGCTATGTTCAAACTGTACATCGGCCGGAGCCTGTTGCCGACCAACTCCCTCTTGATTCCCAACAAGTTGGTGGAACGGGTTTTCTTCAACCGCTCAAAGAGCAGATACTTCGCGACGAAGGGCAAATCAATGCCCGCCAGAGCATCCTTATCAACCTTCGCCCGCTTGGCCAGACGGGTGGTTCCCTCGGGTTTAAGACCCATCTCACCGTAAAGCACCTTGCCCAACTGATCTCTTGATCCGATCTTAGCACTCTGCCCGAACCTGCGTTTCCACAGCCGCCAAACATCGTCCTGTTTCAATTCGGATTCTATCACCTTGATTCGTTCCCCGACCTGAACAATAGTCCTGTCAAGACGATCGACGTCCACGCACATGCCATTCTCTTCGACCCGGGCAAGGGCCAAGATGCCATCGTGCATCAACTTGTAGGCGTCCTTTGTAGTGGCCTTAGCGTTTTTCACCTATAATCCTCTTCGTATACCCAAACCCAACCTAAAGTAACAACTACTCCCTGAACCATCGACTCCAAAGCGGAAATATCCCCATGAAAAGCTTCTGATACTTCAGACGCTGGAAACAGAAGAGTTGCTGTAATCGCAAAAAATACACTCACCTTCAAGTGTTTAATCATGGCTTTCCCCTTTCACCCTGTCTGATTCCAAATATCGGCGGAGTTCATCAGTAAATGTCTGATCGGCATACCACTGCAATCGTTCCATCGGGACATCATCCACCCTCTGCCCAACAAACTCTCCAAAAGGTAACCGGGTCGAACCAAACAATTTGGCACGCCCATCATCCATCGGAGTCACAGTTCGTTTCACATAACCTGGCTTCGGCATAGGAACATGGGCCATTACAATCTTGGCAAGCTCCCTCCAAAAACGCCGACCATGAATTGCTGCCTCATCATCAGCCAACGAGCCTATCAACTCGGCAGATATCCTTGCTTTCAAGTTTTTTTCAATGCTCATTTGCCATCACTTACTTTCCCCGACGGTTTCCACCACCTCCCAGTCAGTTGCATCCCAGTCCTCGATACATGGCAGTTCTGCTACTACACCACTGTTAAGTGATATGCCCATAGACGCTGAGTGATCCCCTCGACGCCGGACCTCTTGGCCGTTCTCCGCCTTCTCGAATGCCTCGCGACCAGTCATCGTCGACGGCTCCAGCTTGGCGAGGAGCTTGTCCACTTCTCTAACCGTTGCGGTGGCCGAACCGAAGTTAAGGTTAGTGAAACACTTTCGCAACTCCCGCACCATCGCCGCGAACTTCGCATTGCACTCGGCAGTCACACGGGCTTGGGTTGCCAATCTCATTGCAGTTAGCGAGTCGCTCTGGGGTGTTGCCTCCGCCTCCGGCTGTTCCAGGCGGGCGAGGATCTTGTCGGCAAACCCTCGCTCAGCTTGCCAACCATGGTACGCTCCACGGGACATGCTTCGCGTGTCTGCAATCGGTATATCTCCCGGCCTCTCCTCACGCACCATCGCCGTAATCTCGGCCTTCACGCGGGCCTTGGTGTCGGCCTGGTCCGCCACCAGTTGCCGGTTGACTTTCATCAGGGATTGCTCGGATGCCTCTAGGGCACGAACGCGGGACTCGGCTTCGGCGAGTTGCTTTTCCAGCTTGTGCCGAGTGTCGCCAATGTCCTGGAATATCGCGATGGCCGCGTTGCGGTCTGTCACGATGGCCCGCAACGTTTCGAGTTCTGATACGAGTTCGCTAATATGCGTCCGCTGCCTATCGTTGCATTGAACGGCAAGTTGCACGTTCTTTTTAGCGGAGGCGAGTTGCCTTTGTAACTGTGCAATTGCCGCCGGTGCTTCACCAGTATCGTGACCAGCATCGGGGTCGGGCCAAATGGCGTGGTTGATGTGTTCGCCTGAACACAGCAGGTCAGCAACTTTTCGTGCCAATCCCGCGTTCGCGTCCCGCAGTTCGCAGATCTGCTGGTTGCGCTCGACGCCCTTGGCATATAACCGCTCGTTTCTCGCCTGGGCCTTGGCGTCGGCGTCAACAAGCTGCTCTTGCACCCTCTTCATCGACACTTGTACTTCGGTTGTCGGCGTCTCTACTGTGCCGCAGACAATCTTGCTACCACCCTCAATGCCATCCAGCACGTTGCACACCTCGTATACGATTGTCTGGTAGTACACGCGAGCTGCTTTTTCTCTACGCAACCGCTCGTTCTCGGCGTCCCTCGCTTCGTTAATAACGCGGTGGTCGCCTGCTTGCTGTGCGTTCTCGGCCCGCAGCGTGAGAATCTGCCTGTTACGTTCAATGACCGAGGCTCGCAATCGCGTGACGAGTTTAGTGTCCGGTTCGCTCGGCAGGTCGTCGAGGAGGTTCTCAATCGTTATGAGAACATCGTCACAACAGAACTTGCGGTTAGCCGTCGTTGATGCACGACATTCCCGCACCTTCGCCCTGATTCGCTCCACGGCCGACGGGGCGGGGACGCTGTCCTCAGCCACCGGCTCCGGTTTATTCGCCGCCGGTTCGTCCGACGGCTCAAGCTTGGCGAGGATGCCATCACACGCAGCCCTCATGCCCATCCTTACATTATGGTCGCGGTCATTGCGGTTCGTTTCTATCGGGGGCTTGAACTCACGCACCACCGCCACCACGTCGGCAACGGCAATGGCGGGGCGGCGGTACCGAACAGAGGCCCCGTCCTTTCGCTCATCAGGCGAACACATCATCTTCTGCGACTGGGGATACCCCTCGCAACCCAACGCCTTGAAATAACACCCTAAACATCCAGCACCCCTATGTACTTCCAACCGCACGCCGTCAATCTCGAACACGTCGCCAACATCGTGGTACTCGATGCGGTCGGGGACGACGGGCTCTTCCGTGGGTTTAACAGGCGGCGACGGCTCGCCAAAGGTTCCAGGGTCTTCCACGTTGCAACACGGCAAGGACACTTCCTTGCGTTCTTCGGGCTTGCCAACTTCGTGGTACGGGATGCTGTCGGGGACGGCGGGTTCGACAAGTCGCCATTTAACGCACTTGCCATCATGTTCTTCAACGGCACAGCTCACTTCACAACACTCTTTGCTAAATCCCGGCCGTAAATCGCATACTTCGCACCTGTCGTTCGTATTTCTTGCTGGCACAGGTTCTACAACCCGTCCATCCTCAAGCGTGGTTCGTTTCGCGTCACTCATTTTCGTTCTCCTCTTGAAAACCATTCCTTTTGTTTTTTGGCCACGTGGTACTCCACCACCGCATCCATTCCATTATACCTAAGCAGCGTCGCTACATCGATTTTGGCGATGTTGTTTGGTTCATTGCTGGGTCCGTAGAAAAACTGCTCCACCCTGTCGTTCCACAAAGCCTGCCCCAACAGCACAAATCCCTGGAACTTGACCGAGGTGATGCCGGTGCGGTGGTCGATAATGTGGGCCCCTTGATTGCAATCCCAAACCCAATTGCTAACCCCATGGCCAAACACCCGCTTCGACCACCGCTCCTCAAACTTAATGTTGGCTCCGATCTTCCTCACCCGGGACCGCAGCAACGCCCCAGTCGCCATCGCAGCATACCCAAACCACGGGTATGCCAAAGTCCGCTCACCATTCACACAGACGGCACACGAGTGTATTCTGGCCCGCTCGCTGTCCGGTTTGAGCATGTTGGTTTCGTAGTCGAACGAAATCACATCGGTTTCCTTGATATCGTCCAACCAAATGGCAGCCTCCCTATGGTTCATTTCGATCTTCACCTGGCTCGCGTAGTCAGGCACGACCTCCCAGGGCCGACCCGTCAAAGCACCCACCGCCGCGAGGTGGCGTTCAAACAGCAGGTTCGTGGCACCCTTTTCATCCAGCTTCCGCATGATGTATGCCGGGTGCCAAGTCGGGCAAATCCAAGCGTTCCATTCCTGGCACGGAATCTGCCACCCCAACCACCTGTTGGCCGCACCCACGGCTTCCTTCCACACCAAACCAATCACAGCCATAATGCCGAACTTCCCCAACGGCATGATGATTTCCGGTTTCAGTTGGTTGATGACCTTGATCAGATTTGGTTGGCAAGCCCGTAGCTCGTCCGGGGTCGGGTCTCGGTTCTCCGGCGGCCGGCACCGCAAAGCATTCGTGATCCAACAATCCTGATGCAGCTTGATTCCCGCCGCATCCCACAGAGAATTGGCCAACTGTTTTCCAGCCCGACCAACAAAAGGCTCGCCGTCTTCGTCTTCCACCTGACCGGGGGCTTCCCCCACGATCAGGATTTTCCGGCGGCCTTTTCCAGACAATTCCATCTTAGGGGATTCACACGTCTTGTGCAAACCACAAGCCCCGCAGCGTGGTGTACTGGGGGTTGGCGGCTTGTCAAGTGTTTCCGAGGGGGCGAAAAAGCCCATTACTTTATGGCCTTTTCCGATTTGACATACGGTTCACACAATTGGTTATAACATTCCACAGCACTCCATTCATTGCGGAGTGGCATAACGAGACCAAACCCCTCTGGCTTGTCCGGCTTCCGTTTCCGCCCAAGCAATGCAAACCCATCCCTGTTTTCAGATAAGATAGGGATAGGGCTCGTCACATATCCACACTTCGGATCAGATTCAGGCACCAATAATAACAATTGCTTCGTACCCAAAGCAGCGGCAACCCTCTCCAGAATTGACAAATCTACCCCTACCACCCGACAATCGGATTCTATCGTCGGCAAAATCGAGGGGATATCAAAAAACTTACCCTCCCCGGGCTTGCCAACCCGTCCCTTGTCAGTCCTCAATTCTTCGTCACCTTCAATGACAACGGGCAAATCCCCAACCGGCATCAAACTGCCCGGCACATGCACAGCACCCTCACTTTCCCCTTCACAAACCACAACAACAACACAATATCCATCCGTTGCGGCCACGAACACACCACCGTCAGCCTTCGGCAAAACCTTCACACAACCCGTTGCATATCGGGTATGCCCACTAGTGATTTTCTGGAGGCCCGTCGCAATTTTAACCCTCATTTTTCACCCCCATCCACCACGGTCGTGCAAGTTACGTACTCAAACTTGCCACCATCCACCTTGAGCCGACCATCCCCCACAATGCACTCCGCTGCACGCTTGGAAATGGTCAGGAACAAATCGGGGGCAATCTGGAACTCCGTGGGCGGGCCATCGTAGTTGACCTTTTTGTCCTCCTGGTAGAACCCGGATTTCCCATGGCCCTCAATCCGCATCCTGCCGGGCTTGATTCGGATCAGCAGTTGGTTGAGGTCCTCGTTGTCCGACGAAAAGATCGACGCCAAGCCCACCGTTGTTTCGATCCCCTTGGGAAACACCGTCTTGGTACCCTCCACCACAAGGAAGCTGTCCATGTCGTGGTACTCCTCAACGTACCGCCGGCAACTGAGCACCAACCCTGCCGGGTTCCGGAAGTGCATCCAGTTTTTCGTGGCGGACATTTCGGTTGGGTCCAGACCGGTCAACCACTTCAGCGAATCCCGCTTGATGAGCATGGGTTTCTTCAACCCTGTTTTCAACGGGTATCTGGCAAGCTGGAAATCGTCACACGCCTCCAGATAGTCAGGGTGAATGTGAATGCAAGTCAACCGGAAGCGGCTGGCGTCGTTGCTGGCACAGCTTTGCACCACACCCACAGCCTCGTTGAAATCCTCCGGCAGCGGACGCCACTTGCCGGGCTCTTCAACCGCATCCACCTCCAGGGCAATTTCCTCATCCATCCGGATCGACACCCGGCGGGACTGCTCGCCCTTGATTTTGACCTGACCGTCCGACACGGTGATGTCCAGCTCGTCGTCATTCAGCTTTCGCAGTACAGCCAACAGTTTGTCGGCGGGCACGGCACCCTCGATCTTCAGCGGGCAATCGGCCACGCAGGCCACCTCGTCGTTGAACGTGTACACCTTGCCATCACGGAAAATGAAACAGGTTGACTGTTCGACCACTTCGCGTTTGGCCAAACCTGGGGTAACATACTCCAACTGCTTCAACAAAACTTCTCGATTGATCTTCATGGGGTCTCGTCCTCCTTCTTTTTCTGTTCTTCACCAAGCTTGATAGCATCGTAGACTTCACGACGATGCACCGGAACCTCCTTGGGGGCGTCTATCCCCAGGCGGACCTTGTCGCCGCGAATCTCCACCACGACAATTGTGATGTTGTCGTTGATTATGATACTCTCGTTCTTTTTCCTGCTTAGCACTAACATCGTTGGTCTCCTTTATCTGTTCCTAGTAACAATCACTCCCTTACCACAGGGCCAAACTCCTCTTTGATTCTTTTCGGGTCCCCCTTGTAGAACACCAAAATGTTCTGGTGTGTCTTGCCTATTTTACGTCCAGCCTGAAACTGCTTAGTGACACGGATTGGTAGTGACCCCGCCGCCGTCACCAATATAATCTCATTGTAGAACCCCATCCCTGCCTTCTGAAAACACCGGACCGTATCGCCCACAAAGTCATGGTAGAACCCCTGCTTATCCCGAAAATTGCCCACTACAAAACAGGCAAAGCGATTGTCCCTCAACCTATCCACAGACTTCTTCACCACATCCAGAAGGGCACTCCTGAACTCCGGGTATTCCATATTGCTCAGGTCACCCGGCAATTCGCTGTAGAGTTCCAAATTTCCGTAGGGTGGGCACGAAAAAATAAGGTCGGCTTCGGGGGCATCCACCAACACTTCCCTCGCATCCCCACACAACCATGTCGGCTTGTCCTCCGGTATAATCTGCTCCGCTTGTTTTTCGTTAGCCACAACCTGCTCTGGCCGCAACTCAATCCCCCTGTACTTCAGCCCCAATACATGGGCAACGACACCACGAACACTTCCCCCAGCGAACGGGTCCAACACCTGCCCTCCTTTGACGCAAAACCATCGATAGATCAACTCGCAAAGCACGGGGTCGAAAATAGAGGTGCCTGTGGCATCCCCTGAAGCTACCCAAGCATCACCCCCCTCATATTGCCCGGGCTCCCTGCCCGGGCGTGGGTCGTTTCCCAAATGGGGTCTACACGCACCTTTTCTTTTGCCTTGCTCCCACGTTGCCTTATCCCCTATGGCAAAGACTTTGCCATAGGAAGCCTTCTTTTTTCCAGAATCTGCATACGCCCGATCAGCATCTCTTGTGTCCACACCATCGGGTGCGATGCCCTCACGTGGGGCATCGCACCTACCAACCTCACTCTTGATTCCCAACGACAACCATGCCCGCTTACGCCTCATCCATTCGCCCTCCATTGCACGCATTACACTGAACGGGGGGAACACGAAATATTTCTTGAGGCCACTGAAATCAGGCTTACCACTGATACCAAAACCAACATTCCCATCTAGTTCTGGCTTATTCATAATTCGTACCTATCCTGAATTGCCGAAACACCCAAGGCAACCAATTGATCTGGCTTCTCACCCAACTGTCGATAAAATTCAGGGTTGGACACTGCCGCCCAACCTCTTTGAATTGCTTCCTTGTGGGATCCCAAACGAGACCATTTTGCGGCGAGTTTCAAAGCCCCGCGATGGTCCCCCTTTGCCATCATTTCCTTCAGTTTGGCCAACTCGGTCTTCATTGTGCCACCTCTGGGCGGTGCCCTATAATCCAAAACAAATCACCTGGTTCTACAAACCGGGCCGCCTTGGCTTCGTAGTGAGAATCTAAATGAACCCCGCAGATACTTGCCTCAACGGCGTCTTGGTAGTCCTCCGCAGCCTGCACAATGGTCAGCCGAAGAGACCAATCACCCGGAGCAAACCTAATCAGTCTGCGTTCAACCGCTTTGCCACTGACACCACCACCAACTCGAACACCCAATATAGGAATCTTCCTTCCCATACGACGCAGCCCATGCATTATACCACTCACAGATATACCGCTTCCCACAACCACAACAATCCGGGCCACCCCTTTGGGAATATCTTTCACCTGTCCCGCTGTGCATGCAACTGCTCGGGAGGATTCCATACCAAAGGGAATGCAAACCCAACCCCGCTTTGCTGCGTCTTCCCTTGCCCGACATGCCAACACAGACGAAAACCCCATTCTGTGCTGAATGATCTCGGCCCCAAAACCCACCGCGTCATCCATCTCCAAAGTGTGGTCCCCTGATGCTGTGTGTATGCAGCATGGGATGCCGAGCTTCTTCGAGATGCGGGCCACAATCTGTTGTTGTGGGGATTTCCGAGCATTGCCCGTCACAAGCCCGGTAGCCCCTTGGGCCAACACCCAACAAGCACGGGTTTTGCCTCCGCAAGCCCCTGCAACCGTGAACAGATCATCCCGCTTGAGCCAAACATCTCCGTGCTGTTCTATGGGTGTCAGCATTCTGCTTCCTAGCTAAGGTATCCCTGAACCGACTTCTGAGCCATCTTCAAGGCCCAATCAGATTCCGCAAAATTGGCCTTGTCTTTTCCGTACATCGCATCAACCTCATTCACCATCTCCCCGGTGACTTTGGTGTCGTGCCCGTATTTCTTGATGACAACCCCAGCACAGTAGTGTCGGCTTTTGCGAGGGGCTTTCTTCTCCGGAGAGGGTTTGGATTTCTTCGCAGGGGCCGTTTCCGCAGCCTTTTCCGCGGCCTTGGCCTTCTTTCCCTTTTTGGGTTTCTTCGGACTCTTCGCAGGCTTCGGAGCTTCTTCAGCCTCAGTCGGCGGAGCATCTTCAACCGCTTCCTCGGTCGTTGGTTCGTTTTCAGTCCGACCGTAGCCATCATCCTCGACCGGCGTGTCCTTAGCCGTGTCGGCGGGGGCTTCCTCAATGTCGGGTTCGGCCCCCAACTCCTTGACGACATCGATTTCGTCGGCCGTTCCCATGGCCACCAAAATCTTGTTCAGACGTGCCCGCTCGGACTTGCTGTCGATGGTGTCTTCCTCCAACTTCAAGCCCTTGGGGTCCATCCCGCCGATATCCTTCATCTTTTCGTTCATGCGGTTCCGGTTCCACTTGGAAGCGGTGGCGTAGCCAAAGGCCACACAGATCGTGATCGCATCGTCTCTCACAACTTGCAAAGTCTTCATCTCGTTCTCCTTTGAAACAGGTTTGTAAAACTCCTCTAACATTCACATTATACCAATTCCAGACCCGTGCGGCCCAGAATTCCGCTCATTTGCTCTTCTTTTCTGGGATTACCACAACCCCATCGTACATTCTTCCTTGTTTGGTGCTGGTTCGTGGGATTTCCACCAGTCAAACAACTCATCAGCGGTAGCAATAGTTGGTCCCAACCCCGGCCATGTTTGCCCTTTTCGTTGCCCCTTCGTCATTACTGATCCAAACCGCCGTTTCCACAATCGATGGAACGCTCGTCGCCAAGCCCGCTCATATTGGGGCCATCTCAGAAACCCCTTCGCAACACTCCTTTTTCCCGATATTGGGCATCCAACACAACCAAGTCGCTTGAAGCCTTCATTATATAAACAGCAATATGGCAAGTTCTTATCCAGTATAAATCGCCACACATTTGCATCTGACCAATCCACAATCGGATTGACTACCCAACCCGCATCACTGTCCTTTCCAAACTTCTGTATCTGCTTCCAAGTGTTGAGACGACTGATTGACTCCGCCCATCGCACTCCCAGAATTCGCACCGTTCCCATTCCTGCTTTGTGTTTGAACACCTCGCAACACCACCTGATCTGTCGTGTGGGATAACCACGATCATCCACCAACACGTCAAAGAAGTTTTTAGGAGGCCGATTCCACGTTACATCAGGGTGGTGTTTACGAATGAATCTGTAGATCTCAGGAGGGTCTATTGTGGTCACATTGTAATGCCACCGAACCTTGACTCCCGCCATCCTTGCCAATTCCTTAATCACCACAGAATCTTTTCCACCAGAAAAAGCCCCATAATAACCATTCTCTGGATCACAACCCAACGCCTTCTTTTCCCACAACTTGAGCACTTCAACCGCCCGATCAATGCCTTCCTTGTAATCAACCCCAAAACTGGATGCCCTTTCTTCAATTGTTGATCCCATCATTTGCTCTTCTTTTCTGGGGCCCGGATGAAAGGCGACGCCAAATCCAGGCACCCGGCCACCGGCATGAGGCTGTGCTCGTTGTATCGCCCCCGCCGACGGACCACCCAATTCACCCGCACAATCCCGTTTTTGCTGTCCTCGGGGTTTGAGTTCAACCCGATCATCCCGTTGACGTGGGCCAGCTTCGTTTTGCGGCCGCTAAAATGCTGCTTGCCCAAAGCCTTGGCCTTGCCGCTGTAGGCCAATGCAGACGCCTGGGTGGCCGTCAAAACCAATGCGTGCATCTCTTGGCTCATCCTGCGGAGTTGCCGCCAAGTCATGTCGATCTGGTCCAACGTGTCGCGAACACCCGAAGGCGGTGCCAAGATGTCAGCATAGTCTATCACTACCACGTCGGCCACCCACCCTTCGCGGGCCCAATCCCGCAGAATCGAAATGATGCCCATCACGTCGATACTGGAGTTTGGGTGGCAACTGATTCGGAGGGCATCTTTGCCGCGGCTCAATTTCTTGAACGCCTTAAACGCCTCCGCCGGTTCGAGCCCTTTGGCAAAATGCCTGATCTCAAACTCGACCTTGCCCTGCCTGTCGATGGACAAGGGCATCTTGATTGAACAGGGTTTCTCTGGTTTGCGGGCTGCCCGCTGCCCAAGACGCATCAGGATGTCGGCCTGCGTCATGTCGCCTACATCGAAAAATCCCACCTTCAATCTGCTTTTGATGGCCCGAAATGCCGCATCCAAAAGCACCATCGACTTTCCCACTTTATCTGGTGCCATAAATGCAATCAACGAATCCCGCAACATTGCCGATCCCAAAAACCAATCCAGGGCCCCTGGGTAGGTAAACAGCGGGCGGGAACGTTCCGTGCTGAAAGCATCCCGCCAAGCCTCATAGTCCTCCGCGGGTTTGACCAACGAGCCAGGCCCGAGTTCTACCCGGGAGTGTTCAACCACCAAACCGTGAGCCCGTTCAACCTGCCCTTGGTGCATCTCGTCTTCGATGTTGGCCACCAGTGTTTGCATCTTGACTTTGTTGAAGTAGCGGTCGGCCCGGTCGAGAACGTAGTCGCTGTTGTGTTTCTCCGACTGGTCGTGTTCCCGGGACAAATACTCCAGAAACTTTTCCACGCCCACGATGGTTTCCTCGGGGGCATGGGTCGTCTCAGACCAAGCGTCGAACAGCCCACGGAGTTGCCCGCCCGGCGGGCTATCATACTTTTGGACGTGCTCAACACACCAACCACCGACCAGATTTGCCCAGGGAGTATCGAACAAGCCGCCGTCCCACTTCGACGCGATGCGGCTGCAAACGGTTTGGTCGGTCACCATGCCGGCCAGTATCCGCCGCATTTCAGATCCGTCATACCGCTTGGTTTTCATTCAGTTTCCTAAAAGAGTTTTCCTGACAGTTGTCGGTTCCACATTTTCGACCGACTTCTTGTGTTCCCCGACCATTACCGGTCGTTGCGACTACCAGAAAAACTCATCTTTCATTCTCTGCCTGTAGTATCTGCCTACCGATGTATTCGGCCACCTGTGGGACTACAGCGTTTCCGAGGCATCTAAGTCGGTCAACTCGGGATGCCAACGCTTGCGGGCGTTTCGTCTTCCTAATTCGCTCAAGCAACTGCGGGAGCATGTCTTGTGCTTCTTGCTGTGGTTGGGCGTAAAACTCTGCCCACAGATCACGCAAACCCGCTTCAGTTTCAATCCGTGTCCCCAAGTACCATCCTGCATATGCGTCTCGGTGTGGCACTTCTGGCACAGAATCCAAAAGTCTTCGGCGGTATTCCCGTGGTGATGTCGTTGCAAGTTCTCGATACTTCCACATACATCGCAGGAATCGCCAGACAATGGTCCTGTTAGTCGTTGAGTCTGCTTGCGTAGTGTCGCTAAGTTCATTTATTCGTCCTCCAATACAGTCCAATTCAAAGGGAACCCCATCAGCCACTCGACCCACGTCGGGTTCAGTTGCCCAGTGGCTCCCGGTGCAACTCGGTGATTCGATAATTGTTCGCCGCCGCCCGTCCCCGCCCCCCTCTGCCCGCTCTTGTGACAGTTGGCGTCTGGCGTCGGAAACATCTTCACAGCTTTGCTCAAGGCCACATACGCATCCTGGCTGTTGTGTTGTTGCCGCTCCTGGGCTATCGGCGTCGGCCAATTCCGTATCGCCTTGCCGAACTCCCCGTCCCCCTGGCCTTGGTTCGCAGATAGGCCGTATGGCGTCGGGAACATCCGTTTCTTGAATGCTTTGCGGCTGTTGCTGCCCCCGTCGAGTCCCGTCGTGCGTGGTGTTGGTAAGAATAGTCCTGATGCCACTGCGTGATGCAAGCTTGCCTCGTGATTGATTCCCTCCGCAAGCCCCCTGCCCTGCGACTTGCGAAACTTCGTCCCGTCCCGATGATTCTGGCAGTCTGGTGTGGGCAAGTATGAAAACCCGGTCCCGGATATGCGGGGCACCAACACTGGCAGCAGGGATACAATGCCATTCTGCATCATACCCGATCGAGGCCAACGTCCCGAGAACTTCGCCAAGCCCTCTAGAAAGGAGGGCCGCCACGTTCTCCACGAGCACGAATCTTGGTCGAAGAACGCGAATGACACGGGCGAACTCGAACCACAACCCAGACCGTTCGCCACTGAGCCCAGCCCCTTTGCCCGCGTAGCTGATATCCTGGCATGGGAATCCTCCGCAGATGAGATCGCAAGACCAAAGTTCGATTGGTTCTGGCGGGAATGTTTTGACATCTTTCCACCTCTTGGCTTCGGGCCAATGTTTCGCAAGCACTTTCAAAGCGTATTCATCAATTTCGACCTGCCACTTGGTTTCAAACCCACCGGTCCATTCAAGACCAAGGCCAATTCCGGCTATTCCGGCGAACAGTTCACCCACCTTCAACTTAGTTTTCATCCCGGTATATCCTCCACGGTGAACGTGCCGGCCGGGATACTAAGCGACAGGGAAGCATCGTCAACATCGGCCTGGTCGAAGCCCAGCGAAACGCCCATCACCTGGAGTTCGTTGAAGATGTCATGAACATCGGCCTTGCCATTGCTAGATTTCTCCTCGGTCCGTTTCATAGCTGCTGGAATTTGATTGTTATTGTATTTCTCACGGAAGGTCTCGGCGGAATAGGCTTCCGGCATATAATCCAATCCTATCCAAACCTTGTACCAGTTAATCGCCTTTCTGATTTCGTCTTCGGTTACACCGTCCCGCTCCCGGAGAAGTCTGAACTGGTGAGCCCACTGATCCATGTTAGCTTTCTTGTTGACCTTGATGTGAGACTCGACCACACAACGGAACTGTTTGGTTGCTTTTCGATCAAAGGAAGAAGGTGTTTTTCTTTTTCGGGAGGGAGCTTTAGCTCCTTCTTCTTTATTTGTATATCTTATTAGGGGCAACTTTTTTGGTTTGGCCAAACCATTTTTCTTTACTTGGCCATGCAAACGCTTTTTACGTTCTTGTGGTTGGAAGATATCAAAAGCATCTTTGTTCTCTTCCCAAATGTCGGTGATTTTGATGATAAGTTTGTCTGATCCGTTCTCTTGAATCTTCCGAACAGTGGTGATAAGTCCTTGGTCTTCCAACTCCCGCCGGCCTTTTGTGATGGTGGGTTTGCTCATCTGGCAGCCCATGCTGATGGTATTGAGACATTGCCAACAAGAACCCTTGTCTCTTGACACCCCTTTGAACCACAAGTAAAGTCGGAAGGCTGTCGAACTCAATTCCTTGGAATGCAGAATGTTTGGAATCTGGGTGTAATTGTCGTGGGCAGATTCGTCGATAATCTTATGGGTCTTCATTGTCGATTGCCCTTTTGCAGGTTGCATCGTTGACAAAGAACCTGAAGATTGTCGATTTTGGTGGGACCTCCTTTAGATACTGGTACGATGTGATCGATATGCAGTTTATGCCAACTTCCGCACTTCACACACCGATACTCATCCCGCTCTAAAACTCGGCGGCGGAGCCCTGCTGGTATCTTTTGGCGTTTTTTGGCATTTGGACGATCTTCATCTGCCCCCAATTTCAATGCCAATCTTCCCAGTTTCATTCGCACCAAATCAAAAGCTGGACCCAACCAATCGTCTTCTAAAACATAAGCACAGTCCGTAACCTCTGCGAGAAGTCGATCTATCCTTGCCTCTAGTTTTGTTTTTCGGTAGCTTCGCATCTCTTCCATAAGCTGTTCAGCCGAAACGTTTTCATCCTCTGCCCGTCCCACTAAAACCAAAATATCATCGATAGCATCGGTATCAGGATCTCGCTTGCTCATGTCTCCTCCCCAAAAAAGATGACCCGGCCCCTGATTTGTATCTGGGGGTCGGGTCGAGGGTCCAGGGAGACCTGACGTTCAATTTATAGATGTTGCAACCAAAACCATTCATCAAAAACTCCCTGCCGCACCGGATACAACTCGATGCATATTATTGTTGCTTGGCATCCCCAAAGGAACACCAAGGGCCATTGATTGCCCGTATTATACCCACCACCCGGATTCCACCAATACCAGTTTCCCAAAAACGAGGGGACCGTCTTTTGCCCGAAGGCTCAGGGTCGTTCGTTGGCGGTCCAGTTACCATGCTACAACAGAGCTGGGCCAGGCACCGAAAAGTGGGTGCCAACCCTTGGAACCCTGCTGTTCCGCATCCACATGCTGCGACGATCCCAACGCACAGCACGGGAGTGGCTATTTTTATTGGACGTCTTTGTCTGAGTTGAACCGTCCGTCAAACAGTTCATCAACGCCATGAATCTCAACAGGCCTCAAGCACACCCAGTGCCACGTCCAGCCTTCTACGATGTTACCATTGGCATAGTGCAAAACTAGCCTGGCATTCTCCCCATCGATATCATGCACGTCAACAAAAATCGGGTTGTTTACATCCTTACGTGTCGAGAAGGTGTCTTGGTGCTCGCCCTTTTTCCTAGCCAGGTACCTTATATCGCTCTGAATGAGGGTGTATCGAATCATCGGTTTCTCCTTTGACTAATCAAGACACTGCCGAAGCTCCTGGATTTCTTCCGGGTCTGCTTCGGCTGGGTCGTTTCCAGTTTCGTAAACATCAATGCAAGCGTTGGCGGCATCCTCGACGTAGATGTTGTCGAGAGTTTGCTGCCCATGACCGAACACCTCGATGGGTTTGCCCTGGAGGGCGTGTACGATGGCCGTGGGGGCAAGCTTCTGCGGATACCCGTAGTGTTGCCGTGGGCCAAAGGCGTTGAACCACTTGACGATCCAGGCCCGCACACCGAACTCTTTCACGTACATCCGGGTGAAGTCTTCGGCTGCCTGTTTCGTGATGCTGTACGTGTTGAGCCAGATGTTTGGTTTGCCTATCTCCACCAACTCAGTGCCGAACTCCCGGCACACCTCTAGGCAATTCAGGGCACCAGTCACGTTGACGCCGATGGCCTTCTGGCTGTCTCCAATCAACTCGTGGGTTCCCAGCACGCCGGCCAAGTTGAAGATGACGTCGATTTTGCGGTTCTTCAACGAACCACCGCAGAACCCCTAGGTTTCGGATGTCCTGGCCGTCCACCAGATCGAAGGTCGAGAGACCCGGTAACCACGAAAGTGGAGGTAGTCACACAAATGGCTGCCCAAGAACCCTTTGCCGCCTGTCACCAGCACGTTTTTCATTTCAAACTCCTTTGATTGTTTTTGATGCCCCGAAAGCAGATACCAATAGTTACCGCTGAGTTTAGAGACAACCAGTATTGTTCATGCCAAATGAAAAAGGCAATCCAAACAACACTCGTGACCACATTCAAACAAAATCCCAACCACCGCTTGTTATTAGTCTCGCCAGACTTGTACCATTTTGACACCCAAGTTAGGCATACAGCTAGAAACTCAATCATCTGCCTTCAAAGCTCCTCAATTGAGACACTGCCGAAGCTCCTGGATTTCTTCCGGGTCTGCTTCGGCTGGGTCGTTTCCAGTTTCCAGTTTTACGACGTCGGTTTGGCCCGGAAAGGCTTGCAACTCCAATGCCAGACGCCGGGCTTGTTTTTGTGCAATAGGCTCGTCGTCAAAACAAATCGTTCTGTGGGCGAACCGGCTCATGGCCAGCACTTGTTGTTTCGTGTATTGCAGGCCCATGGTGGCGACGGCTCCGGGGCCGATTGCCCAGACGTCGGTGAAGCCTTCTACCACTATTATACCCAGTCCAGCAAAATCAACCCCATACAAGATTTCCTTGTGGCAAACCCGCTCTTCTTCGGGCGATGCACTCATGTATTTTGGTTCACCTTTGCCGATGGTGCGGGTCGACCAACTCACCACCTCCCCATCTTGGTGGATGGGAATCCAAATGCTCCACGACAACTTGGACGCTACCCCGATGCCCTGGATGCCCCAAAACTGAACCAGCCGGTTGGCATCAAAACCACGCCCCCGCAGATAAGCCCTGTGTGGCCGTTTTAGGGCTTCCACGCCCGGGGGCATAACCAATCGCCCAAGGCCCTTGGAGGCCGTGGAAACGGCAGCCACGGCCCCAGGTATCGATTCCAGCCACTCCTTGACCACCGGCCACGGTTCCCGAGACAGATGCATCAGCACGTCACCCAGCCGATGGGGACCGCAACGCCAGCAGACGGCGTATTTGCCCGCCAGGTTGATGCCGAGGTGGAATTGGGATTGGTCACCACAGAACGGGCAGTCAACACCAATCCAGCCCTCGCGGACATGCTGGTGGCCGGCCTCTTGGTAGGGCACCCGAAGTTTGCTCAGGATTTCTTGGATGCTAGGCACCGTTCTCCTCTTCATACCTTGCGACTGTGAGAAGCGTTTCCAGTTTGGCATGCAGTAGTTCAGCATTGTTTGTCAGTATGCGTTCTCCATGGACAAGCATACTGTGTTTCTCCGCCACAGCATTGATCAGCATTTGCACTTCATCGCCACTAAGATCGATTTTAAGTTTCATCACATTCTCTTTTTCAGGTTATCAGGTCCAGGGATTGGGCCGGAATGGTTTCAATGCCCAGACCAGCTACCGATACCAGAACATACGGGTTCTCGTTGGATTGGTCGGAGTGGAATCCCACGATCGTGCCCGTCTCTCCGTACAACGGTGAGTCCGGGTTCACCACTCGCACACGTTTCCCAACCCATCTCTTGTCATATCGAATAGTTGCTTTTAACATCACTGGGTTCCTTTGAGTTCATCGCACAGTTGATTGACCATTCGAGCATCAGGGACTTGGCTTGTGGTTTACAAACCGGATTTGCCTTTCATGGTTTTCCTGATATCCAAAAGAACTCCGATTATTATTCCCAAGGCAACAGCTACAGTATATTCAAACACCACTAGGTTCCTCCTTTTGCAATTCATTGCACAATAGGTTAAACACGTCAAGGCTTTCATCGGTTGGTCCACCGTCGAGTACGGCCGATAAAACCTTCTGCTTCTCTTGTAAGATTTTACACAATTTCTCTTCCAAAGTATTTTTTGCCACCAAATAGTAACACCACACGGTTTTGTGGGCCCCTATGCGGTGGCAACGGTCTTCCGCCTGGGTGTGGTCGCCCGGCCGCCACCACAGTTCGGTGAAAACAACCGTGCTGGCGGCAGTCAATGTAATCCCAACCCCGGCGGCTTTGCTGCCGATCAAAACCCGGTGGTTCTGGGTCTGAAATTGGTTGACGATGCCCTTCCTGTCTTTTGGGCTGACCGAGCCGTCGATGACCAACGCCGGTTCTTCGATTCTTCTCTTCAGTGCCCGGACCATCTTTTTGTGTTCGGCAAACACCACGATCTTCTCATCCGTGTTCTGGAGGAAATTGTTGATCCATTCCACCACGGACCGCAATTTCAGTTTGGCGGAGAGTTGAAGCAGGTGGCCGATCTTGGTCAACGACACGGCATTGGATGCCCGTTCCGCGGCTGCTGGGTCTTGGGCATGGAGCCAGTCTAAAAAGCCTTCGCTGGCCCGCTTGTATTCGTGCCAATCCTTGATGTGGACGGGCACCACCTGCCGCATTTTGTCCGGGAGTTCCTTCAGCACCTCGGCTTTGCGTTTTCGGATCATGCAGTTATGCACTAAAGATCCATCGGCAAAGAAGTTTCCTCCTTCAACTTGGATATCATAGACTTTATTTGAGCCATGACTTTTGGCAGGGCCTCGTCGATTTGTTGGTTCGTAAACCTCAATACTGACCACCCGTGATTCCACAATGTTTTTTCCTTCCAACGATCCCGTGATTGTTGAAGTGCTTGTTTGTGGGATGGTCCATCTATTTCGATTGCCAATTTCACTGATGGCCTGGCAATATCTACTGCCGCAAAGTAGTGGTGCCCCTTTTGAAATCGGCCGTTCGGGCGTTTTAACATTATTGAATACTCCAACCACTTTTCGGCCCAACCCAATTCGGCATGGAGTAGTTTGGCATGCCTGGATATTCTCCAAAATCTTGGTATTCTCCCCAAGACTTTTCGTTCGGCCCACAATTTCGTTTGGATAACAGATTGCATTTGACAGTATTCCTTGGACATTTTCCGACCACGCAGCTTTTCCGCAGTTTTCTTGTGACCCTCTATGCTTTTTCGTGTCGCAGGACATGGGATGCCCCTTCGCTTCTCCCCCATTGTTTTGTAAGCTTGTTTCATTGCTTGACTTGGATGGACATACCACCATTTTCTGGAACATGAGATTGAGCAAAACTTTCGACGATTCCATGTTTTGTCCCCACCATTTCGATACAACACCTTTCCACATTCCGGACAGGGTTTCTCTGTCGAAGAATCTTGGCGGGGTCCCCAACGTTTCAGCACTCGTTTTTTCCGGGCTTCGCCGATCTCTTCCCGATGGCGGGCCGCACATTGTATCGAGCAATAACGAACCGCCTTCATGTTGATTGCCATGGTTACTACTTTGGTTTCCCAGCAGTACCAACATCGAAAAACCAGTTTCAAGGGCATCGGCCCTGATGTATTCTTTTTCTTTCGTCCAAATTCGATGATCGGGGGTGCAATGCAATTCTCCAAATTCGTGTTTGATTCGCAACATTTTATTCGGTGCAGGATGTGAGGCGTTAGCTTGGATCTGCCGCCATTGAACTGAGGAAGAAACATGGTCATAAGAAGCCACCCGTATTCTAAGATTAGATTCAACAAGTTTGCCTATGGAAATAGGACCATATTCTGAGTATACCATACTCTCGTACGGAAGGCAAGAATCTATCAACAGCCGATTCAGTTTTTTGGTGTTGGAAGCCCCTTTGTATGTTATGCCCCAGGCTGTCCACTCCGGGGCACAGTAATCGTCGCCGAACACCCGCCGGGCGGGAAAAGCTTTCGGGGCGATGATGTTCAACGTGGGAAACAGTTCGATCGGTCGGTTGAGCAATGGAGTGCCGGAAAGGCCCAGCACGTGTGGAACTCCCCGGCACAATTCCTTGACGGCCTTTGTTCGTTTGGTCGAAGGGTTGCCCAGATATTGACAATTGGATACTAACACACCATCCGCGAAGAAATTGTGATGTTTTTCAACTTCAAGACAGTAGACATAATCAAATCGGCTACTTCCTCGCAATCCTGGTCGATTTCTTGGTTCAAAACCCTCAACACTTTCCACCCTAATGATTTCAACAATTTGGTCTTTTTCCAATCCAACTCTTGCTTTTTGTGATTGCTGTGCCCAGGGCCATCGACTTCGATACCAATCTTCAGTTTTCGGTTGCCTATATCGACCTTGTAATTGAATGGGTAAATCGAACCTTTTCGGGGATTCTTGCCAGTCGGGATTGATACTTCCAATTCCCAATCGTTTGACAAAACTTTCCATAAGGCCAACTGTTGAAGAGTATATTTGCCGTTGCCCCCTCGTTTCCCCTTCCATTGGTGCAGTGTTCCATTGGCTTCCTTGGTAGTCTTCATTTTCTCGATCACTTTTGGGTCTTGCATGGGATTCTTCGATGACATGCGAGCAGACAGTTTGGAACGAATAGCTTTCCCGGCCTTGGTTTGATAGTGCTTTTTCCGAGAAGTGCTTATCTTCCTTCGACACTCTTTCGTGCATGGCAGGTGATCCGTTCCTGATGCCGCACAGGAACGAGAGCAAAACTTTCGCTTTTTCGCATCCCCTGGTCGGACATGGAAAATCTTGTGACATTGTGGGCATGCCAAACCAACCAAGGGCTTCCGCAATTTCTTTTTCCCTTCCATTGCCGAAGGAAGCCGATTGTTGGATTTCGAGGCACAGCTCTTGCTGCAAAACCTGGCTGTTGACAGACCCCTCTTGACAACTGTTTTTGACATTCCGCACTCTTCGCAAACGATCTCCACGGTTGATCTTACGTAATTCGACATAACCTTTTCCTTCAACCCATACTTTGTGGTTTTCGGTACATAGCAAGGAACCTGAACCGTGACGAAGAATCGCCATACGATTCGTTCTCTTCTTTCTAATATACCGTGATATGGGTTGGAACTCTATAGCACTTCCGTCGAAAGACGCAACGGACAAAGGAAGTTGAAAATCAACAATCAAACCAATCGGCAACCACCCAATTTCTGTCAACACTTTCGTCTCCCAAGGGAAACACTCGTCGATGATGACCGTTTGGAATCCTTGGGGTTTCAGCCATTTGAGCCAGAACCACAGAATGTCGTAATTGATGATCGTCAACCTGTTGTTCGGTGGGAGCTTGCCCTTGGACGGCGTCTGGCCTTCCAGCACCACGGACCGCCAACCAATGGCTTTCTTCGCTTCGGTTTCCCACACGTATTTGACAAATGCCGGTGCCACGACTATGGCGGGCAGCCAATCGGGGTTGCGTTTGAGGCACCACAGAGACATGGGCGTTTTGCCCAGACCCATCTCGCAACTACAAAGAGCCCTACCATTGAAGGCTTCTATTTTGCGAATTACCTCTTTTTGAAAGGGGAATGGTTTCACTTGGCATCCTCGGCTTTGGCGACCCAACGGCGGATTGTGGTTCTTGCCATCAGTATAGGATCGTCAGGATCGGTTTCGGAATCCCAGAAAAACGAATCTTGGGCGTTGAAACCCGATGTGGGCTTCCAGCCAACAGGACAATGCTCCGTTACTTGTGCTCTGGCAAGCCCCGCACGGTCCAGACCACCACCCTTTAGCGGGAAAGTGAGAGTGTTGGTCTCCATCTTTTTGCCCACATTATCGAGATCCCGGACATCGAACTCCGCGGTGTCGCAATGAGCCAACCTGCTGAATGCTCGGCAAACCTGTTCTGGGCTCAGCCGGATTTGACAAAACGTCACGCTGGCATCGCCATCAATCAAGTCAATACGCATCCCATCGTCCTCGAATCGCACACTGATCTTACCATTGACTTTCATCGTTCTTCTTCTCCTTTTGTTTGTTGTACAATCTGTTTTTGGAAGGGGAATGGTTTCACTTGGCATCCTCGGCTTGATATTGATGCCAAATGCTCGTCCAACCTTTTCGATAACCATTCCGGAATGTGCCTGTGCCGGGGTAACTTCCCACACCTTTTTGGTCGATTCCTCTGGATACCATTGTTTGCATCGAAAAGAACAAAAAATGACTGATATTCGGCATAGCATTTAAGACGCTTTTTGCGTCCCTTTTTCCAATCAATTCATAATCAGTATCGAAGGACTCACCATTGTGTCCAATGTTTGTAGTCATTGGGCATTCTCGGTTTTGGCTATGGCGTCCTCCATGGAACCCATGTCATAGTACGCCTTGGCGTCAGGGCCCATCACTTTGATGCACCGCTTGCACGCGGCAAGCAGGGCATCCCGCTGGTCTTGTAGGCCCGGGGATAAAATCGGACACTCGCGGCGACCTCTTCGGCCTTCGCAGGACGACAGCAGTACATTACTGCGTATTTTACAACGCCCCGATAGTGGAGCACGATGAATACACTGTAGATTCTCGCGGGCCGCTTCCTCGGCCAGTTTGCGTTCAAGCTCGGCGGTCTCGGCTTTCGTGGCAGCGATACGATCATCGAACAGCCTCGGCAGTGATTTGCTCATTTGTGTGAGCAGGGTGTTCATTGAGGCCAGTTCCCCAAACACGGCTTTTAGGGCCTTCGTCTCCATGTCCATGGACTTGGCAGCAGATTCGGACGATGCTATTTGATTGTGAAGGGCCTTCAGTAGTTCCTGTTCAACATACGTCATGGTTTCTCTCCTTTGCTTGGGTAATGGTAAATATCCGAGACCGGCTCACTCGTGAGAATGGCCGGATTCAGAGATTCACTTGGCATCCTCGGCTTTATCGATGGCAGATTCCAGTTTGCGACGGGTGGGTTCGCTGAGCCCGCCACCCGTTTGTGTGTTGATTAGGGAGGATTCCTGGATCGCAGCCTTGCACGCGGCAAGTAGGTTTGGCATGGCCGACACGTTTCCGATGCCCCCGTAGCTGCCGATATCGATGCAGACTTCGGATAGCATCTGCATCCAAGTATGTAGCCCCGGATGCGGATCGGAAAGTAGGCCGCCCAGTTTCCGTACCAGTTCGTCCAGTTTCTGTACCAGTTCCCCCAGTTCGTCGATTCCTGATTTCTCGTTCATCGTTCGTTCTCCTTATTCCTTATTATACCCGACACGGACTGTTCCAAAACGGACTGTCAACACTGACAATCTTGTCGTTCTCACAGCGGAGGAGCCCTCGTTTGGTGTCCCCCGCTTCCTGCTTGGTGTCATAGGGACCGTAAGGGCCGAAGTCCTCATCCCCCAGAATCCACCAGTGCTTGCCCAGGCGGGTGACTCTGTATCTCATTTTGTTTCTTCCAGTTTATTGCAGAACATTTGCCCCCGAATATAAGCTCTTTGCAATCGCGTGAACTATGCTTCATCATACAACTGCCAGATGAACGGCCTAAACAAGATAACCACGGTTTGTCTGGGTATTCGTTCTTCATCCCACCTTGCCTCCCTTGATTGATTGCACTTTTCGGAACTTGCCGTTCCAGGTACAGGCTGCTTTGACTTCCTCTTCCTGCTCTTCCACGTGAGCTTTCTGGATTTTTTCTTGGAGCCGCTTTTTTCTTCTGGCTTCCACAACATATCTGTGTCTCCATTGCAAACATCCCATCACAATGCCCTCCTGATTTCACCAAAGGTTTCGATGCAGCGGGCGACCGTCCAACCCAGTTGCTTTCGCAGGTGCTGAAGCAAACCCCGCTGGAGTTTCGTCGGGTTCGGCACCCGCGGCAGGTCGATGGTCAATTGTAACACGACCCGGGCATCTTCACCCAACTCGTTTTTCAACGCATTCAGGTCAAACGATGGGCAGTCCGCCACCTCCTGTAATTCTAAGCAATCGGTGAGACGGATGCTGCGGTAGAACTCCGTCTTTTTTAGCGTGGAGCCATAGGGCTTGTTGTAACCCTCGAACAGGTACTTGCGGACATACCAATAGCAACAAGTGGTGAACTGGGCCCGGGATGCGTCGAACTTTTCATAGGCCACCATGAAGCCCACGTGGGCGTCGCTCAGCACCTCGGCAAAATCCCCACCGTACCGGCGGACATGGTCGCCCGCCATTTTGTAGACGAGCTTCTCCACGTCTTGGTAGGTTTCCTCGATAGCGGTCATACGACCTTCTCCCAGTTACGAGACAACTCAAAAAGCCTAGCGGTGACGGCCTCTTCCTTTTCCACATCGCTTTTCCAAATGTCCCCATCGGTGATATCCAAAATCGTAGCACGAATTAGTTGGATCATGTCCTGGGGATTCAGAGCATCCAATTCCCAGGAGTTCTCACCAAACTTGGATATGTAGTCGTTCGCTCGGCTGTCGGTGATTTTGGTGGGGTTGGGTGGTGGACCATACAATTCGATTTGGTCCATATTCAAAGCGATTCTCTGAACCCGCACACTCGTCTCCGCAAACATACCCAACCGCGATTCAATGTCTCTGGTCATATCAATGCCAGAAGGGTCGTGGTCGCCAAGGTGAATAACGTAAGGAGTCTGCCCACTAATCTTGTGGTGTTTTTTCATTCGCCTGCCCGCAGCCCACATTTCACTTTGGCTCACATAACCACGGCATGAAAAGAACGGTACATCCAATTCTTGACACACCCCTTCGATAACACCCACCAGAGCATCCTTCTCAATCCAAACTTCCGGGCGGTATGACTGATTCTTCCACATATCAATGTGATACCACCCCGCCAGTTTATCAAGGGCATCCTGGGGACCATCGAATTGTTGGAGTTCCCGCAGATTACGGGTACGATCCGTCAGATCACTCCAATCAACCATTCCCGCCAATCGAGCATCGTTGATAATTCGTCCAAGTCGATCGTAGCTCTTCTGGTTATTGGGCAACAAGTCCCGGGACACGAATTGATAGTAGAGCTGTCTCAAGGTCAACACAAAACCTTGGTTACGGTATTCACACAGAATTGCGTTGGCATGGCTGATAATATCCATGCTGCTTTCCGCGAAACGTTTGGCAATGTAGGTAATGCGTGGCATCTTTGTTCTCCTTTATGTCTTGGGGTTTTCAGCAAGTTCCGCAGCAACACCCAGGCAGGCTTCTTCCAGATCGGGTTTGGCTGCCTCGAAATGGCGGACGCACAGCACGGGGCCCTTATCGTCCCCGACCCGGATATATCCTCTGGTGCGGCAAGGCACTGGCTTGCCGGCTTGGTTCAAGCGGACTTGCCGTTGGCAGCGGTTGTCCCCGGCGGGCAGCAGTGGCAGCAGAAACATGATTGTTCTCCTTGATTATTGAGAGGTACTCACGAACAAGATCGGAATGCGGAAGACGAATAATGTACTTGAACACCCTGTTACGATCATCAAATCGACATGCTGGACCACCCAAATTCTTGTCCACGTGAGTGATGCATTTCAGTACATCTTCATGGGCGAACACGGGGGTTTCGTGTTCGGTTGGTGTCCGCCGATATTGTTTGCAGGGATAGTGTTTCATCACGAAGTACATTGTTCATTCTCCTCGTGTAACGGGTTGACGTAGTTTTGGTCGCTCCCTCTCCGCCACCCCCTTGTAAATTGGGGGTAGCGGGTGAGAATGAATTAAAACTTGTCGAGACCCCGTTGGAACAATACGGCTGGTGATGGTTGGTCCTCGTTTTGGTTGTTGTCTGGTGTGGTTTCCTCGTTTTGGGGCAACCGCTGATCTGTAAAATCAATAGATGGTGCGTAGACTCTCAGCACGGCCACACCATCAATACAAACCCAGAGCTTGTGTCCCAGCGTCCCGATTTGCACACCCACGACTTCCTTGGCATCGTAATCCCGCAGTTCAATGGGTCTGTCTTTTGCGTCGGTTATCGGTGTTCGTTCCCCTTTGTATTGTTTGATGATCTGCTTGGTTCGTTCGTAAGCCCCCGCCAATGCCCTCAAAGAAAATGCCCACGCGGGGACGGGTTCTCCTTCACGGCAGGCTTCATCGAACTTGTGTGACAACGCAAGAGCCATGTCAATGCCGACAGCCCCGCGAACTCGTTTTTGGGATATAGCTATCCCGTTTTCCAGTACATTCTTTTCAGCAGCGTTTAGCATCGTTTCGTTCTCCTTGTGTTGGGGTTGTTGCAGGTCTTCGGAATGAAGGCCCGTCCATCTCCGCTCCGGTTGCCCGGAGCGGGTGAGGACTCAGGTTTCCAGGGATGCCGGCCAGCAATACCACAAATCCTCTTGGTTCACCTGATCGAACTGGTCGCGGGCAATAACCACGCTGGTATGCCGGGCAATTCGATCTTCCGCCTGCCGGCCTTTTGCCGGACGCCATCCTTCGATTTTCTCTCGGAATGGCTCGTGAATTCCATTCCATTCCCTGTGGTTTGCCCGATTGAGTTGATCGTGGGCATAGGCATCAGCCTCTTCGATTTCCTCTTGGGTTGGTTCATCGCTGTCGGTTGGGTCTTGTTCGGCTGCTATTGGAAGAGTCTCTGTTGATTCGTTTTTCATCGGCTCGTCTCCTCGTGTCAGTGGTTAGTATGGTCGCCGATCCCAGTACCGGGACGGAATTGGCGTGATGGTGACTTCCTGCTTTTCAATGGCAGGTTGCTCTTGCTTGGGCTCGGTCTTCTCCACAAACACGATGGCTGCGAAGAGGCCGGCCAGCAGGGCCAGGAATGTGAAGATCGTTTTCATGGCGTTTTTTCTCGTGTTGGGGGGGGGGGGTTAGTTGGTTTCAATACCAAACATTGCCGCAAGGCTTGCCGCGGTCGTCCTGGACGTCGAAGCCTTTGGCCTCCATGCGGTCCATCCAAATATCAATACTTGTCTCATCGAAGCAAACGGTGTGTGCGGGGTCGGTCCACTTCCAGGCACCGCGACCGTCGTGGGTGACGACCCAAACTTTGTCCCAATTGCGTGTTGTTGTAGTCGGCATGGCCTCGTCTCCTCGTATTAGTGGGGTAAATTGTCAACTAACGTGGTGGGCTGCCTGCATGTTTTGTATCTCGAACACCAAGCTGTAGAAGCTGCCCCGCAGTTCCTTGTCGTTGGCCAACGCATAAGCCAAAACATGAATTTCGCTTGCCGTAAATGTATGGTCGCTGCCCACCCAGTCGTTTACTCGTTCGGCAATATGCTTGTCGGTTGCCATGGTTTTGACTCCTCGGTTGGTGGGTTACGCGAACCAGCAAGGTCCGCAAAAGATAAGCCTTGGACGGTCATCGAAGGATGGGAAATCCTCGTCGCCGCCCAAGGCTTTTCAGTTCTGTTTTCGGTCGTCCTTCTCATCTTCCCATCCTCCTTATGTCCTGATTATATACCATTATCGGCAGGAAGTCCATAGGGAATCCGCGAAATCACTGAAATACTTTGTCGGTGTAACCTCTTTGGTGGTATAGACTTGAAGCAAATGCTGAAAACTATTTCGGCAATTCCCACGGATCAGGGTTGCTGGCCAACTTATCGGACGATACGCCCAGGGCGTCGGCAAGGGCACGGACGGTGGCGTAGGTGGGCTCCCTAGCCTCACCACGTTCAAGCCGCGATACCGTCTGCTGGGCCACTCCGGACGCTTCGGCCAGTTCTGCTTGCGTGAGCTTGGCCCGCCGTCGCAGGCGGGTGAGGTTTTGTGCTAAAATCATTTGGTGATCTCCTCGTGTTAGTGGTTGTTGGCCTGCCTCATCAGCGGCGGGTGGCCGTTATTCTTCAATAAACTCCAGTGTGTGTCCCGAATACTGCTCATATGTTTGCCAGGGGATTCCGTTAGTTGTGCAAACGTCTTTCAGCCAGCGTTCAAACTTCCGCATCGCCCGGACCCTAAGGTTATGGGATTGTCTTATTGTGGCGTGCTTATGGCGTGGCTGGTATAGGCCAGTGGCACAGTGTTTAGTGCCTTTCAGCTCAACAGTGAAGAAGTCTTCACCAGTTGCAACTGTCATAGGGGAAACACCATTCCACCCGTTGACGACGATCTTGGTGAACTCTTTCTTAGTCATTGTGTATCCTGTGTAGTTAGTAAAGTGACAGCTGAGGGAGTCGAACCCTCACAAGCAAGGCATCCGTGGTTTTGGTCTTACTGTTAAACGTACTCTCACGAATCGCAGTTCCCTACTTGGCAGCCATCGCCGCCTTGGCGGGCGAGGTTTCCCCCGCCCGCTCGTTGGTTGTCTTAGTTGTGTTCCGGTGCCACTCGCCAGCAACAGTTGTCGCTGTTCTTCATCGCTTCGTGGTATCGGTCGGCGTCGAGTTCCGTCAATCCTGAGGCCATCGTTCGCCACCCGCGGTTTGGTGCGTAGTCACTGTGGATGTTGTTTTTTTGTACTTTGTAGGTCATCGTTTCTTCTCCTCGTGTTAGGTGTTGGTTGTTTCCCTTGTGTCTGCTTTGATTATACCATATATCGGGTATTTATCCATAGGTAAAACCGTGGAATCGCTCGGAATATCGAAAATAGTTGAAAATGGCCCGAAAGAGGGGGGATAGGTTGCCTGGTTTGCCAAATAGTTTCAGTGGGTTACCCCAAGTGGGGGATATATAATACTCAATTTCAGGACAATTCCCACGGATCAGGTGCCCGCAAAAGCTCATACAGCGAGATTCCCAACACCTCCACAAACCGGTCGATCAAATCACGTTTCGGGAGCAGCCTGCCCCTTTCCACCGCGTCGATCGTCCTCTGGTGGCAAGGCATGCGGGCCGCCATCTGATGCTGCCTGTACTTTTTGGCCCGCCGGGCGGCCGCTATCCGTTTGCCCAAGACCTTTTTCAGCTCAGGTTCCGTCGCCAGTCTTGGTTGTTCCCGGCGGGTCGGCCCATTCGAGCTTGTTTCCTCGGTTGAATTCATTCCACAACTCCTGCCAATGTTCAGGTTCTACTGCAAACGATTTCGGCACCATGTGATGCCCCGAACCGCGGTTGCCCAGCGGGACGATCGCCAGGTGCAAACCGAGCGAACTCCTGGCGTATCCGGTCAGAACAACTCGACCCTTTTTCGGTATCTTCCAGAAGTAGCGGATTTCCCGCGAGGTTTTTTGTTGCCTGCACAGCTTTATCAACCAATTGAGCATCAGAACGCCTCCCAAAAATGCTTGGTGTTCCGCACGAACCAATAAGTTTTCGGCGGACCACAACACCAAATTGCTTGCTCAGGTTTTGGTCTACATACAGAACCCCCATAAAAGTAGCCTTCGACTTCATGGCCGTTGTTGATGTACGACTGAATTCCCAACCACTCTCCATATAATTGGTCGATGTACAAAGCAAAAACCGGTTGTCCATTCCAATCCTGATACAAAGAATGCAAGCCCAACAGCTTCTTAGCGACCGCATGACCACGGATGTACAAATAGCCACCAGCAGGAATTATCTGTGCCTGCTTGGCGATACTAATTTTCGTTCGTGGTGGTTGTTTTTTTGAACGACGCTTACCACGCTTGTCCACCGGTATCCGCCACCAAGCTCCTTTCAATGCGGTTCTTTGAACTGCCAACGGAGCCCTGAAAGATGCCTTTGACTTCAACTCCTCCCAGAAATTACGAGGCAGTGGTTTCTTCAAACGAACATCGAAGTCCTGCCACAAAACATGGTCAAACTCTTGGGTGGCCACCTCAAGGATTTTGGTTTTATGCCACCAACCGGACCGACCATAACCCCGGTGGCTCATCCTAAATCCATCATTCTTTTCAGGCTTTGTAACTGCAATGCAAGGTTCGGAGTCGAGCATATCGGGTTTGTAACCACACCGCTGGAGCAACTGTCTGTTCTGCTCACCAAAGCAGTACACCTTGTCCACCGGGTCACCGTTTTGCTTGGAATCTCGAATGGTGTGTTCGAGCAGACCATCGGAATGTCCTTTGCCATGACCCCAAATTCCACGGATGATTGCTTGGCTCATTTGTGTCTCGCCAGTTCTCTTCGATTGTCTTCTGGAGTTTTATCAGCTTCATACGAAGTTTTTCCATGCCGTAGCCGGAATACCCCGGGCAGGCCCACCTTCACGATGGAGCCATACTTCTCGCAAGCCTTGCGGTAGGCTATGTCGTCCGCGAAGGAAGCGAAAGGCTTCTCCGCCGGCGTTTGCCACTTGACCTCGTTGTTCAGGTAGCCGCACGACTGGGCGAAGTTTCCTCGGACTATCTGAACACCACCAATTGCCTTGTTGTATCGTTTCGGGGCAAAATCCTCTTTGCTAATGGATTTCAGCTTGGGTTGCTGCCAAACATCTTCCGTTGCTTCATCGCCGACGTCCCAGTTTTTCGAGATCATGATTTCGCCCGGGAAAATCATCGATGCCGGACATTCATCTCCTGCAATATCCCTGCGAAAAGGCCACTCCATTTGCACCAACCGGTCCAAAATGCCATCGCAGAAACAGTGGTCCACATCGGTGAACCAAACATAATCGGCGGTTGTATGAAGTGCTGCATAGTTCCGACCTATGCTGCGTCGACCCAGTTGGCCAACGGGCATGCTCAACGCGTGGATGCGGAACCCGCTGTGCTGGCGTTTCATGAAGTGTCTGACGACCCGCACGGTATTCTCGTCATCCTCATTCATGCAAACGGTCATCACGACGTCACAGTGCTTGGGTTGGTCGATCAGAATGCTGCTCAATTGCAACACCAACGCTCCGGCAAAATGCGGGTTGTCCTTTGCCCAACAATGTGTCACCAATTCAATTTTCATTTTCGTTCTCCTCTCAAATCCAGAGATATTCGTAATCGCAGCTCAGCACTTCCTCGGCAACCATCACACGATTTGCCAAGGCTTTGGGCATCCGCAGCACAAACGGGCTGGCGTTGGTCCGACCCATCATTTTGATGGTGGGAAAGAACTGTGGGTCGATGCCAACCGCAGCAGCGAATTCCAGGAACCCCCAAGGCATATCCTCGATCCGCAGTATGGAGTCGGCTTCGTATCCCAGCATCAACTCCCCGATTGCCCCCGGTATCTCCTGGAGGTACTGCCAAACATACTCCTCCAAATTGGCCTCAACATTCAGCGTGCGGAACTTGCCGAGAAACACGCTGTCCCACCCGATCCGCCGGGCAGCGTGGATGGACTCCAACCAACTGACGGGGTTGCGAATCAGCGATACCCGAAACTTGCCATTGTGGGGTTTCGGTTCCTTCGGGAACGACGGCCCCAACCCGCAGAGCTGACAGGCTTTCAGGAACCAAGACACGCCGACCCTGGGAGCACACACGAAATCAAAGTTGCCGTAATCAAGCACGGATGATCTCCCTCTTCACATACCAAACGTTTTGGTGGGTGGTGTGTACTTCGAGCCCCAGCAGCCCAGCAGCCCTGTCCACAGCCTTCTTCACCCCAAAGCGGCCCTTCCGGTCGCCAACGCCATTGTAGTCGTGTCCGCCGAACCAGCCACCCACACACACCTTGGGATACCACAGCGAGAAATCCTCTGCAACAGCCTCCTCACTGTGATTGGCATCGACATACGCGAAGTCGAAGTAGCCATCAGGAAAGTACATCGAAGCCGCCGCAGAGGTTGTAAGCCAGAACATGCGGCGAACCGCAGCGAACATGGTTTCTTTCACGGCTTCTGTCATCGCGTCGAGCATCTCGTCAACCGGCTTTTTGCCGAGTTTGTCTTCGTAGGGGAGGTAGGGGTCAACCATGCACAAGCACAGCCGTGGAAACTCCTTGAGCAAACGCCGGCTGAGCTGTCCGGCCCACACCCCAACCTCGCAACCGACCGTGGGCTCCCTGCCCAGAGTTTCCCGGATGGTTTCCGACACCCCTTTTATCACCCAGTCATTTCTTGTTCTTCTCATCATCACCCTTTCTTTCTGAAACAACAAAGTCTACAACCTCGATGGCTGAAACGTTCACATTTTTGGATATGGTTCATCAGGAATAGTTGATCCCTTTCAAAGACAGAAGGGCTCGAAAGCACCCCGGTCTTTTCGTAGTCCGCCGCCATTTGCCATGTCGTGATCTGTCCTGTTTCATTGTAATGTTTGCCCCAAAACGTATCTCGGGTATGGAGGTCTTCAATGATGTAAAGACCACCGGGTTTGACAAACTTGAACAACACACCCAACGACGTTTGTTGTTGGTGCATTGTGTGACCACCGTCATCAACCACAACGTCAAAGGGCCCATACTCGCGACCAATCTTCTCCAACCGAGTTTTGTCAGCTTGATCTCCTTGCAACACGGTGACGCGAGGATGTTCCGATGTAAACGGTTCGATGTCCATTCCCACCACTTCCGCGTTGGGGAAATAGTCAACCCACATTCGCATTGAGGCTCCCTTGAAAACACCAATCTCGAACAATTTGATCGCATCAAATCGCATGGGAGAGAACACCTGCTCATAGAAGTTGAGGTATCGTTTCTTGTGTTTGTCCACTTTGCAAGCCGTCGCAATGTCATGCAAAGTGTTTGGCTTTTTTTCCATCACTTTATTTACCTCCTGGTTTCACCAAATACCAGATATCTTCACTGAACACTTTTGGTTTGCCATACCCTGATTTACAGAACCACTCATCAACAGCTTGTTTGACTTGACCCTCAAAACCCGGACCTCCTGGATAATCATGGCCGGCAAACAACCCACCGGGACGAACCTTCGATACCCACTTTTGACAATCCCGTTTGACTTCCGGATAAGTATGTTCGGCATCAAGGAACACGAAATCCAACGAATCGTCAACTATTTGTTCGCACGCAACGTCCGAAGTTTCCAAAAGGACTTCGCATCGCCCAGGATAATCCTTGGTGCGTTTTTTGACATGCCTATACCACAAACGAAGTGTTTTCGGAGATTTTGGCATCGTCGTGTGGAACTCCACACCCTTTGACAGATGCCAACAATCCACCATGTATAAAAACAAATCGGGAAACTTATCCAACAGTTTGAAAGAAGTCTGTCCTCTGTATACCCCCACTTCACACCCACGAACGGGGTTTCCTATTGTTTCTTCAATCAACCCCAACAACGAGGGGCAAGGGCGTCGTGTAGGTCTGCTTTTTTCATGTAACAAATTCATGCCCAATCCTCAATCAGTCGAAAGTTTGTGGTTTTTGGTCCGAAATACCGCGATATGGCTTGCTCCTCTATCCTCATTATACCCTCGACAGACTCCTCCGAAACGGATGGTGTTGGTCCTCGTGTGGTGTTGACTCTCTTCATCTGGTGTGCTATTGACAATTGTTTGATGTCTTGACTCAGAGTTTCTTGCCTGCCCACAAACTGGACATGTGGAACAGCCTCATCCAACCCGATGTATTCTTCATACAATTTTGACAGATGCCCAGGGTCTTGTGAAATAATTCGCCGCATCCAGATATTGAAATCTGGAGACAAAATTTCACCCAGCCACTTTTGAGGGTGCCAATGATACCAACGAAACATATCAGCCAAATTGGAACCACGGGAAACCCGCCGTTGTTCCATCTGGATAAGATGCCGCCAACAACTCACATACCATGCAAGCGGGTGTCGAACAAAACAAAAGGCAAAAGCCTCTGGTTCCCAACTGAAGTTACGCAAATCATTTCGTCTGACGTGCCGCCCTGGAATACCATTCCAACGATGGCGTAATTTCTTGCGGGTCCAATTGTCATCGACAACCCTTTCGACGGCACAACCACCCGTCTTCGGTACGTGTAAAAACAACAGACGTGACTCCGGAATGTACCTCACGATTTCCAGTCCTTTATGTGTCTGAAATGGATAGAATCGGTTCCGTAATACCGATCGATAGCCTGCTTTTCAGTATCCATTATACCGTGAACCACATCTTCTGGAACATGAGGCTTTTTTGTGCGGGACCGGCCAACTGTGGGCATCTTTTCAAAACCCAACAATTGTTTGATATCAACGCCCAATGTCTCCTGTCGACCCACGTAATCAACACAAGGGGTTTTCTCATCGAACCCTATATACTCCTCGAAAAGTTTTGACAGAAAACCCGGCCGGTCGTTGAAGATGCGGTTTATCCACTCAACGAAATCTGGTATCAAAATACTGTTCAACCATTTTAGAGGGTGCCAATCAAAACTACCAAAAGGAGTCGGCCCTTTGTCTCTGCGACTTTCCCTGCGCTTTCCCCGAAGGTTTTTTATCTGGTGCATGTGCCGAAAACAACTGACATACCAATCGACTGGATACCTCACAACAGTGAACGCTGACACTCCAGATTCCCAGTGGAAATTGCACAAATCCTTTCGGCGGACATGCCTGTCAGGACCACCTTCTCTTTTATGGGGCACCATTTTCTGCCACTTAGCATCAATAACCTTCTCAACAGCACACCCTCCAGTTTTTGGTATATGCAAAAATAACTGATTCGTTTCTTGTAAATACCTCATTGTGAGAAGAACCTCCACCACATAAACGGAATGGGTGTTTTCCTTTGTATAAGCTTGCCCTGACTGCCCTCCAACGACCATGGACTGCGGTTGTTGCGTTGACACATCACGGGGCTTTCATACCGTTTCAGCCACTTGTCCTCCCCCATCCAACCACCATACAGTTCGTCCAGGTAACGGCCCATCACCAGTTCATCGTGCCAATCCCAAGAGTCGCCCTGATTCATCCGGGCCAAGATATTATCGATGAAATCAGCGTTGGTCATGTACATCCAGTTGCCCGACGGAGAGAACCGTTTGGCTTGCTTGTTCTTGCGGTCCGGGAATCTTGGGCGTTTGTACATATAGGCCGACAACGAAATGGTTTTTCCACCCATTAACTCGAAGGGCATCTGGGTGTTCTCCACCAAGGCCCCCTTAATTATTACCGTTATTTTATATTCAGAAGGGTGCGTGAGTCAAGCATTTCGGGGTGACCCGCCCCCATGCCTACTGAATAACGGCGGCGGAACTCAGCGGCAAGCCCCCGAAAAACCAGGTGAAACCCGGACCGCGCCGGCCCCTGCCGCGGCACAATGCCTCATCATATTATTTATCGGGGCTCCACAACGGGATAGAGCGCTCAATGATCCGCGAGCCGGCGCGCCAGCTCCATGATCTGTTCGGCGGC
>SDBU01001200.1_pt1 | contig 37737 bp, 57 predicted proteins | sample 2277071 | NCBI WGS metagenome assembly SDBU01 (sample SAMN10397929, study PRJNA504765) | marine sediment metagenome | isolation source: marine sediment core GS08_GC12, 126 cmbsf | place: Arctic Ocean: Gakkel Ridge, Loki's castle | collected 2008 | reverse complement strand
TCCGAAACTTGCGCTCCTGGTCGATGATGACCGCCCGCACCGGCTTGGCTATCTTGATGGTTCCCCACACCTGGTCGCCGCGAGAGGCCGTAATGCACGCGTCGGCAACCACGGACGTCTTGCCCGTCTTGGTGTCCGCGGCGAAGATGGTGTTGCCTTCCTCCCCGCGCATCACGAACCCCGGAATCAGCTCGTCCTTGAAGGGCTCGTGCGGGTTTATCTCGCCGAATCCGCGGACCTCGATCCTGGGCGCGTCGTCCAGTTCGTCCAGCTTGCCTATGGAGATGGCCGCCGGTCGGTCACCGGTGATTCGCACGCCCTCGTGCTCGTACCTCTGCCAGGCCTTGTCGAACGTATCGCGTACCTCGTCCTCGTCCATTCCGTCCTGCGGCCAGTGCTCCTCGAACGCACGCTCGACCACCGCCCTCGCCGTGTCCTGGTCTATCCCGCGAGCGCGAAGCATGGACGCCAGCTTGACGATGTTGCCGTTGCGTTCGCCTTCGGTCGTCTCCGTCAGGAGCGTCGCCAACTCGCCCTTTGCCGTGCTACCGACGGACTCGGCGAACCGCTGCTTGTCTGCCAGATCGAAGTTGAACAGGTCCTTTAGCAGGGAGCGGCCCGACACTGTCGGGATAAGGTCTGGCATGGTGCTGAGCCACTTGTACCCCGGAGTCGGCGGCAGGACGGTGATGCTGCCCTCGCCCCTGACCTCGGTCTTGGCCAGTTTCGGGAACGAGTTCTGGGGCAGCGTGGGGATTGGGTCCGTCGACAGGAAGAGGACGCCGTACCCGCCGCCCTCGCGCTGTGACTTGAAGACCGGAAACCGCCCGAACTTGCCTGCCTGTCTGATGGCCTGCTTGACCGAGGCGTAGTCGTCCGGGTCGTCAAAGTCTATCCTGGCCAAGTTGCCCGACACGGCGCCGCACACCAAGGCGATGCCCCAGAACCTGTCGGTGCCGTAAAACCAGTCGGCCAACTCCGACCGCGACGCGAGCCGCGTCTGGAACTCTTTCCACTTGACGCCCGGCACCTTGCCTTCCCGCAGTGGCACGACAGACAGTCCCAGGGACCGGTAGTGGTCAGCCCAAGCGAAGAGGCTGGCGTTGGCCGCTGGCTTCATCAGCCCTCCCCGAACGTGTTGATGGCATACTCGACCGCCTCGTCTACTGTCTCCAGTCTGATGCTCAGTGCCCCCTTGACGAAGGCATGGTCGTGTACGTTGCCCTGGGGCTCCATGACGACTATGACGAACTTGCGGCATAGGTAAGCAAGCCCAATCTCCATGACGCTGCCTATGCTGGTCCTGGTTGCCCCTAGCAGGTTGAAGATGGCGATGTCGCAGCGGGTTACGTCGAACTCGTCCCGCTTGAAGACCACATGCTCACTCTCGGTGACTTCCTCGTTGTGGGCGTCGCGCACTTTCTCGCCCGGCTTGAGGAACCCGAGTCCCTTGGTCGGGTCGAGAATGACGAAACCCGCCTCCCTCAGCGTCTCAGCCGCCGCCACCCGCCACCGGCGACAGTCCTCCACGGTGAGGCCAGCCATCGGCCCGCCCAGGTATGCCTTCAGTCCGTTGGACATCGGCTAGCCCTTCATGTCCCAGTATTCTTTACCGCCCGTCGCCTTCGGTGCGCGCATGTAGAACGTCGTCACGAACGGCAGCTCGCTCTTGTCCTCGATGGCGGCCAGGGTCTTGACCGGCACCATGGCGTTGGTGTTGATCACGACCATCCGTCCGCCCTGCAGCTTGATGCTGATGCAGGCGTACGTGCCGCCTTCCTTGAACGTGCTGGGCATCAGCCGGTAGTCCTTGACCAGCACCTTCTTGCCTGCGATGGCCTCCAGCGTGACCAGCTCACCCTCGTACTGTCCGCCGTCCGGACCGGCCACGTCGTTCAGGCTCTTGGCGTTCTCGAACTCCTCGTCGAACAGGTCTGCGCCGGTGTCCTCTTCCCGCTCTTCCGCGGGCGGTGTTGCCGCTGTCTTCTTAGCCATTGTCTCCCTCCCTGTCGTCTGCCCTGCGTCCGCCGTTGGCATGGCACTCAACCAACCTTCGTATTACGGCTTCCGCGCATTGTACCGTGATGGCGTTTCCCGTCTGCCTCTCCCGCTGCGTGACGCTCACGCCCTCGGTCCAGTTGTCCGGGAACCCCTGCATCCTCTCCCGCTCCAGCGGGGTGGCGAGTCTCAGCCGTCCGTCGCCGATGTCCACGAGCGGCCCGTGCCCGGTGTCCAGCGTCGGGCCTATGCTCCAGGGGGCGTAGACCCTGCCGCCCTGGTGATTGTGGAGCTTGCCGATTGGTCCTCTCCCATCTCCGCGCGAATGGCCGACCATCGGTCCTGCATCGTCGAAGAGCGGAAAGACTGCAGGGACGGGGACCCTTCCAGAACTGCAGACAATGTAGACGCGTCGTCTGTCTTGTGGCACCCAATGTCGGCTGTGAAGCACCTCCCATTGGACAGTATACCCCAGGTTCCCCAGCGTCTCCAGGATTCGGTAGAACACCCATCCGGCAGTTTCGGGGACCGCGCTTCCGGCCTCGTCAACGAGAGGCGCCGACAGAAGTCCCTCAACGTTCTCAAGGATTGCGTAGCTGGGCTTCTTAGCGTCAAGGACTCGACATATCTCAAAGAAGAGGGTTCCGCGCGGGTCTTGGAATCCCTGTCGCTTGCCGGCGATGCTGAAGGCTGGGCAGGGGAAGCCTCCCGTGAAGAGGTCATGGTCGCGAATGTCTCCGACATCGACTTCCCGGGTGTCCCCGAACTCTGGCTCGTGCCCGAACCTGGCTGCGTATGTCTGTCTGGCCCAGCTGTCATTGTCGCACGCTCCTACACACTCTAGTCCGTTCTGTTCGGCCGCCAGCCGAAAGCCGCCTATGCCGGCGAACCAGTCGACGAAAGTCTCGAGTCCCGTCATGACGTCCGCTTCCTTACGGTTGCACGACCGGCACTCCGGTACCCTTTGGTCTGTGAGCTCGTCCGCTTCGGATCGGCCTTCTTCTGGAGGACGTAGATGGCCCGCAAATGCTTGAAGATCTCGAACTCCGTCTCCAGGTCACTGAAGGGGTGGATGGCCAAGTCGAACGTCTCCTTGTCCAGGTGGATGACGACGACCTTCTCGACCGGCGTCTTTGGGTGGAGCTCATTCCAGGCCTCGCGGTAGGCAGCCAGCTGGATGCGGTACTCGTCGTAGATACCTCGGCTCGTCTTGATGTCGAGCAGCGTCACTACGCCGTTGAGCTTGGCCACCCAGTCGATCATGCCGCCGAACTGCCAGTTTTCGCTGACGACCTTCTCCTCGACGGCCAGCGTCTCCACGTCCTGCAGGCCATGCCACTCCTTGAACGAGGCCGCCAGCTTCACAGCCTGCTCCAGCGTGAAGGCGGTGAAGTGCTGGGTCTCCGGCTCCTCGCCGGTCAGGTAACACTCGACCAGGTAGTGGGCGCAGGTCCCGATGTTCGCGGCCAGGTCCCGCACCTTGTTCATGTCCTCCCCGGCCATCCCGAGCCGCCATGCCCAATTGATGAGCGCCGGCTTGGCAAGCAGGCCAATGACGGTTGTTACCCCCGGGACGATCACATTGTTCTTGTTGCGGTACCGCGTGTGAGCGGCTGTCGGCGACTGCGGCATGGCTACCTCCTCGGTACAATCAGTCTAGTGCCTGGTGACGCCGGCAGGATGATGCCGTGCCGGCTGAAGACTGTCTCGCGCTGGGCGGCCTGTTCCGTCTTGCTCGCCACCCGCACGTTGTTGCGCCGCTTTAGCTTGCGCTGGGGCACACTGCTGCGGGGCATCAACCCTCTGTCGACGAGGGCCTTGTCCCGCGCTAGTCTCTTTCGCTGTGCGTTGCTCACCGGGCTACACCTCCTCAAAGACCACCGTGGTCCTGGTGTTCGGGTATCCCGCCTGGTCTCTGGCTAAGGTGATGAGGTCGGCCAGCTTCTTCGCGTGGCCGATGAGCTTGAACCGACTGAGCAGGTTGACCAGCCAGTGGCAACCCCTGCACAGCATCACGGTGATGTCGGGTGCCTCCCCGACTGTGTACACATGATGCTTGACGTAGTATTTCCGGCCTCGCTTGTCGCACAGCCAGCAGTCCCTCAGCGGTCCGAGCTTCTTCTTGGCCATCAGTTCAGCTTCGACCGGCACGACTTGCAGTTCAGGAACCAGTCGAGGACGTCCGCGACGCTGTCCTCAAAGATTATGCGGCTGTCCTCGTTTCGGTACCCCAGCATTATCTCCAGGCGACCGGCCTCTTCCGGCATGTCCAACTTCCACAGGAACTCGGGGAACCCGAGCCACCAGCCGTACGGCAGGTCCAGCAGAATGTCAGGCAGGTCCGGCATCAGTGTCTACCTCGGCGAACTCGCCGTTGACCGTCTCCCCCTGACCGATTCGCGGGACGTCCTGCATCGGGGCGAACTTCTGCACGGTGTCGTGCATCTCGTCGGTTTGGACGTGTCGATAGATGTCGCCGGTCACCCCGATGGACGCGTGCCCAAGCAGCCGGCTGACGACCTCCAGCTTGGCGCCCTTCTGCAGCAGGTATGTCGCGTAGAAGTGGCGCAGGGAGTGCGGGGTGAAGTGCCTGAGGTTGAGCTTCACGCAGGCACGGCTCAAGGTCTTCTCGAAGGACGAGATCGACCACCAGCCCGTCTTGGTCTCCCCGGGGAACACGTACTCCGACCCGTTCGGGTGATCGGCCAGGTACATGCGCAGCTCGTTCTCCATGACCGGCACCAGCGGCACCACGCGCTCCTTGTCGCCCTTGCCCACGACGCGGATCTGGTGGTGCTGCAGATAGACGCGGTTCTTCCGCAGGCCAGCCGCCTCCGTGATTCGGAGCGCAGTCGTCGCGAGCAGCAACGTCATGAGGCGATAACGCTTGGTGTCCTCGGCTTTCCGGCACTCGTAGGTCAGGAGCAGCATGACCTCTTCCAGGGTCGGCGGGTCCTTGGCCCGGTAGCTGACCTTGACGCTCTTCAGCCGTGCCGTCGGGTCGTGCGCCCACAAGCCTTCCTCGAACAGGAAACTGAACAGGCTCCGCAGGGCTTTCCGGTCCGTGGCCACCGCAGACGACGACTTGTTCTCCAGCCCGTCGGCCAGCCACTTCTGTATGTCGAGCTTGCTCGGGTTCGGCTTCTCCGCGAGAAACCTGTCCAGGGTGGAACGGTACACGCGCACGGTATTCGGCGAGTAGCCCTCCTGTCTCAGCTTGGCCACCCACAGGTCCATGCCCGCGGCGGGCGATCCGAGTCCGCTGGCGCTGGCCGTCATGGAGATGCCTTCGCGCTCCGCCAGCTGCCCGAGCATTGTCAGCACGAGATCGCGGCTGGCGGGGCTTATCAGGGCCAACGCCTGGTAGGCCGCCTTCAGTTCCGGATTCTCTGGTGTCATCTTCTCTTGTGGGTCGCACACTGCCATTGTACTACAATCTCCTCCCCTTGTACACAGGGCCTTCCCTTCGGGGACTTAGCTTCTTTCCTGCTTGACTTGCCGACGCGATCCTGTCCAACCACAGTCACAGTACCAAATGGAGCGCATGCCCATCAAGGTACCGGGCTTGCTGCGCGTCGAAAGTACCTCGCCAGCTTGAACCCGCTGGATATTGCAGCGGGGGCAGGGCTTCTCGCGATCGAACGTGTAGACTCGCATGGTTTCTCCTTGACCTGTCTCATCGGCGGTGGGCGGTCATTCCCACCGGACCCTGTTCTCTGTGGGGAAGGTCCCTCCGGTTTACCCTCGGCTCGGCCGGTAAGTTCCGGTCGGGACCCTCCCCTGTGGGATTGGGCTCTCCGGGCTGCTCGTTCGGTTCGGTGGCGACCTTGATCACTCTTGCTCTTTGGCGCCCAACCTCGACCGTCTCGGCCCCGGTTCCTACTCCCTCCCCCACATTCTTATTATGGCACACTCCGCCCGGATTGTATATGGTACCTTAGTCCTAGAGTCGTGTAACCTAACGGTAACAGGCTCCTAGGTACCGGATGCCAATCAAAACTGGTGACCTACGCAATGGGAGTATACTCGTCCGTAGACCCCTGGAACCTTGGTGCTGGTTCAGCCCATCCCACTAGAATCTCCCAGTCGTCACTGCGGCGAAAACCCCTGTTGGAGAACTGGTACAGTGTCGCCCCGTCCACACGGGTCTTCCGAACATAGGGCAAGGCGACTGCAGGAACAGGAGGCACAGAATGTGGATTCATCTTGCGCAGGTAGAAGTCCCTGACGCCCTCATGCGTGTCCAAGCGCAGATCGGCGGGAGCCATCTCCACCGTGATGTCATCGACCTGTATCTCACAGGTCTGGCGTCCGCTCGTCTCGCCCATCTGGTAAACGCAAGGCCGGTCTGGCGCGTTGCACATGGCCGGTACGGTCTTGACGTAGGGCATGAACTTGCACGTCCTGAAGTTCTTCCTGGGATACTCGCATTGCTTCATCATTTGGTTCTCTCCCTCGTGAGCCACTTTGGCCTGCTCCACGGCGGGAGCCGCCACTGTAACTCAACGAAACTGCACTCCAGTCCCAGCAGGAGCGGCCGGATGGTGCCCATGCTCCGCTCCAGGATGGCTGCCTCTTGAGCCAGGCTCTCCGCGCTTCTAGGCACCAGCGGCATGATCGGCTCGGCGTGCAGCTGCTCAAGAGTGTCCTCGATGTGCTGGGCCCGTGTCGCCCAGTCCCTGAGGTCCCGCAGCTTCCGTCTGGCTGTTGTCTCGGTGCGTACTGGCGTATCGTCAACCATCCTGTTCGTCCCTCAACTTCCGCTCCAGCACTTTCCGCAAGACTGGGGGCATGACATACGCGACGGGTGGGTCCAGGTCTGTTGGCTGTTCCTTCCTCATGCCATCGAGATATGCCTGTACGGCGAAGGCTGCGGCGTTGTGAGTCTTACTCTCCGCTGACGACGGTCCTGCCGGGCGTATCATTATGTGGTGTGCCCTGACATGCTCCAGAATGGTAGGCGGGATACTGAAGCCCCACCGTCTACCCGCAAGGCGTGCGTTCAACAGGTCATGCAGGCGTGTCATGCCTTGCCTCCCTTGGTGTGCTCACGGCAGCACCGCCCGAGGGCGTTATCTGCACGCTGCTCTCCACCTCGTTACCCCACACGTCCCAGCCGGGGCGGGGCGTCCTTGCGAATAGCTCTAGTTTAGAGCTATCGGGGAACCAAGCCTCAATCCACTCGGCCACGATGTCGGGCTTCTTACTGTGCCCTTCGCGGCGGTGGCGTAGGACTGACGACACCCTGAGGGCTTGTGGTGGTGGTGAGAAGTGCCCGCGAGTGCCAACTAGCAGCAATTCATGTTGACCTCTAAACCAGTAGCCCATGCCTAGAAGTTCCTTGTCCCAAGCCATGCACGTCTTGTACTCGAAGCCCCAAGCCTGTACTACAGAGAGCGCCTCTCGGAGCTTGGGGGCAGTGGCCCAACAGTACAGCACTGAGTTCTCGGCAGCGGGAACCGAGAGAGCTTGAATGTCTGCCAACTCCAGGGTCTGATACTGATTCTCTATCTGGCGGCTCTTGCTCTTGCTGTAGTCATATCGCCAGGGCGGGTCGGCGTAGATAACATCATAGCCTATCACTTGGCGCTCCCCTTGGTGTGCTCGTGCCCCCGGTGCGCCATCTGCTCGAGTCGAGGTCCTGTGCTCCGCATGAGCACATGGAAGGACGGCGGGCGAGGGTCGATCTCCGCCACCTGAAGCGCGGTCGTCTGCACGTCGAGGACCTCGTAGAACTTCTGCTGGTACTTGACCACGGCGCCGCACCAGACTGAGGACTCTCTGATGTCAGTCAGTCCGATCAGCCTGCCATCCTCGAACACGTTCTTCATGAACATCAGACCTGCTCCGTGAGATTCAGGGTCTCGGTCGGCTTGCGCCGTCTCTTCGTCCTGGTCTTCGAGCCGTCCAGGTTCATCGAGTTCACCAGGTCATACACGTACCGGTAGACCGCGTAGCGCTCGGCCACAGTCCTCTGGTCCCAATCGTCCATGAGCAACTGGAGGCGGGACTTCTCCAGGTCTGACACGTGGCCCGCAGCGCAGCCTTCCTCGATGACCTGACGGTAATGACTGCCCATGACATCAGACAGCTCCATCGCATGCTTCACAATCCCTGGCGCGGACCTGTCAAGCCAACGCTGTGTGCGTCCGACCATGGCCTCGATTCCGCCGTAGTCCCCGGGCGTGTCGTGCTGCCTCAGTCTGACTGGCGGTTCGGGTGTCTCCTGGGGTTCCGTGTCTTCAGGCAGTGGTGTATAATCGGTCGCCATGCGGTTCCTCCACGGGGACATCGCTCATGTCGATGCCCCACTCTCGTTCAATGCAACCGGGACAGGCGCCGTGCGACTCGCCCTCGACTCCCTTGCCGTCTACGGTGCCCAGGTCGGCCCCGCAGAACATGCACAGCATCTGAATGACAGTTGGCATCCTGGTCTCCTCAGCGCGTGACAGTGCAGTCCACAAGCACGCACTCCGACTCGTTGAGAATCTGCAGTATGTCTGCCGGCGTTATGTCAGCAAGTGTACGCCCTATGTCGCGCAAGTAGTCCACCAGGTCAGGATCGGCTTCGTCCAGGGTTGCCGTTAATTTCAGCTCGATAGTCGCCATGTCCTTGGCCTCCTTGAGTCCTCCCCGCAGGGGCCGAAGACGTGTGCCCTCGGCCCCTGGTTGGGCAGCTCTCAAGCTGCTAGTTGGTGCCTTCCGTGGGCGGTTCGTTGGAGGCCGAAGCCTCATCACCCGTGCTGGCGGCCTTGTCAGTCTTGGCCTTGTCAGCCTTGGCTTTCTTGGCCTTGTCAGCCTTGGCTTTGTCTACCTTGGCTTTGTCTGCCTTGGCTTTCTTGGCCTTGGCGTCCTTTTCCCGCTGTGCCTTGGCCGTCGCCTTTTCGGCTTTCTTGGCCAGGGCGTCCGCCTTGCGCTTGGCCGTCTCGGGGTTCTCGGGCAGCATCAGCGTTTCAATCGGGATGCCGTAGTGGCCGGCGATGGCCTCGTTGACGAACTTGTCCCAGCCGTCCTTGCCCTTGGCCTTCGCGATGGCCGCGAGTCCTTTGTCCGTGGTTCGTGCCGAGTATACGTAGTGTTTCATGTGCGTCTCCTTATCCTTGTCGTTCTGTTAGCCTTCCTCGTCTTCGCCCTTGAGCTTGCGCCCAAGGAGAATCTTGCCGAGGCTCCGGTGGCCGAGTGCCAGGTTCGCCTCGAACCAATTCCGCAGGTCGGTCTTCGACTTCTGCGGGATTGCCGCGAGTCCGGTCCTGGCCTTGTCTACAGCTGCCTTCTTCTCTGCTTCCATGCCCGTCTCCTTTCCCGTTCGTTCCGGTGTGTCTCCTGATACCCTGATTATGGCGCTTGCCGGCTTGCTTGTACATAGGCAGAACTACCTGATTATGGGTCGACTCTCGGTTTCGCCCAGGGGACACGTGAGAGGCCGGACAATAGACATATACATTATATCTATAGAGTTGATAGGGTTCCGATAAGGACGTGTCTCGAATGTGTCTCCGAGCTCACTTGAGCAGGTCAGCCATGTCGTGCTCCCACCGGCGGATGACGCGCCAGCCAGAACCCTCAAGGAGCTGTGTCACCTGCTTGTCGCGCTCCCGGTTGACCATGACCTTCTTCGCCCAGAAGCTGACGTTGCTCGTCGGATCGCTGTAGTGCTTCGGGCAGCCGTGCCAAAAGCAGCCGTCCAGGAAGACGACGACCATGGCTTCACGGTGGGCGAAGTCAGGCCGTCCAAAGATGTTCTTCGGCTGGAACTCGAACCCCAACGCCTCAAGCGTCGGGCGGACGACCAGTTCCATCTTCGTCCCGGTGCTCCGGATTGACGACATGATTCTTGAGCGCGTCTTCGAGTCCACTCTGTCGGCCATTCACCTTGCCTCAAACACGGGACACTCCCACAGTGCCAGGACTAGGTTGCACTCCTTGCAGAGCTCGAACGTCCGTTGGGCGATGGGGCAATTCTGGTCGGTGTCGGGCCTGTACAGCCGGCAGTCCTTGCAGAGCGTCGGGTCCCAGTGGTGTCCCTTCAGGTCGAGACGCACCCAGACCTTGACGCCGTGGTGGACGTACTGGACGAAGCGACGCTCTCGGGACGAGCGCCACCTGTGTATAACCTCCATGGCCATGGTGAACACCAGGGAGAACGCGAGCATGATGGCGACGGACAGGAGCGCCCCGATGTCCGTGTACCGGCCGATCGCCCACTTGCCCAGGTCGAAGACGTTGTGCAGGACGAGGATGATGGCGAAGGTCAGGAGCATCCATCGCTTGCCCCTCATTGCGTGCCGTAGTCCGCCCAGTCTATGAACGCGTCCTCGAAGGGCTGGACCTTGCCGTTCGCGTGGTAGATCCAGAAGCCCGGGTTCCAGGTGGGCAGCGTCATGATGCCCGTCTTGAAGAGGTACTCCTGCTTGTCTATGTCGAACATGCCGCCGAGGTCGACTCCCATGTACAGGCCGCTCACGTCGTACTTGAAGCCCAAGTGATGCGCGTGGCCGGTGGCGATGTTCTTGTGGTAGATGGCGGCGGCCGCGGCGGCTACCTTCGCGCCATCGCGGGAGAACGTCTTGGGGTGCTCCAGCCGCCAGTTGTCGCCGAGCAGCATAGAGGCCATGTCGGTCATGTGCAGCTTGCCCTCGCCCTTGGCTTCGGCGAATCCCTCGGCGGATGCCATCATCATGTCCTGCCCGTGGAGCGCCATCGGCAGGCGGTCCTCGTGGTTGCCGTAGCACCACCAGATGTCATCGAAGAAGTTCAACAGTAGACTCAGCGTCGTCAGGATGGTGCGCCAGTCCGTGTCCAGTCCGCCGCCGCGGGTCTCTTTCCGCATATAATGAGAGATCCACGACAGATCGGTGAAGTCGCCGACGATGGCCAAGTCCTTGACTCCCAGCTTCAGGCACACATGCAGGAGCCGCCTGAGCCACAGCTGGCTGAGGTACGGCGCATGCCAGTCGGTCGTGAGGGCGCATGCCCGATCGGGTATCTTGAGAATCTCGCCGGAGTAGTCGGGGAGCAGGTCGAGTACCTTGCTCAGGGATTCGACGTCCTTCAGGTGATAGCTGGCCACCTGGTGGGTGACCCCGACCAGCCCGGCTATGTCTGCCGTGGACGTCCCCGCCTCTTTGAGGGCCACCAGTTCCGAGTGCCGTTCCTTTGGCCATGCTCCTGTGCTCATACGTTCCTCCAATTCCAGTCTACCCGCCGCTATACGCTCCCGGTTACTTTCAGGAGCAGCACAACGGCCAGCGTGACAAAGCCCGCGAGGGAGATAGCCGAAAGCGTCAATGATGCTCCGACCATAAACCGCATCAGGCGCATCTCAGCATCGTGGGTCTTGTCACGCGAGGCCTGCTCTGACTCGATCGCAGCTCTCAGCCTGCCCAAGGCGCTGCTCTCGTTGCTGATGTGTCGCTCGAAGGTATTCCGCAGGTCCTTGAGCGCGGTCTCTACGCTGTCCAGACGGTCTTCAATTGTTGGGATAGTCACGCTGCATTACCTCTGCGTGTTCCGTATCGCGTCCTCGGTCGTGATGTCCTCGGTGGTCACGTAGCCGTCGTGCTGGGCGCCCATGTGCTTGTCGAACTCGCTGGCCTTGTTGAGCAGGGCGGTGATGCTGGCCGCCGTAGCCGTGGCCGTCTGTTCCAGTGCCGTGGGTATGCCGTCTGCCGCGACGATAATCTCGATGGTCATGCCACCTCCCTACGTAATTCTGATTATGAGCCTCGGCTCCCGGGAATTGCCGAAGCCCGCGATCTGAACGAAGTCGCGCTTGTTGCCGTTGACTCCGGGGTTGTGTATGTCGATGTCTTCCTGGCTTCGGAGTGCGAACCGCGTTATGCCCGCCTTGCTGATGTGCGCCAGACCGGCCGCGTTCAGGGAGATAGCCGTCCACCCGACCGCCCCTGGTGTAATGGTGACGGACCCCATGCCGGCGGTGGCGCCCTTCAGCAGGTTGTAGTCGGCCAGCACCAGGGGGTTGTCTACGGTGTTATTGCTGACCAGCGTGAGGTCCCAACTCTCGTCGCTCTCGGCGTAGGCCGCGGTCACGTAGAAGATCAAGACGGCCTCAACTATCGTGTCGTCGGCGGCCAAGGCAGACGTATCGAGTTCCAGGTAGCCCCGGTTGATGATGCCGGCCTGGAAGGCTCCACCGATAAGGGCGTGTACGAGCCACTGACCGGCCCGTATGTCCTGAATGTCGTTGATGACGAAGTCACCAACAGCTGCGCCTTGCAGGAGACTGTAGGTAGCCCCGACACTGTTCTCCACATAACCGTCGTGCTGTATCTTGACTATGCGGTACTGGTTGACGTCCCACAGCTGCCACTTGACCACCCACTCGTTGCTCAGGGCGTCCCACTCTATTTTGATGCCTTCGATGTGATACTCCCGTGCTATCTCTGCTGGATTCCGGGCATCATCGAGGTTGAAGGTCAGTCTGGTCGAGAGGTCATTGCCCATCAGCTTCGGGAAGAGGTCATCAGGGGATGCCGCCGGCTTGCATGTCAGGGCCTCAACGCGCAGTATAGATGCCACGAACCTTTGCACGTGAATCCAGGCCCGCATGAGAGCGTCTGACTCAAGCGAGTAGAGTGCCCCGGCCATAGTCCACGCCCGGGGACCCTGTGCCAACTGGGCGGCATTGTCTCGAATGACGATATGCGGAATGCTCGGGCCGGAGATGCGCGCCTCGTTATAGAGGAAGGTCTCGTCATCCATGAGTGAAGGATGGACGTACTTCGAGTCCGTGTCGTCGTCGTTGAAGGTCAGCTGGGATACGCTGAGAGGCTGCACGGCGCGTGCCTGGCCGTCCTGGAAGACACAGAAGCCGTCAGCAGCCCTCATGAAGAGAAGGCCGTCCTCCACGTCTCTGATACTCTGCATGTGGGCAAGACAGTTAGTTCCCGCGGTCGGTGGCGAGAACGCGTTGACCAAGACCTGTCCGGCGTCAACGTCACTCAGGGCGGCAGGCCAGCCGAGCTCCCGGAGCACGTCATTTATTCGGGTGCCGCTCAGGACGGCTGGGAACTTCTTCAGCTTGGCGCTGTTGCCGACTGTGTAGGTGTTGGCCAGGTCGTTGGCCATGGTGATCTGAATGATGCCAACGCCCAGGGTGATGCTAGCTATCTCGTTGACCTCCGAGCTGCCGGCGTCGTATATCTGGATGGACTGCCCGATGTACAGGCGCGACGCGTTGTCAACGTCGACCACCTTCTGCCCGGCCGCCGAGTCAGCCGTCAGGGCTGGGTTGGCATCGAGAATATCGAACCGGTTGAACGCCTTGAACATGTCGACGAGTCCAAGCGTCACCTTCGGTCCGAAGCCCGCCTCGCCGGGCACCTCCCAGTCCGGTACTATGCTCTCGATCACGCCCCAGAAGAGGTAGCGGGTAACCTCGTTGTAACGGTGGCCGACCCTGATAAGCGTCAGGGGCTTGACATCAGGATACCAGGCCCCGGCTGTGTTGCCCCGCCAGAAGTTGCCAGCGGCATTGTCGACAACGACAGAGCCTTCGCCCGCCTCCACCCTGCCCAGCACGTGCTTCCTGCCACGGTTCAGGTCCAGAGACTTCGCGTAAGGCGTGAGGTCTGTCCAGGTTGGCGAAGCCGTGAAGATGGCCTGTCCCCAAGCGGCCTCAAACGCCAAGCCGTTCGCGTTCCCGACAGTCTCAATCTGTATGGTTTCAAGTACACCGTTCTGCGTACCACCGTAGTAACTACACACATAGATTGGGGTGCCGAGTATACGCCTGATGTTTGGGCTGTGGACAGTCACCTCGTTTAGCTCTATAGAGTCAACTGCCTGTGCAGAGATGGCTCCGGCTTCCGTGATGGTGTGCGTCCTTACCCATACGTCCTCAGAGGCATCAACATGCATGCGAGCATAAACGTCTCCAGACACGTGCATGAAGTTCATGGGATGGTTGTATTCGGTGCCGAGTACTACGCTGTCTGTTTCCGCTGCGTCAATGGCGCCACTAGCAGCAATTCCTATTGTCCGTATGTGACCCCCCGTGGCTACATTACCACCGTGGGTGACTACCACCATATCACTAGCAATCGGCAGAAGTTCCGGTTTCCCGCCGTCGCCGGCATCGAACTCCAGACTATCGAGAATCGGGTCAGTAATGTTTCCGGCACTGTCTATCTCGACAGTGACCAGCCATCCCGTGCCGCCTGGACCATCGTAGACAATAGGGTAAATATCACCTGTAAGCCGAGCAACTTTAGCATACAGGCAACGGTCGGCCTCGAACTCGAAAGTACCGATAATAGCACTTATAGTTCCACTAGAGTTTATGGTGATAGTGCGCATCCAACCATCAGTATCTGGCCCGGTGTACACGATAACGACGACATCTCCAACCCCCTTTGTGGCGTGGGGGTTGCTGGGAGACGTGGACGAGAAGCCACGGGTAGCAATAACCCCGGTGATAGTGCCATCACTCTGTATGCCGATAGTCTTGACGAACCCGTCCTCGCCGCCCGCCCCTTCCTTGTAGAAAACGGCCACTATTCCTTCCGTGATCTTGAGGATGAAGGGTGCTCTAACGTTACTGTCGAACGCAATAGTATCAAGAATACTCTTAGTGATAAGCCCGGAGGCTGAGTTGATGCGGAAGGTGTTTAGACGGCCCGAAGCATCCCCGGCATCCCTGTAGGCAACTACCCATATATCCCCGATAACGTGTGACAAGGCAGGCCCATCAACAACTGCCGGGTCTGAGTAAATGTAAGTATCAAGGGGCGTATTAGTAATGTCGCCTTCAGCCATTAGTCGAGCACCCTCCCGGCGTTGCGGTCGCCCTTGAGGGCGAGGCCCTCTTGAATGCCGTCGACTAGGTCTCTCTCGGTCTTCACTGAGCCGGCGACGTTGACATTGATGGTCGTGTCGCCGCCTCCAGCAGCCGCCTTCGCCTTGGCCCCGCCACTGAGTTGGGAGACAGTGTAGATACCCGCACCGGCCACCGCGGCGCCAACAGCCAACATCGCCCAACCCTTCGGGCCGGACAATGCCTTGGTGATGGTCTGCCAGAGGGCGAGCTGCTTCAGGGACTCGACCATCTTGCTAACGGCGAAGATGAACATGGTCGTGGATCCGACGAACGCCATGACGCCGCCGACCATACTCATCATGTTGCCGATGCTGCTTATCATGACGTTGTCTGCCTCGGCCATAGCCGCGCCCATGCCGAGGAAGGCCGTACCCATGAAGGTCGCGCCCATGGCGAGGTCGCTGACAGCCGTCTGGTTCTGCTTGACCGCAGCCGTGAAACCCGTCAGCTTCGGTGTGGCCTGGTCGTCCAGTGTCATCACGACGTCTATGTTGCCGGCTGGTCCTGTCGTCATAGCTTCAGAGTACCTCCCTCTACGGCTATCTGGGCCACTGCCTTCAGCAGCATGTAGGTCTCAACCAGGCCGCGTGGCATGTCATCCAACTCCGTCAGCGAAAGCACAACGTCCATGGCGTACAGAACATACGCATCCCGCATTTGCAGGGGCACGGCCGACTTCTTCTTGAACGCGACGTAGAGAGCTTCCGCTAACTCCCTACGGCGCTCCCCGGTAAAGGGGGCACATCGTAGAGCTTGTCAATCTCTTCCCGCAGACGGTTGAACAGCTTCTTCGGCAGGTCGTCTATCGTCTGCTGGTCCACCGGGCCAAGGCTCCACGCCTTCACCTGATAGAGCGCGTATATCTCGGCCACCCGGCTCTGGTCCACAGCGGCCGCGTTGACAATGCCGTCGCTCGGCCACGGCTTCTGTCCGGCGCTGAGTTCGGACATCAGCAGCGGCTCGTCCTCCAGAGGTCTGACGTGCTTGCGCACCTCGGCCTCGTGTAGCCGAGACGTCACCTGCTTCACCTCGACGTAAAGCTCGGCCCACTCGCCGCCGCCCAGCTCGACCCGCGTCGTCAGCATCTCCATTATGACTTCACCCCGAGGGTTACGCCGTTGTTGACCGCCATCTCGGCGTGAACAGTGGCGGTGTTGCCCACCCGACCAGTTATCTCGAAGATGGCCAGGTACGCGTTGCCCGTTATCTTGACGTGATCCGTGACCTCGCCGAGAGGGTAGTACTCGAACGGGGCCAGTATCTTGTCATCCCACAGCTTCTTCAGCACGGTATAGGTGCCGACGTCTGTGACCATGTTGAACAGCATCTCCATGACGATGCGATTCGTCTGGAGTCCCGGGGCCGGGCGTTCCCCGACCGAACCATGGGTCGTGACGTCATGCATCTTGAATTGTCCGGGCAAACCCCGGAGCTCGTTGATGTACGGAGTGATGTCGCGAAGGCTTCCGTCGTTGACCTTGAAGACACTCACCTCCGCGTCAAAGTATAGAGCCTGATCTGCAACCATGTCTTGCCTCCCTTCCTAGTATTCCTCTGTCTTGCTCAATGCGGCGGGGACGAGAACGGCCTGCAAGAAGTCCGGCGTGTCCGTCACTTCAGACAGGGCGACAGCCCCAGCCAGCATAACCTTGGAGTAACCTATCGCGCCCTTGCCTGCCTTGAGCAGTTCGACCATGCCCACCGAATAGCGAGCCAATGCCCGAAACCGGACCTCCAGTTCGGCGCCACTGACGAAGACTGCAATGTCAATCCGGGTCATCCCGTCAATGTTGGCCTGGCGCTGGAGCTCGGGTGTCCAGTCCTGCGGCACAAGCGCCACACAGGGCGTCTCAGGTATCGAATGGGGATACGCTCCCACATACCATGCCTTAGGGTCCACCAGCTCCACGGAGTCGTCGTAGCGGGCGTTCAGCTCGACCACCTTGGCGGAGATGTTGGCCTGGAGGTATGTGGACAGAGCATCCACGGCTGCCTCCATCATCTCTATCGTCATCCCATCAGTCCTCTCTTCCTGGCCGCGTTCCACACGTACTCGTGCATCATCTTGAGCCACCGAATCTTGTCGCCCGGATTGAGCATGACCACGGGTCTGCTGGGCAGTCCCCGCGAAGTACCGCGTTGGTGCCACAGGGCTCGGGGGTTGGTCGGGTGAAGCCGCATGTGGAGGGGCTGCATTGTCGTCACCATGCCGTGGCCCGTGGTGAGTTCGTTCCGCATCTCGCCCTCCAGCACCAGCAGGGGTTGGCCGGGGGCGTGTTGCGCCTTCCAGGCGGCGTAGGACGGACTCAGGGGCCGCCATGTCGCGCCTCCCCGCGCTCCTGCGGTCCGGAACTGCTCCCGCTCTATGCGCAAGAAGTCGCCCCTCAACTGCTGCCAGACAGGCCGAAAGTCTTTGATCTCGTCACCGAAGCGGCTGAGAGCACGGTCTATCTGCGTGTCCCCGAAGACAACAAACTTCAGGAAGAGCATCAGAACTCCTTGTTCTTGCCGAGGTGCGGTCGTGTCCAGGCCGCCGTCTCGATCGGTTCCGTGGTGTTCCCGATGTTCTCGGACGCGAAACTGAAGGGCAGCGGCGCACCGTTTGAGGTGCTCAACTGATCGGCGTCCTTCAGGTACGTGAGTCCCTCACGGTACTGCTTCCATAGTACCACGGCGGCGGGAGCTGACATCTGGCCTTTGGTCTCAGGAAACTGGGCCTGTTCAGTCATAGCCCCAGCCCCGAGGGTGTTCAGCTGCTCGAGGAACTTGACCAGCGCGGCGGGCGTGGTAGCCGGTACGGCTTGTCCACGGCCCATGAGCACCACGTCAATCTCAGCCGCCACCCGGTCGATGAACTCCTGTATCTGGGCCAGCGTCGGGGTGCTGGTCGCGTTGTACGTCCTCTGCGGGTTCTGCCCCGCCACGTCAGCCGTTGTACAGTATGCCATGACTACCTCCTACCCTACCCGATGTGCCGAAAGCACCGACCCGGCGTAACCCGTGTTGACCACCTGTAGCGGTATGCCGCTGTTCTGGTACACCTCAAGGGTGATAAAAGTTCCGGCTACCACGTCTAGCAGCGTACTAACGGTCTGTGCAGGCCCGAACGTGTTACCGTACACCCGAATGTCGTAGACCGTGACGCCCAGCGTCGAATGCCTGATGAAGAGCATACGTGCGCCAACGGCACGGAATATCCAATAGCACTGACCGATAAGTATGTACACGCCGGCTGTCGTGAACGTCAGCCGCGTTGGGTTTACACCGTCGTGCATTGAGTCGTTGTCGAAGTCCTCGGTATCGAAGGTCAACACCGTACCGGCGCCGATAGCGTTCGGTATGGTCTGCGTCGTCGAGTGCCGCAGCCGAGCGCCTTCTGTGTAGCCGCCACCGCCGCCGCCCTGGTCATGGTGAAGCGGGTTGGCGTCCGCCTTGGCCCCCATGGCGGAGACCGCCTCTGCGTCGGTGTATCGTGAATGATGTACGTCGCTAACCCCGGCGTGGTCAGTCAAGTCAGTGTCAAGGGCGTACTGAGTATGGTCATCCTCCGCCAGGTTGGCAAGGTCGCTGTGGTTCGTCGCCATCGAGGACGTGAACGGCGTCGTCCAGGGGTAGAGGACAATCAGCGCCGTCTGTCCTTCCTGCACGATGATCTTCGCTATGAGGAGACCGTAGTGCGTGACGATGTTCGGCAACATGGCCGGGACTGCCGCCTCCTCGGCCTCGTTGGCCTTGTAGTTTCCCTGGCCGTAGACGATGTGCAGATGCTGACCGTCGAGGTCGACGTAGACCCAGTGGACGGCGTACCTGTTGGCCGTCAGCGCGGCGAGGCCGGAACCGCTGCCGGTTGGGTTGTAGTTCGCGTTGTCTATAGCCGCCTGACCGACAGTCTCCACCCAGGCGGACGTGGCGAAATTGTAGTGCAAAGTCGACCACCCGGAACCGTCGACAACCGCCAGGTGCCGATCTGAGCCCACATAAAAGACCCCGGTCACGCCTGCCGCAACCTCAGCGATCGACAGCGCCAAGGCTCCGGCATCGGAGACAACCAGACCTCGCGCACGATGGCCTGGGTGCTCTTCCAGGTGGTGTATGTTTATCGCGTTGGCCCTGTCTATGGCGAGCTTGCGGTGGTCGTGGTAGTGAAGCGTAGCCCCGTCGCGGTAGACAGTGGCTATCAGTATGTGGTCCAGCTTGAGCACGTGAGTCCAGAGCGAAGTCGCCACCACGATCTGGGGCGTGCCCTCGTTGTAGTCGAGGAAGACATGACTCGTCATGAGGTCGGCCAGAGCGGGCGTGTTCCCGCCGGCCCAGTCGAAGAAGAGTCCCGGTGCCGTCTCGGAATCGGTAGCCTTGACCCAGCCCTTGATGGCGGCTATGGCGGCCGTCCCGTCCCCGTTGTCGGACACGGTCCCGCCTTCCAGCGCTGAACGATCGCCGAAGGCGTTGATGTAGTCCTGAAGGTCGTCGTAGGTAGCTCCCGCGAGTTTTGTGACCTCAACCAGAGTACTCGGCGTCGGCTGTGCCGCATGAATGGTATCCAAAGCGGCGGCAATAGCAGCTGCATCCTGGTGAATAGTGTCTAGGGCCTCATGAGCAGCTATGTCAGCGTCAATCAGGGCTGGCGCGTTCTGGTGTACTGTGGCAAGCGCCGCGTGTGCACCAACGGTAGCGTCGACGGCTGCCTGTGTTGCTCCTATGCCTTGCGGTGGGTAGGGCATCTGGTCTCCTATACGACTATTGGTATTTCCTGTACGATCAGCCGATCAACTGTGACCGCCCCGTCTGCCTGAAGATTGATCAGGTCTTCCGCGGCAACCAGCACGTCGAACAGGTAAAGGCATCCGGCCGCCAGGTTCGCGCCGCTGTTCAAGACAAGCGTAACCTCCGTACTGCCGTTGTCGACCATGACATGACACTTGGCCGCCACGTCCAGCTGTACGAGAATACGCAACATGCTGGGCGGGAAGACCGCCACCATGTCCTCGTCAAGGAAGTCGGTGTCAGCCTCCTTGGCTGCACTCTGAAGGCTCGCCTGCTCGATCGGCTGGGCATACGGCGGCGTATTGGAGGACCGGGCCTTCTGTCTTCGCTGCTCCGCTTCTGATGTCACGTCTTCCTCCACAGCCAGAGCCTACGTCCGCCGACCACCCTGACCTGAGCCTTCACGCTACCCTCGTGCGCAAGTATCACTCTAGTGATAGTGTACGGACCGCCCCTCTGCAGGGCTTTCAGGTCTTCCTTGCTGACCTCCAGCACCGCCTCAGCTGTTAGCCGGACTTTCATCTTCAGCTCCGCAGCTCGGGCAGTCTTCTGCCGGCGTGTCCGCGTGAAGCCCGATCTCGTGCTCGGCTGCCCGCACAGACGCGGCCCAACTGGCGGCCTGCTCTTCCTCGGTCTCTTCGACTTCGGCCTGTGGGGCTTCCCACACCGCCATTGCCGCCTCGTCGCCGGGATCGACTGTCGCGGTTATCTCCTCTTGCGCGAGTAGTGCTGCCACGAGGGCGCGGGGCTTTGCCTTCTGCAGGAGCCTCAGGTCGTCCTCGCCAACCTCCACTATGGTGCTGGCCGTGACTACGACTTTCATGTCTACCTCCCCTTGGTCTCTACTGAAGAGTACCGTGTGTGGGCAGAACCGGAGCTCTGCCCACAAGGCGCTACCCTTCAGCCTCTTAGCTGTTGTCGATGATCTTGATGGCTGTGCGAGGGTCGCCGAAGCCGACCTCGAAACGGTCGTCCACGCCGTAGTAGAAGGTGTTCTGGTGGAAGACATTCTCGTCGTCGGGCTTGTCCATGGATGTGAACTCTACGTCTTTTCGCAGCTGGAAGATGAGGGGCTTGACCTCGATGACCTTCGTGCAGAGCACATACCAGTCGAGGGTATCGGAGTCAACCCAGGGCGAAGAGAAGATGCGGCCTGCGGGAAAGATACCGGCTTCCGGCCTCTCAGTCCCGGCAACGGACGGCAGCAGAGCCGACAGGATGGGGACGTACATGGCTGGGGCACAGACGATGGTGTCGGGGATAATGCCCATGGGGATGCCGTTGTCGTCCTTGAAGAGCTGCATGGCGACGAAGGCGGCGGCCATTCCTGCGCGAATCTCGGCCCCGTCGCCGGAATACGATCCGCTCAGCTTGTTGCTGATGGTGCCGCTGTCACCGATTGTCCGCGTCGTGTCGAACATAGCCGTGCCGTCGTACGCGAGCAGCGTCCCACCGTCGTCGAGCTGGGACACGACCCTCTCGTTGTAGTGGCGTACGGCTCGTTTTGCCAACCCCTGGATCCTTGGCTTGATGAAGCCGAACTTGTCGTCCTCATACGTGTCGCGGTTGACGGCGATGGTGCCCTCATAGTGCTTGTTCGTGAGGGAGTAGTCGAAGGGTTCCAGGGCCTTGATCTGCCGCTTGTCCAACCATTCGGACATCTGCGGGTTCGAGCCAAGCCACCCGTACGACTCCTTGTCTGTCGTGCTCGGGAACATGGTGGCGATCTCGTTGTACAGGGGCATCTCTATGAAGGACTCGTCAAGCGCCTTCGTGAAGATGGCCCGGTAGTTGGTCATCAGACCGTCAAGGAAGTCAGCGGTCACCAGTGCTCCGGTCTCGTCCCTGATGAAGGTGGCCAGGGCGCCGGCGACAGCTGCCAGTTTCTTGTGCATTGTCTGTCTCCTTCTGTTCGTTACCTGTCGACTTAGTCGACGATGACTTCGGTGTGCGAGCCGGTCAGTTCGTTGGTGTCCAGGGCGGCGTAAATCTCCTGCGTCAGGTCGTCATAGTCAACCCAACTGTAGCTGTTGACCGAGACGACCCTCTGTAGTCCGTTGCCGCCCGCGAGCGCCCCGTCGTGAGGCACGACGCACCTGTAGAACCGTACCCGGAACTCAATCGCCGTGGCCGAAGTGGTCACCAGGCCGGCGAGCCACAGGTTCTCAAGGTGCAGCCGGTCGGCGTTGTTGTTGACGGCGAAGTAGACAGCGCCCTCGATCTCGACCTGGTTCCCATCACCGGACACGTAGATGCGAATAGCGTTGCCGGAGTCAGCATGGGTGGCGACGTTGATTGAAATGTCGGCAGCGGCGTCGACCTCGAACGAGCAGTTCTTGATGTAGAATATCAGCTTCTTGGTGATGCCCGTGTTGTCGAAGACGATGCCTGACTGCGAAGACCCGGCGCTGTGGTCGACGTTGATGCCCTCGATGGTGCCTTCATACGTGCCGGACTGTGCGCCAGGTGTGACGGTGAAGACCCGTGTGCCGGTCGCCGAGATTGTCGTCAGGTGGTTGCCGGCGCCAATGATCTGAACGTTGTCGGTGGTCGGGAATACAACCGCCGCGGCTTCGGCGAACGTGCCCTCTCCGACGTGAATGCGTAGTCGTGTGGTCGTCACCAGGGCTACGGCGGCTGTCAGGGTCTTGACCGGCTGGTCTTCAGTACCTGGACTGGTGTCGTCCCCGTTCTTCTCGACGTAGATGTCCATGCCGAAAGCGACGACTCTGCTGCGTTGGCCTATATCAACCCAGCCCAAGGCCACGCTGACGTAACGCACCAGCGTTCCACAACAGACGAAGTAGGTTGACAGGTTGTCGAACGTGGCGTCGTCAACAATGTACATCAGCTGACCGACCATGACCTGTGTGATGCTTGTGGCCGGCAGCAGGAACACGCCCTCGGTGTAGACTCGACCTTCCAGGTCGCCGTCAGAGCCAGACGAGTTGTCCACGCCTTCGTAGGCGACTCCGACGAATGTGGCGGCAGGGTCATCCGTGGACGCTACCAAGTAGCCTGTGGAGTTCCGGCTGACCATCCCACCCTTGTATATTGTCGTGGCCCGGTAGACCGGGTACGACTGAAGCCCCGACTCCTTGCGGGATATGTTGGCATCGGCGCTCAGGGCGGCCGGCAGGCCCATGCTGACGAGCATGACCATCGCCATAATGAGGGCCATTCGGTGCCCCCAACGCCGTGCTTTGCTAAGCATACTGTTCACGTTGTCTACTCCTTGTTTTGATAGGACGCCGAACCGGTTACGCCGCGACGGCGCTGCCTGCGTCCTTCTTCTTCTGCGCCAGGGTCTCGGCCTCATCGACGCCGAGACTCTTCGCAGCGGTCTTTTCCGCGGCAGTCAGAGTGATGGCATCGGTGTCGACCTCAGCCTCACTTCCCCTGATGCCCAGGCTGGGGCTGACGACCGGCGCATTGGCGAGATAGGCCGCAAAGCCTTCGGGGTCTTTCGCCCGCAGGTCTTTGGCCCAGTCGCTCTGCACGGGCAGGATCTTGCCGTCGCGCAGAGCCTGGTCGACATCATTGACGACGTCTTTGGCCGTGAGCCGGGCGACCTGCATTGCCAGGGCGTCGCTGGCCGCTGGCGGCGGTGTCTCTTCGGTCGGCTCAGCCTCTGCCTTGTCGACCTTGTCCTTGAGGGCCTTGACGGCCGCAACGACATCGTCATCCGGCCCAAGACCGAGTAGCTCTCGAAGCTCCTCTTCCATGTTCTTGGTTCCCTCCCCATTGTTATTGTCGCCGTCCTCATCGACGCCCGCTTCTGCAGCCTCGTTCGGTTCGGCACCCGCAGTATCTCCGGTCTCCGGCCCGGAGGTATCACGCACTGGTGTGTAGTCCGTCGTCTTGGTGACCTTCACCTTGGCCTCGTCAAAGGTCACCGTGCTTGTCTCGGCGTCCCGTGTGTAGCCGAGCTTGAACAACGCCCCGCCGCTCTCGACTATGATGAACGTGTCGTAGACCTCTGTCACGTAGTCGCCCCAGCGCGGCGTGCCTTCCTCTGCGGGGAACTGAGCGTTGTACGCCGCCCGTATCGCCTGTGTCATCTCGTCGATAGACTCGTCCGCCGCTGTTGCGGTGTAGCTCGCCAAGACGGTCTCGCTGAGAGCCATGACGCGGGCGTTCGCCTTCTCGATCCGCTCGCTCAGCACCACCGGGGACATGCCCTCGAAGAACGGGCGGTTCGTCAGTGCTATGGCCAACAGCGTGGGTCCGTGCGACTCGTCGGTCTCCTTGTCGTGGTAGTCTATCTGCCATACCGGACTGATGTACCGGTATGTCTTGTCCCTGATGTGCTCTGCCGCCTTGGGCGTCCAGTCAACTATCGCGGAGAGCTCACCCGGTGCAGTCTCCAGTCCTCGTACCCATCCGGCCGCAAGACCCTGGACGTCTGCCCGCTCGGTCAAGTGGTCGTAGTCTACCACCATCTCGGTCGGGGGCTTAGGTCGTACCGTCCCGAAGTTCGCGACCATCTGCTCCAAGTCCGCGTCTGTGACGGTGAACTTGCCGTAGCGGGGGTGATGGAACGTCCCCGTCCTGAAGACTTGCACCACACTCTGATCGGTGCCCTCGGCCAGTTGGATGGCGCTGACGAACCGTATGCGGCCCTCCCCCTCGGCCTCGTGTAGTTTCCTGACCATGTCTATACCTCCCCCTTATAGATGTAGATGAACACGCAGCGGCACTTGTCTCCGCCCTCGCAGTCAGTGTAAGGCGGCGGCGCTGGTTCTTCGCCTTTCTTCCATTCCTGGCCGTCCAGACCGCGACAGAAGTTGCAGGTGTTGTCGTCCAGGATGGCGCTACTCATCACTCGGTCAATGTCACCGGCGTCCTTTTCGGCCTGCTCCCTGCGGCCCATGTTGAACGCCTCGGCCGTACTGGCCTGCGCCGTCTTCTCAAGCTCCCGGTCCGACAGGCCCGTCAGCGTCAGCATCATGGCGTCTGGGTTGAGCGCTCCGGCCCTCACCTGGCGCATGGCCTCGTACGTCATCGAGGAGCGCAGCCTGTTCGCCAACAGTTGAGCTATCGCAAGCGCCCGAAGCCTGAGGAACACGTCGGCCTTTGGCGTCTCGACATCTTCCTCGTCCTCGTCTTCCTCGTCCTGAGCCGTCAGGCTCTTGCCCTGCTTGGTTCGCTCCTCGCGCACCTGCTCCTTGCCGAAGTCCAGAAGCTCGCCCAACAGGTCGTCGATGGCGTCGGCGACGTCCTTCCTGAACGGCACGTCTATCTCGGTCAGCCGGTCAAACTGCTCGTCCTTGATGTAACCTGCCACGGTCTTGACGAGGGCTTTGATCTGGCGGTCCTGAATTGGCTTCACGGCCTCGACGAACCGCGTCTCCGCGTCCTTCAGCTTGTCGTCAATCTCGTCCAGCGCCATGTGAAGCTCGGCGCCCACAGGTGCTCGCCAGAACCTGCCCTCCGACGCCTGCTGCGGGTTGTTCGGAACTGGTGCCTCCTGTGGCCTGACGGGCCGCGTAGATACGGGGCGGGGCGGAGGCGGTATCCTCTGCGGCAGCTTCAGGGTGCGCCTCAGTTCCGACTCCGTCTCGTCGTCAGGCGTCAGCATCCCGGCGGTGGCCAGGCTGGACATGGCCGCGGCGTAGGCCGCAAGCTCTGGGTTGTCCAGTCCGCTGAGCGTAAGCTTCGGGTGCCGACCGTGGACGTCCCAGTTGTAGTCGACCATCTCGGGTATGACGTCCCGGTTCATCGTGTCGCAGAAGTTCTTGCCTACGGCCTGAAGGGCGAAGAGGAAGAAGCGCGACTGGTCGTTGGACAGCGCATAGCTGCCGACTTCCTTTGCCCCGACGTTGATGAACTGAGCGAGAACGCTGCGCACAATCATGACGTCATGGTGCTCGATGCTCCCGAGAATGTTGTGCAGCTGCCCCTGGACGCCTTGCAGCGTGAACCCGATGGAGTTCGGCAGGGCAACATAGGATCGCTCGTGCTGGTGCAGTCGCTGGCCCACCGCGTCGATGGCATCCTTCTGCTCTTGGGTGGCGTTGTCCGGGTAAGTAAAGACCGGCAGCCCAGCCCCATGTCGCTCTGCCGCGATACCGTCGACGGCATAGAAGACGTTCTTGTACCACCAGTGCTTGTACGCCGCCCGCAACAGGCTGACGCCCTTGTAGTTGCTCCCCTCCATCTCGTTCGTGAACACCACCAGCTTAGAGGCCGGTATGTCGATGGTCGAGTACACGTCGTTCTTGTACGTCATCTGCTCGATGTAGTCCAGCTCGCCCTCCGGCGTGAAGAACCACCGAGCGATGGACTGCGGCAATCGGGGCGCCAGCCGCTTCCACTGGTACCTTCCGTCGCGCAGTTCCCACACCTTCTCGAACGGACTGTATCCGAAGTCCAGCATCAACAGGGCCTGTCTGACGAAGCTGTCCCAGGTGATGGTCATGTCCTCGAACAGGGCCTTCTTCACCGCCTTGCCTATCATCACGTCGGTCGGATCGGCACTGGCGGGCGCCACGTCCCACCGCGCCACCAGCAGCGGCAGCTTGCACGCCAAAAGGGCGGCCTTGACTTGGCCGTCGCTTCGGCGCATGCGTTCGTAGGTCTTGATGGCCTGGGCGCCCTTCAGGTCGCTGTTGTACTCCTCGTCAAACAGCTGCCCCGAGAAGATGGTCGTGCCTGTCGCTCCAACCTCCGCAAGACCGGGCGCCGGCCTGCGCAAAGACATTCGTAGTCTGCCTAGCTTCAGCATTTAGAACTCCTTCTCGCGGACACCGCTGAAGCCACGACGATGCGTTCGGAACTCGTCATCCTTGGGCGGTTCCCAGAGGCTGCCGCCAGCCAGCTTCACGGCCTCTATCGCCATCATGCCAACGGCGATAACAAGGTCATCCCGCTTGCCCTTGGCGTGGTCTATGCGCCAGCCTTTCGGTGTCTGCCTTGACAGTATCTGCCGGAGCTCCTTGTCGAACTCAGGCTCGTTGTACATTACCAGGGTGCCGTTGCGGATCAGCGTCAGGAGTGTCTGGGAGAGGTGGACGATGTCGGCGGTGAAGTTGAAGGGCGTCACGGTGAAGATGCCCTTCAGGCGCTGTATGACGTACTCCATCTGCCACGGGTCGATGTGCAGATAGGTAGTCTTGAACGCCAAGGCCATGTCCTTGAGGTCCTGCTCTACCTCGACAATCGGTACGTGTTCCTTCTTGCTCCCCTGCCACCACTTGAGGCTGTCGACGTAGACGCGCTGGTCTGCCGAGTTGAAGTGGCCGACGCATCGGGCCGTCCTGTCCTGACTCAGGCCGAGGTCGTTGGAGATGACGTAGTTGAACGGCGTGTTCGGGTTCGCCGCAAACTGCGGCATCCAGGGGATGGCGTGAATGCGCTGAATGTCCTCTTCGGTCACCATCTGACCGGCGCCCGCCGACCACCTGTTCTCATGGAAGCGCTGGTAGCTATTGGCCGGCAAACGAAGCTGCTGCGACGCCAGGTACTTCGGCGTAATCCACGAGGCCAACGTCTCGTGCTCCCAGACGAAGAACATATCGGGGTCGCTCCCCTTGAGGCCCATCTTGTACAGGCCGTAGAGCAACGAATCCTTGTCGTATCCGGCATAGGTCACGATGAGACTCAGCGGGTTCTCACGAGCCGGCGACTCCGTAAGCTCGTCATAGAACTCACGCCCGGGGTAGCCCCATATCTCATCGAAGATAACCAGCGTCGGATTGACGCCAGCGGCCGTCTGGTATTTGTGGGCTATGGGCCGGATGATAGTGCCCGTCGCCTTCATCTCAATACCAGTCTTCAGTAGGGTGGCGGCTTGACGCAACTGCGGGTTGTCCTTGAACGCCTGCACTATCTTGCCGTAAACAATCAGAGATGCCTGGTCGAGGTTGTTGGCGGCTATGATGATCTCACCGTGCTGCTCGCCGGCGAAGGCGAACCATGTACCGATGCCGGCGGCCAGGGTGCTCTTGCCGTGCTTCTTCGGCAGACCCAACAGCGCGAGCGAGTACTTGCGCCGACCCTCGTCGTCCAGGTCGTAGAACAGCGGCCGGAGAATCAGGTCCTTTTGCCACTCCTCAAGGACTATCAGCTTGCCGGTCTCAGCCACGATAAACTGGTCTTCGAGGAATGCGATGATGTCGTGGTTGTAGCGCTTCAGGCGCTCGTCCGTCAGGGGCACGGGTCTGGCCAGTGTCTTAGCCATGCCGCGGCTCCCACGTCTCCTGCGTCGTGACGGTCCACACGTCCCCTTCCGCAGTCAAGACAACCAGCATTAGGTGGCCGGCTGGTGTCAGCCAGAAGCTGTGCACGTACTCACCGGCTTCGCGTTCCTCGAGGAGCAGCCAGCCGCTTCTTCGTGCAAAGGCCGAGACCATGTGTCCTTGGACTACTGACATCAGCTCTCGTCCTCGTCATGGCCTCTGGCCTGCGCCATCCTGGCCCCCAGGTCTCTCTCGACCACCAGCATGTCGTGCCCCAGTCTGTACCGCGACGCCGGAGTCATGCCAAGCTGGTCGCACGCCCGCATCGCCGTGTTGACCGCCGCCCAGTACACCTTGAGCAACGGCTGGGGTATCGGCAGCCCGTCCTTGTCCTTCCCGATAATGCCGTTGACCGTCAGCCACCTATCGAAGACCTCGATCTTCGCGAGGCTTCTGGCCAAGAGGTCCACGTACACCCGGTCCGATTGGACTATCGCCAAGTCGTTGCCATAGAGCACGTCCATGATCTCGGCGCGCTTCTCGTTAGTGATGGGTATCAACACGTTGCCGGAATAGCCCCCGTGCGTTGGCGGCCGTCCCGGCGGTCTCTTGACGACAGCCGTCTTGCTCTCGGTCATTCGCCGGCCAGCATGACGGCAGCCATGGCGTCCACCTCTGTGTTCAGGTTGTCGAAGGTCGAACCGCCGTCAAGCAGGAAGTCCCAGTCGTCCCTGCCGTCAAGCGCCGTCTCTGACGGGTCGTCAAACTGCACGGCATCCTCGGTAGTCCCCTGCACGGCCAGCCGTCCCTCGACCACATGCTGCGGACACTCGACACGGGCGACATAGAATCCGGCCATGCGCAGCAGCTTGAGCTCGGACGGGAACCTGAGGTCGGTGATGACGATGCGCTGGTCGACCGGCATGGTAGCCAACACGCGCTTGACCCAAACGTCCGGGTCCACTTCGCACATCTTACGGCCGAGCGCCACCAGCAGCGGCCGTCTCTTCTCGTCAGGGTCCATGCCAAAGAGCTCGGACGCCAGCTCTTTCAGACGGTCCGCGAACGCAAGCCGCCGAAACCCGTACACGTTGAGAAGCCTGGCCGTCGTGTCCTTACCGGACCGCATCTTGCCAGACAGGCCGACTCTCGCCGGTGGTGCTTCCTGCATGTTTCTATTGTACTGTGTCTCAGTCATCCGCCGTTTCACCGTTTCCCCTCGGGCCGCCATTGCGCCAGTCTCCTTATCGACGGAGCCACCAGTCGCGAATCCTGGGTTCAGAGGTACAGATATACTCCGTCATTCGTTCGGTGTCCCTGCCGCTGGCTTGGTGTCCTCTGGCGGCACGCCGTAACTCATGTGGTTGGGACACGCGTCAAACTCGCAGTAGACGTGCGGCACGAGCTTGCATGTGGCCTGTTCGTTGGGTCCCAGCGGCCTCGCCGCCAACCCGAGGTAGACCGGGAACCTGAGGCTGCCGGCGTTGGTGACCTCCATGTACTTGATGCGGAAGTAGACAGGCTGCTCGCAGGTCTTGACCAGCCGCGTCAACGTCTCCAGCTCGGCGGCGTCGAATCCCGTGCCGACCTCAGCCTTCAGGTCTTTGGCGAAGTCCTCAACGGTGAACGCTCCGGCCATGCCCTCGCGCTTGCCCTTGCCGGCCGCCCAGCCGGTCACCCTGAAGACGCCCTCTTGCCAGACCTTGACCTTCAGCCATGCGCGCTTGCCGAACATGTATCCTTCGGCCAGCCGCTTGCCTACGATGCCCTCCCAGTCGTTGTCCTTGGCACACTGGAACATGTCAATGCCGGTCGGGTTCTCGGTGGGCCACACGACGTTCTCGCCGTAGACAGCCTTGACCAACAGGGCACGACGGGTGAGGAGAGCCGCACGGTCGAGGTCCCTGCCGCCGAGCCTAATCGCATCGAACGCCACAAAGAACGCGGGCAGTTCCTTGGCGATCTCCTCGATACCCTTCGTGCGGTTGGCCCGCCTCTGAGCGAAGTCCTGGAACGACAGGCCACGGGATCCGACCACCTCGCCGTCGAGCACCGAGTCGATCGGCGCCACCACGCCAAGGCCGTCGACCAGCTCAGGGAACATGGCCGTCTTGTCCTTGCCGCTTCGCGACTGTAGCCTCACCCGGCCGTCCCTGCCCACAATGACCAGCATCCTGACGCCGTCGTACTTGCGCTCCCACACCCAGCCAGGCTTGTCGTGCGGCTCGACCTGCAGCTTGCAGAGCGCAGGCCTAATCGTCGCGTACATCTCGACCTCCCTGCATGTCCAGCACACGGTAGTCGGCGTTACCCGGCCACCACAGCGGCCCGTTGGTGGTGTCCTGGAGACTGAAGATGTAGATCTCTCCCAACTCTAACCTCCAATGCCCGTAGACCACAATCCTCGACTGGTACTTAAAGAAGATGGTCGTGACCGCCTTGGTGTGGTTGGTCCATCGCCGCAAAGCAATCACTCTCCCGGTTATGACGATGGGCTCGAGTTCGACTGACTCGACGCGCATGGCCTCGGGTATTGGCTCAGCTTCAGTGACCACCTGAGGTACGGCACAACCGGCCAAGAGCACCAGCAACCCGACGAGCATCATCACTCTAATCATGCTTGACCTCCCAAGTGTGCCGAGGCCGCCATTCTTCACCCACAGGTATCGGCGTGCGTATCAAGACGACAGTTCGCGGGCGGGTGTCCTTCGTGACCAGACAGCCGCAGGTCAGGCACTCCCACGTGTCCTCTGGCCACCAGAGCCCACGGTGCCCAGCATCAGGCATGTCGAGTATCAGGCCGTCCCTGTCTATATCCCGGCCGCAGTCTTCCATATCCTTGCGCCGTACCTGCGGGGTGTTGTGCTCACACACCGGACAGTACCTAGCTTTCATCGTCCGTCTCTCTTCCTGTCAGTCTGCCACGGCTTCTCAGGCCGATGGTACGCCGCGGTCAGTGCCTCTTCGATGCTGCAGTCCTCGCAGACCATGGTCTCGTTGTCATTGCGGCTGAGCGCATCCAGGATGGCCGTCTGCCCACATCGCGGACAGCACCCGAGCTCGTCCAGTCTAGAGTCAGCAGCTCGTTGCTCGCGTCGACCTGTGTCAGTCATGGCCGCAGCCGTTGGCCAGCTCGAGCAGCACGTCGCCGTGGCACGGCAATGGGGCGCACCAGCACACCAGGTCCTTGCCCCTCAGCTCCAGCGTGCTTCGGGTGCCGAGGCCGCCGTTCCTCACCCACTCCCGGTACCGCTCGATGACCTGCTCCCTCGTCATGCCGTCCTGGCCGATGCGGAACGGGTTGCCCCAGGGGCTGCCACGCCCGATGTACACCGCGCCCTCCGGCACGCCTCTCGTACGTTTCCTGTTCAGAACACTCGGTGTCTTTAGCACGATAACCCCCTATCAAGCGCGGTAACACATTCTCCTACCACCGAGGGCGACGGGCTCCGTCCCTTGTCACCACATGACTAGCACCTCGGCAACTCTCTGAGGTGTCGTAGTCCGCCAGCGGCTTGGCCGGCGATCTGTGTGGCCAACGGTCGGCCACTGTCACCCGAGTACCGCGGTCAACCTCAAAGAGTGCCCGAGACACGTCTTGCCTCGCCACACCCAGCAGCAGCATCGCGGCATCTCTCTTGTCCCTCGCCTCCAGGTACTCGTTCCAGTTGAACACCATGTCCGCCAGCGGCACCACCGCGTCCTCGTCTCCGGCGCCAACCTCCCACCTCAGCCGCTCAATCATCGCGTGTCCCATCGCCGTGCCTCCTACTGTATGACACCAAGTCGCACCGCGGCTATCATGGTGTCGACGCCGAGCTTGTCCAAAATGCTGCGCCTGCATCGCTTGATGGTGCTCTCGGAGAAGCACAGCCTCTCGGCGGTCTGGATGCCCGTGAGACCCTTCCCCGCCAGCTCCAGAATCTGCAGCTCCCTGACGGTCAGCCTAACCCCCTCGGCCAGACTGACGAGAGGCTGCCGTCCCTCGAAGACCTGAAGCACCGGCCCAAAGGTCCGCGCCTCGTACCGCTCCCTGCCGGAGAGCACAAGCACCCCAGCCTCGGCGGCCAGGCGGTCGATCTCCACGCCGTCCTTCAGTACCACGAACTCGTACGTCATACGGCCGCCTTGTCGAACACCAGGGCACCCAGCGGCGTCGCCTCGGGGAGCAAGTCCCTGAGGTCAGCGGTCGGTATCATCACGGGCGGGAAGAGGCGACAGTGCTGAACCTGTGGCATCATCACGTACGCGCCCATGTCCAACAGCACTCGAACGATGTCGTCAGGCAGCTCTCGCGGTTCAATCATTGTCTACTCCTCTCCAAACAATCCCCTATAGGGCCCCAAACAAACCCACGGGCCATCCGCACCCTGAAGGACCTGCGCTGGGCCACAGGCCCCACACCCCCCGTGATCCTGGCGGCTGCGCCCGAGTGCCCGTTCCGATATCGAATCTAGCAGCCTGTTCCTGGTTGGTTGCAGGACCCTAGGATTCAGGTAGTGCATTCGTTCTATTCCTGCCAGCGCAGACGTTCTAGTTGCCGGTCGTACGGGGGAAAGGCAGGGACTGGGGCCCGGCGTAAGTACATTGAACTCAACCATTGTCCACCAGCCACATGACCACGCCGAGCGCGACAGTCATGCCCACCTGCATCCAGCCGATCAGATGACCGGTCTCCCCGTCCCCTGTCAGCAGGAGCACAGCCAGTGTCGCAGACCAGATGAGCGTCAGCCCAAGAAGCGCCCGAGTAGTGTGCGGCCACTTACCCATCGGTCGCCACCCGGCATCCGTGCGCCTTGCCCAGTCCATCGTGCGTACATTCCTTGTCGTCGTGTCGGACACCCCACTGCCGCACGTACTCCAGGTTGCCCGACTCAAGAGCCAGGTGGAAGCAGCCAGCGAACATCACCGAGTCCGGCCTGTCGTCATTGAAGTGGCGATAGACCTCGAACTCCTCGGTCGTCCAGCGGTAACGCATTGAGAGCCGGTGGTCATGGCGACCTGCTCTGTCCGGGCCGACGTAGAAGTCCAGCTCGTGCAGCGCGATGCCTAGGTCCCTGTTGTCGGCGGGTGACTCCTTGAAGGTTGACTCACAGACTATCATCGTTCGTCCTCCCTGTCCTCAGGGTCTTCGTCGCTTCGGTGGTAGTGCATCCCGTGCCGCCACATCGTGCCTGGCCGTGACGGCGGCGTGAGCACGGCCACGAGCAGCATCACGCAGAAGACTATCACGACAACGGCCACCACAACGACCACGTCATGCATCACCCTCTCCTCCCGCGCGGCGGATGGGCGGTCACCCACATCAGGATGCCCCAGACCAGCGCGACAATGCCAAACGCGACGAGTACAGGCATCAGCCCATACCCCACTTCGAGTGGCCTGCTTGGAGGCAAGAGTCACATGTATACATTATATCTATAGGGTTGATAGGGTTCCGATAAGGGTGTGTCTCCAATGTGTCTCAGTCCTCCGGTATCGGTCCCGTTTCGATGTGTCTCCCCAGCGACTCGTTGCCCTCGGTGGACCAGCCCGGCCTCTGCCTCGCGAACAGTTCCAGGAAGGGCGGGTAGCTCACCCGCTCGACCATCGCGTACAGCTCCTCGGGCTTCTGGCTGTGCTTCCGCCTCAGGGCGAAGAACCCGGTCTTCCCCTGTGCCCGCTTGTCGTTGATGGTCTTGTACGGAAGGCTGCCCCTGACGCCGAAGAGACAGTGTTCCGTGATGCCCCTGAAGTATTGGCCGAGACCGATGCGGTCCTTCATCCAGGTGATGATGGTCACGTACCGGAAGCCCACCGCCTCCATCACCTCCAGCCCGCACTTGAGGTGGTTGTTGGTGACCCACAGGTACAGGTGCGCGTCGGCCGCCACCTTCTCCGCCATGGCCTCCCGCATGGTCGCGATGATCTCAGGCGTCCTCATGAGCGAATAGTGCCGGTCGGCTCCGCGCTTGATCTTGCCGCCGCCCGACTCGTGCCACGGTGGGTCTGCCGTCACCGTCCTGTACAGCTCATCCATGCCGGTGCCTGTTCCCCTGCCCCCTGTCTATCCCCTCGACGCCCTCGCACCAGTGCCGTATGGTCCTGGGGTGGACGTTGAAGTGCCTGGCCACAACAACCTCGGAGATACCCGCCACGCGCTGCGCCACGGCGGCTATCCGTACCGGGTTCGGGGCGGGGACGGTCCGCGCGCTCTTGCCCGCCCGCACCAATGCGGCCTTGGGGTGGTCGTAGCCCAGGATGCGCTGTCCCGCCCTGCAGTCGTCGAACGGACATGCGGTACAGGTCCTCGACCACTCGCACCCGTCAGGAAGCAGGTCGGAGCCCGCATGGTGCGGCACGCGTTTCTTCGGACAGGCCAACAGGACGTATTGGGTATGGAACCCGACCGACATCTTCATGCTATGACCTCACCGTGTAGTACCAGTCCAACAGTTGACCGCCGATGACGCCCGCCAACCAGGGCGGCACCTCCAGCTCCCGGAGCGTCAGCGCCAACGCCACGCCCATGGTGCTCAGCGAGAGCACGGATCGGACAACCACTTTCGCCGTCTCGTTCATCGGTTTACCTCTTCTTCCGGAACCGCTTGTCGTACTTCGCCCGCGTCATCGGGCCGTCGTAGGGACAGCCTATCCGTGTACACCGGGCCGTCTTGCGCGCGCTGTGCCAAATGAGGCTGGGCTGCTTGCACTCGGGACAGGTCTCCATCAGAGCCACCTGTTGCCGCACCCAGCCCTGCAGTGGAATCGCAGCATCACTAGCAAGATAATACGCCGACATCGGACGCACTGAACTAGCTTTGACTTGTACTCCATCAGAACGCCACCTTCTCCTGCTTCCCCAGGCTCGGGCCAACCGAGGCCTCAACCCTCAGGTCGAACGGGCAGTCGACTCCCTCCATCGCCCTGACGAGCTCCCGCACGCGTTCCTTCCACTTGTCCTTCGGCACGTACAGGTCCAGCTCGTCGTGTATCTGGCCGAACATGAGCGCCCCGGTGTTCGCGTCCGCCACCGCCGCGGTCTGGAGCTTCAGGACGTCCGCCGAAGTGCCCTGGACCGGCATGTTCTGGCCTTCCCTCAGCGCCTTGCTCCGGTCCCTCGTGTACACCCTCGGGATATAGCGCCTGCGTCCGTACGCCGTCTCCACGAAGCCGTCCTCGATTAGCTTCTGGTGAGTCGCGTCGACCCAGTCCTTCACGCCCGGATGCTTCTCCCAATACCGGTCCATGAAGTCGTACGCGATAGACTCCTCCACGCCGGTCTTCCGCGCCAGGGCCGCGCCGCCTCCCCCGAAGATGACGAGGAAGTTGCCGGTCTTGGCCAGCCGCCGTGCTTCCTCGCCCACATTGCCGGCCAACGCCAGGGCCGTCTCGTCGTGCATGTCCAGTCCCTCGCGGAAGACCCTCAGCATCTCCTCGTCCTGCGACAGGTACGCCAGAGACCTGAGGTCTACCTGGGAGTTGTCTATGGTGACGACGAGCCATCCTGGCGGAGCGGGGAAGCCCTCGCGCACGGTCTTGTCTGTCCGCTTGGGCAACTGTTGGAGGTTGGGCTTGCTGCAGGACATGCGGCCGGTGCCGGTGCCCGTCTGGTTGAACTCCGGGAACACCAGCCCGCCACGCTGCAGCTTCAGGATGCTGTCGCAGAAGGACGTCTTCAGCTTGTAGGTCGAGCGCCACTCCAGGATAGCCTGCACCGCCGGGTGCTTGTCGGTCAGGGCCTCCAGCACGTACTTCTCGGTGGACTTGATGTGGCGCTTCAGCAGGACGGTCAGGAACCGCGCCAGCTGGGTGGGCGATGACAATACCTCCGGCACGAGCAGGCGGCAGCCGTCCATGGCCCTGATCTCTGCGCCCTCCCTGGCGAGCTTGAGCTCCAGGAACTTGGACATGCGCACGAAGTACGGCACGTTCACATGCACACCCCGAAGCTGCATGTCGGCGAAGAGCCTAGGCAGGGGCTTCTCTATGTTCTCGTAGAGCCATCTCTCCCGCGCCGTCGACGTACTCCACAGGTGGTCCCACAGCTGGAACGTCAGGTCCGCGTCCGCGCCGGCATATTGAGTCACCTCTTTCGGGTCCACCCCGACCAGGGTCTTCTCTTTGCCGGCCAGCTCCTTGAACTGCGTCTGCTCCAGGTGGAGTTCCTGGATGGACAGGGGCTTCAGACCGAGCGGCTTCTTGTTCATGCAGTATGCCAGGAGCAGCGTGTCGTCCACGTCCTCCCAGCCGGTGAAGATGTCGGCCACCCCGTTGCTGTGCAGAATGCCGAGGTCGTACTTGGCGTTGTGCATGATCGCGTGGTCGCGGAACTTCATGCCCTTCGGCATCAGATGGTCGGGGACATACGTCGCGCGGCCGGTCTCGTCTGACATGGACAACCCAAGCAGTTTGGATCTGAGGTCGAGGCCGGTTGTTTCCGTGTCCACCGCGTATCTGTCGTTGCCCGACTTGACATACGCGCCCATCGTGTAGTCCCCTGAGACGGGCTCCAGCATCGGCCGATCCTTCAGGCCGCGGTAGTCGATGGCAATGACGCGAAGCAGGTCCGGGTTGTCGTCGAAGGCATTCGCCTGATACATCGGCACGAGCGTGTAGCCGTCGCCCCGGATCCTGGCGCCGTGGTATGCCGTTATCTTGCCCCCGGGGTAGAACGCCTCGAACGCGTCCGCCCCAAGCGTGATGACGGTATGCGGCTGGCAGTCGAAGAGGGTATCCTCCAGCTGGGGCCGGCAGCACTTCATGGCCGTCTTGGTCGGGCGCCGAGTCTTTGGCACCTTGCACTGTACGACGTCGTCAACCCAGCAGGCGTCAAGGAAGAGCCCCGCACGGTTGAGCTGCTTCGAGAGTCTCTTGCCAGTCAGGCCCGAGAAACGCTTGTTGTGCTGGACGTCTGGCGCACCCGGGCCAGAGCCGACAAGCAGGACGCCATTGCTCCGTTCGGGTTGTGTCCTCTCAACCCACGGCTCGTCCCTGTACGGACACCGGCCGCAGAAGGGACCGGGCTTGCCGTCGTAGGGCTTCTCCTTCATGTTGGCCATCAGCGACTCGCCATCTTGGGCATGCTGCCGGACTTGAGTGGCATCGCCCTCGTCTTCTCGTACAGCGCTAGAATCTTGGCCGCGTTGTCGCTGCTCGGGCTTCGTTGGCCTGAGTACCACTTGGACACCATCGCCCTGTCCGCCCCGAGCAGTTCGGCGACTGCCGTCCTGTTGATCTTCAGCCGGTTCATGACGTAGGACAGTTGGCGCCTGACCGCACGGCTCTCCTGCGAGCGCGTCCAAATCATGCGGAAGGTCTCGGTGTCGAAGAGCTCCGCGCCCTCGTCCTCGGCGACAATGCGGTGCGTGACGGACAGCTCGTCGTAGTCGAAGACTTGCTTCAGCGGGTTCCAGGAGCTGTTGTTGGTGCGGCCGTCCAGGATGCTGAACTCCTCGTACTTGGTTATGGGCGTATACCCGAGCACCGTGTGCGCCTGGTCGCACAGACGCTTCGCGCCTTCTATCTTGTCTAGCTGGTCCATGAAGTCCTGGTGATCGGCGGAGTTGCCCTTGAACTGCCCCTTGCGGAAGTGGTGGATGATGACGGTGGCGCACCCGAGGGTGGACCGCATCTTCTTCAGCCACGCCAGCGCGGGCTTGACGTACTTCGGGTCGCTCGCCATGTGACAGACGAACCAGCCCCAGCCGTCGAGGACGACGAGGTCGGGCTCGTACTCGTACAGTTCTCGGTACAGCATGTCGAGCGCCGCCGGCTGGTCTATCGCGAAATTGCCGTCGGCCAGCGTGATGACCTTGAGCATGCTGTCATCGGGTGCGCCTATGACGTCGCCCATCTTGAGCTGGTTGTCGCGCATCGTCCGAAACTTGCGCTCCTGGTCGATGATGACCGCCCGCACCGGCTTGGCTATCTTGATGGTTCCCCACACCTGGTCGCCGCGAGAGGCCGTAATGCACG
>SDBU01001199.1_pt1 | contig 37743 bp, 34 predicted proteins | sample 2277071 | NCBI WGS metagenome assembly SDBU01 (sample SAMN10397929, study PRJNA504765) | marine sediment metagenome | isolation source: marine sediment core GS08_GC12, 126 cmbsf | place: Arctic Ocean: Gakkel Ridge, Loki's castle | collected 2008 | reverse complement strand
TTTACGAATATTCAAAAAAACCTTTCCCGGTTTTTCTTCCGAGATGCCCCTCTCTAACCATTTTTCTTAAAATCGGACAGGGCTTATATTTCTGGTCGCCCAATTCCCTGAATAATGTTTCCATCCATTCCATAACAACATTAAGTCCCATCATATCTGCAAGCGCCAGAGGTCCCATATTTAGATTAAATCCCAATCTCATTGCCGTATCGATATCTTCAGCAGAAGCTACCCCTTCCATTAAAACATGCATTGCTTCGTTCAAAAGAGGAATAATAACTCTGGTTGTTATATATCCGGGATATTCATAAACCTCAACTGCCGTTTTTTCGATCGCCTCTGCAAACCTTTTAACTTTCAAATACGTTTCATCGGAGGTCTTTAATCCTCTTATAAGCTCCACAACCGGAACTTTGGGAACAGGTAGTAAAAAATGCATCCCTATAATCTTATCTTCACGTTTTGTGACTTCTGCGATTTCGGATATACCTAAGGTAGATGTATTCGTAACAAATATTGTTTTCGGCGGACATATTTCATCTAACTTTTTAAAAAGTTCCCTTTTTGACGGTAAATCTTCACTTATGGCTTCAATTAATATATCTTCAAATTCAATCTCATTTAAATCCTCAGTAGTTTCAATTCTTGAGAGAATTGCCTTCTTTTCAGATTCAGTAATTCCCCATCTTTCAATCTCTTTGTCCAAAGAAAGAGAAAGTTCTTCCAATCCTTTAACAAGCATTTCCTTTCTTTGTTCAACCACTTTAACCGAAATACCTTTTTGAGAAAGAGTTTGAGCGATACCCTGCCCCATTGTCCCCAAACCGATAACTGCAACCTTGTGAAAAGTTATATTATCAAAATTTTCATTGCTCATTGCTATACCTTTTTCTCATTATTTATATCAATTCCAAACAGTTAAAACAGAAGTCAGAATACAGAAGGAAGAGTTCAGAAGATATAAATAATTAGCCTAATGTTTTTGCCGGTTATTTCATTCTTACTTCTGGCTTCTGACTTCTTACTTCTCACTCCTGTTTTATTTTTCATTTTCGATTATTTCTTTAGCTGAAAAGAAAAAATCTATCTCCTTTTCAGCATTTTCTTCAGAATCCGAGGCATGAATTATATTATTTTGCTTATTTGCGGCATATAATTTTCTGATAGTCCCATCAACAGCTTCTTTTGGGTCAGTTGCCCCTATAGCTTCGCGCAATTTGTTTACAGCATTCTCACATTCTAAAACCATCACCAGCGATCTTCCCGATGTCATAAAATCCATAAGTTCATTAAAGAAATTTCTCTCTTTATGGACTGCATAAAAACCTTCTGCAATCTCCCTTTTCATAAGCACCATCTTTGCACAAATAATTATGAAGTTCTCTTTTTCAAGATGGCTCATTACCTTCCCGGTTAATCCTCTTTTTGTACAATCAGGTTTTAATATTGCAAGTGTCTTGCTCATAATTACTTCCAATTCACCTTTAAAATAAACAAACTCTCTTTTCTTTTTTAATTATTATATTTCTTTCTGTCCCTCATAGTTAATATTTTTTATAACTATTTAGATATTTAGAAGTCGGAATAGAAGAATAAACTGTTTAGCAGGATACCTTCGAATATTCTGAATTCTAATTAGCGGGATTGTTACCAAATTTTTACATTATGAAATCAGCTCTTTAACTTTGACACCGATTTCTGCAGGGCTGTTACATACAATACTCCCGGCATTTTTTAGTACTTCCATTTTTTCTTTTGCTGTGCCTTTACCACCCGAAATTATTGCCCCTGCGTGTCCCATCCTTCTTCCGGGAGGAGCAGTCTGACCTGCAATAAAGCTAACAACGGGCTTTGAAATTTTTTCTTTAATCAATTCGGCAGCCTCATCTTCTGCTGTTCCGCCAATTTCACCTATAAGAACAACAGCATCCGTATCGTTATCTTCTTGAAAAAATCCCAGTAAATCTGTAAATCTCAAACCGATAACAGGGTCACCTCCTATGCCGATGCACGTAGATTGACCTATTCCCAGACTTGTAAGTTGATATACAGCCTCATAAGTTAAAGTTCCGCTTCTTGAAATAATGCCGACCGAACCTTCCTTATGAATAAATCCCGGCATAATTCCCAATTTACATTTGCCCGGAGATATTATTCCGGGACAATTCGGACCAATCAGTTTAGAACTGCCGTTTTTTAAAAACTCGAATACCTTAATCATATCAACCGTCGGAATCCCTTCGCTTATACAAACAATTAACTCGATACCGGCATCCGCAGCCTCCATAATTGCATCTGCAGCAAATGCAGAAGGAACAAATATAACGGACGCATTTGCGCCGCTTTCACTTTTCGCTTTTTCTACTGTATTATATACCTTGATTCCGTCTAAATTCTGACCCTCTTTTCCCGGAGTAACACCTGCAACTACATTTGTTCCATACTCGAGCATACTTCTTGTATGAAACGAACCTTCGCTTCCGGTTATACCCTGAACAATGACCTTTGAATCTTTATCAACTAATATACTCATAATATTTTAACAACACAGACAATACTGTCCGTGCTCCTGTTTAGTTAAATTGTATAATAATAGTATCACAGACATTCCTGTCTGTAATTAATTTTACTTCATAATCTCTACAATCTTTTCAGCAGCATCCTGAAAGTTTGTTGCAACTTTAAACGATAGTACCGATTCCCTTAATAACTTTTCCGCCTGCTCTTTATTCGTACCTTCAAGTCTCACAACAACAGGTAATGTTAAGTTTACTTCAGAGGCAGCATCGATAACACCCTGGGCGACTCTGTCACAGCGGACAATTCCGCCAAATATATTAATTAGGATTCCTTTGACATTCTCATCGGAAAGAATAATTTTAAATCCGTTTCGTACTGTCTCAACACTTGCCCCGCCGCCAACATCTAAAAAATTAGCCGGCATTGCCCCGGCAAGCTTTATTAAATCCATAGTTGCCATTGCCAGACCTGCACCGTTGACCATACAGCCAACCGTACCGTCCAATTTAATATAATTGAGGTCATACTTTGATGCTTCTACTTCAAGCGGGTCCTCCTCATCGATATCCCTTAATTCCATAAAGTCCTTGTGCCGGAAAAGGCTATTATCATCAAGATTGATTTTTGCATCGAGTGCCATAACATCCCCGCTGCTCGTTATTACGAGAGGATTAATCTCCGCGAGCGAACAATCGCAGGAAATAAAAGCATTATACAGAGCAAGCATAAATTTAACACTCTTCTGTAGAACCTTGCCCTCCAATCCAAGAGAAAATCCTACTTTTCTTGCCTGAAACGGTGCTAAACCCGTCAATGGATTTATGTATTCCTTAACAATCTTCTCCGGAGATTCTTCCGCAATTTTTTCAATTTCTACTCCACCTTCACTGCTCGCCATCAAAACTAAACGCGATACGGACCTGTCAAGAACCATTCCTAAATAAAGTTCCCTTTCGATGCCTATTCCTTCTTCAATCAATACTCTTTTTACAATTTTGCCTTCGGGACCGGTTTGATGAGTAACTAAATTCATCCCAAGCATACGACTTGCAATATCTTTAACCTCCTCCGGATTTGAAGCTAATTTAACTCCTCCACCTTTGCCTCGTCCACCGGCATGTATCTGAGACTTAACAACATATTTTTCACTTTTCATTTCTGCAGCTATCTTTTCCGCTTCTTCAGGTGTAAACACAACCCTGCCTTCCGGAACACAAACACCAAATTTCTGTAAGATTTGTTTACTTTGATATTCATGTATTTTCAATTCTGAACACTCCTTTTTGAGCTTTGGTAAAAAATTTGATTTTCTTTCAGGAGATATTTATTAATAATTATTATTCAATAAGTTATAACAGATTAATCCTGGATTATAATGCAAAAATACAAAGTTAAATTATAAAAATAACTTGTACGAAATTACAATCTAATAATATAATTCTTAATAAATTAAATGTCAACTTTAATTTTCCTGCCCTCCGGCGAAGAATTTATCAATTCGAGTAACAATCTCATTAGTAAATTTGATTATTCCGGTTAAGCCGGGTAATAATTTGAAAATAATATTTAAACGGCTGATGCAAAAAAAAAGATGAAAGCATTTTGCTTTCATCTTTTAATTAAATAATAAAAAAAATTGCTGACGCCAGCTTTGTGAGGACTATGTCCTTCCCTGGATTTCGTCCAACTTTTAGATAATTATAAAATCGGCATTTTTTTCCTTAACTTTAGGAAATAGTTGCCGGAAGTATGATTTTTTTTTATATTTTATTTTTTGTCAACAACAATGCTAACTATTTTATCCCTGACATAAAAAATCTTCTTTATGCCATTTTGAGTGTATTTTTTTACATTTTCAACATTTTGTGCTTTTTCTTTCACAACCTCATCGCTGTCTATATCACTAATCAAAACAGTTCCCCGAACTTTACCATTCACCTGCACAGCAATCTTTTTCTCCTTTACTTCAAGTAACTTTTCCTCAAAAGAGGGCCAGGTTAGAGTAGATACTATCCCATCCCTTCCGATTATATTCCAGAGTTCATCTGCCACGTGCGGTGTAAAAGGTGATAAAAGTTGAATAAGAATAGATATTCCTAAAGAAAAAACCGGATTATTTTCATTTTTTTCTCCTATTCTCTCTTCGGATACGAATTTATATAATTCATTCGTAAGTTCCATCAAGGCACTTATTGCCGTATTAAAATGAAACCGCTCTACATCATCGGAAACCCTTTTAACACTGTAATTGATTCGGAAAACTAAATTTCTTTCTAAAGCATTTAGATTTTCGTAATCTATATCCGGGACATCATTTCCGATTGAAGAAATATTTTCAACAACAATGTGCCATACTCTGTTAATGAAACGGTGCACACCGGATATACCTTCTGATGACCATTCCAGCTCTTTAACAGGGGGAGCTGAAAATAATATAAAAAGCCTGAGAGTATCGGAACCATATTGTTTAATAATTTTTCCCGGGTCAATAGCATTTCCCTTTGATTTTGACATCACTGCTCCATCCACCAATACCATTCCCTGGTTCAATAATCTTTTAAACGGTTCATCTTCGTCGGTTAATCCCATATCCCTTAACGCCTTAGTAAAAAATCGTGAATAAAGCAGATGCATAATCGCATGCTCTATACCGCCGGTGTACTGTTCTACCGGCATCCAATAACTTGCTTTTTCCTTACTAAAAGGTAGGCTATTAAAATCCGGACCGGTAAATCTAAAAAAATACCAGGAACTATCCACAAAAGTATCCATAGTATCCGTTTCTCTTTTTGCAGGCTTCGCACATTCAGGACATACACACTTTTGAAACGAAAGTGAAGTTTCCAGAGGATTCCCTTTGCCTGTAAACTTAATATCATCCGGGAGAACCACCGGAAGGTCTTTTTCAGGAACGGGCACTATTCCGCAAGATTTACAGTATATTATCGGTATGGGCGTTCCCCAGAACCTCTGTCTTGAAATAAGCCAGTCCCGCAGTCGATAACTCACAGAGTATTTTCCTTTTCCGGTTTTTTCAAGGTGCTCAGTTATTTTTTTCTTTCCATCATTATTGTTAAGTCCGTTAAATTCACCTGAATTTATTAACACACCTTCATCAATATATGCACATTCTAATTTTTCACTCTTCAAGACCTTATCTTGTGGAGTCACAACAACCTTAATAGGAAGACCATATTTTTTTGAAAACGTGAAGTCCCTCTGGTCGTGAGCAGGAACAGCCATCACGGCTCCAGTACCATATTCGGCAAGAACATAATCCCCAATATATATTGGAAACTTTTCCCCGGTTAAAGGATGAATAAAATGCCTGTTTATAAAAATTCCTTCCTTTTCAATATCTTCACGCATCCTGTCCATTCTGGTTCTTTTTTTAGTCTTTTCAATAAAATCTCTTATCTCCGGTTCATTTGGAACACCTGAAATAAGCTCAGGAACAAATTCATAATCCGGGGCAAGGACCATATAAGTTACACCAAAAAGTGTATCTGGCCTTGTAGTAAAGGTTTTAATTGTTTTATCCATACCGTCAACAGAAAATGAAATTTCAGTTCCATAAGACCTTCCAATCCAATTTCTTTGCATTGTTTTGACCGCTTCAGACCAGTCATCAAGCTTATCCAGATCATCAAGGAGTTCATCTGCGTATTCTTTAATTTTAAAAAACCACTGCTCAAGTTCCTTCTCTCCTATTTCACTTTTACATCTCCAGCATTTTCCGTCGATAACCTGTTCATTCGCCAGAACAGTTCTGCAATTACCACACCAGTTAATCGGGGACATTTTTTTATAAGCTAATCCTCTTTCATAGAATTTTATGAAAATCCATTGATTCCATTTGTAATAATTCTCATCACAGGAGGCAATATATCTATCCCAATCATAACTTAATCCAAGTCTCTTCTGCTGTTCCATCATCATTCTTATACATTCTAATGTCCAGACTTTTGGATGTACCCCTTTTAAAATAGCTGCATTTTCTGCCGGAAGACCAAAAGCATCATAACCCATAGGATAAAGTACATTATATCCCTTTTTTCTTTTATATCTTGAATAAACGTCTCCAATTGAATAATTCCTGACGTGACCCATATGAAGTGCACCTGAAGGATATGGATACATCTCAAGATTATAAAAAGCAGGTTTATCTTTATCCTCCTTGACCTTAAAAAGCTTTTTCTCGTCCCAGATTTTCTGCCATCTTAGTTCAATCTCTTCAGGATTATATGTTCTTTTTTTCATTTCGAGATTTGAATATTTTATTTGTTACAATATTATAGAATACAGAAGTAAGAAGCCAGAATACAGAATAGAAAAACAATAAACCTAATGTTTCTACAGGTTCTTTCATCCTAACTCCTAACTCTTAATTCTTAACTCCTAACTCACAATCTTCCCTTCATCCTCGCAATTAATTTTTTATTAAATTCTATAGACGTATCGTGACCATAAAGTTTGAGGATATTATCCAGTGCAATTGCCTCAGCAATAACAGCAATATTCTTTCCGGGATATATAGGAAGTCTGATAAGCGGAATTTTGACACCCATATACTCAGAAAACTCACGCTTCAGACCGGTTCTGTCAAAGCTATTCATTTCCTTATCATCAACAAGCCTTACTTCCACCTCGATCCGCTTTTGCATTCTGACTGCTTTGATTCCGAATAAACTCGATATATCGATTATACCGACCCCTCTTACCTCCAGATGATGCATAAGAATTTCTCTTGCTGAACCCAATAAAGCTCCTTCACCCGTTTTAGCAATGGTAGTTACATCATCAGCTACAAGACGGTGTCCTCTTTCTATAAGATCAAGAGCCATCTCACTCTTACCTATGCCACTCCTGCCGGTAAATAATAAACCCATTCCGTAAACATCTACAAGTGTTCCGTGAATAGTCATCTGCTGTGCAAAAAGATGGTCCAGATATCTGCTTAACAGGGTTATTAATCTTATAGTATCGAAAAAAGTTTGAAATACACAAACCTTTTTTTTGTTCGAAATTTCTAACAATTCCTTTGGAGGTTTTAAATTGTCCGAAATAACCAGAAATGAGACTTCTAACTCAAGCAGTTTTTCCAAAATATTTTTCCGTTCTCGAACACCTTTAGATAATAGATACGAAATCTCAGGTTTCCCTAAAAGCAATATACTTCCATGGGGAAATTCTTCAGTATAGCCGCAAAGTGCCAATCCCGGAACATAGATCCCCTCATTCCTAAAATATTTCTTAAGACCTTCTGAACTGTTTAAAAGCTTTAAAGATAAACTTTCCCGGTTTTCGTTAAATATTGTTCTTACTTTATATTTTTTATTTTTTGACACGATCCTTTAGTAATTTATATCCCGATTGATTTATTAAGAGGCACCTTTTTTTTCCATCGGCTTTTATATTTTTGTATTTGCCTTTCAAGTTTGGAAACTGCCTCACTTATTGATTTATATATATCTTCACTTTCTACTACGGTATTTAACAATCTACCATAAACTTTTATTTTTATATCGGCTATTTGCTGAAGCTTTACATAATCGAGAACAATTTCACATTCAATAATACCATCATAATATTTCTTCAATCTTCTTACTTCTTTTTCAGCAAATTCCCTTAATTTATCGGATGCTTTTCCATGACGGGCAGTAAAAGTAATTCTCATGATACCTCCTTACCTATTTTTTTAACTCAATTTTAATTATAATTAAAAAAACTATCCCACATCCCATAAAAAAATATATCTAAGCTCTCGGATGAGCTTGCTTGTGTGCATTCTTTAACGCTTCAATTGATATATGTGAATATATTTGAGTAGATGAAAGATTTTCATGACCCAAAAGGTCCTTTATAGCCCTGAGATCTGCTCCCTCATCTAACAAGTGAGTTGCAAACGTATGTCTCAAGACATGTGGATTTATCTTTTCACCTCCAACGAACTGTATAAGAACCTTTTCTATTATCCTTTCTACATCCCTTGGTGTAATTCTTCTCCCGTTTCTGCTTAAAAAAAGTGCCTCATTATCTTCATTAAACCTGTTTTTCAATAATTTTGCTCTAATTTGCAGATATTCTTCCAAAACCTTCTTCCCTTTAAATCCAAAAGGAACTATACGCTCTTTAGCTCCTTTCCCCATAATTTTTACAGTCAGATTATAATAATCTATATCCTTTATATTAATTGAAACTAATTCTCTCAACCTTATTCCGGTCATGTAAAATAAAACAAGAATTGCTTTATTCCGAATATCGATAGCTTTATCACCTTTTACATTATCGATAGCATCAAATATTTGACTAATTGATAATAACTTTGGAAGCCTTTTATGGAATCTTGGTTGTGGAATTGCATAAGTTGGATTCCCTGTAGCCAACTTTTCCCTGAGAAGAAATTTAAAAAAAGTCCTCAAGCATGATAGTTTCCTGCGGAGTGATTTATTTGATACACCTTCTTTATATAAATTCTCTAAAAATCCCCTTATGATATCCTTATTTACATCTAAAATATTCTCAATCTTTTTTTCACCGGCATAATCAAAAAGTTGAATAATATCCGTCATATAGGAATTTATTGTAAAATCAGAATACCCGCGCTCATTCTTTAAAAACTTTTCAAACTTTTTTCCTAAATGCCTCATATAATATACTTATAATCCTTGTAAAAATATAAAAAAAGAATTCAGAAGCCAGAATAAAAAAACATTTAGTTATTAGCTGATAGCATATCCTCCTATTCTGAATTCTGTCACTAAAATTCCTTTTCACATTTAGGACATTTTTTATACTCCTTACTTTCAGGATCTTCCCTGATTTCAAGATAATTATTACCGCAGCTTGGACAAGATTCTTTATCAATCGGAAACCAGGATACAAAATCACACTTTGGATAATTTGAGCATCCATAAAAGCTTTTCTTCTTTTTGCTCAATTTTTTAACAATATCCCCCTCACATCCTTCTTTCGGGCATTTTATACCAAGTTTAAGTTTTCCAATATATTTGCATTTAGGATAATTCGAGCATGCCAAAAATTTGCCATAGCGCCCCATCTTTATAACAAGTTTGGAATCGCACTTTGGACATTTCTCATCTACTTCTATCGGCTTAAAAACCTTAACAGGCCTCGTAAATTTACATTCAGGATAATTTGAACAAGCTAAAAATTCTCCATATCTACCATTCTTTTTTAACAGATTAGAACCGCACTTGGGACATTTTTCATCCACAGGTTCACTCTTTTTCTGTTCAATCGGTTTTGTATTTTTACACTCCGGATATCCTGTGCATGCATAAAACCTGCCGTGTTTTCCAAACTTAATAGTCATCTCATTTCCGCATAGTTCACACTTTTCCCCTGCACTTTCCTCCGTACTATCCTTGATTTCAGGACTTTTTAAGTTGGCATCTTTAAGTGAAACACCCACCGGTTCAGTTTTTTGCTGTTCAATCGGCTTTGTATTCTTACATTTCGGATATCCCGAACATGCATTAAACCTGCCGTGTCTGCCCCACTTAATCATCATCTCATTTCCGCATAGTTCACACTTTTCCCCGGTACGCTCCTGAAGTCCATTTTTAATTTCCGCTCTCTTTGAGTTAACATTATTAAGTACAGCTTCAAAAGGATTATAAAAATCTTCTAATATTTTTGCCGATTTTTTCACGCCGGCTTCGATTTTATCAAGTTCCTCTTCCATTTTTGAAGTAAACTCGACATTAAACAGCTCCGGAAAACTTTTGACGAGAATCTTATTTACAGTTAAACCAAGTTCTGTCGGATGTAATTTTTTCTCTTTTTTCTCAACATACTTCCTTTGGATAATATTACTAATAATAATCGAATAAGTACTCGGCCTTCCGATACCATTTGAATCGAGCATTTTAACCAGTGAGCTTTCCGTGTATTTAGGCGGAGGTTTGGTAAAGTGCTGTTTATCTATAATTTCGACAAGGTCAAGTTCCATTCCACTTTTCAAACCTACAGGGATTTTAACCTGTACATCTCCAGAATTGTTCTCTCTATATTCTTCATACACCTGCAAAAATCCTGTAAATACTATTATACTAACAGTTGTTCTGAAAAGATAATCACCACATTCGATATCAGCCTGATTCTGCTCGAAAATCGCCTCACTCATCTGACAGGCTACAAACCTGTTCCATATTAATTCATAGAGTTTAAACTGGTCATTGTTTAGATATTTTTTTACTTTTGAAGGTGGAATTGAAAGAGACGCAGGTCTTATAGCTTCGTGGGCATCTTGAATCTTTTTACCACCTTTTTTAAATAACCGGGGTTTCCCGGGAAGATATTCCTTACCATAAGAGTTATATATATAATTTCTCACATCTTCAATCGCCTTATTGGAAATCCTGGTCGAGTCTGTTCTCATATAGGTTATAAGTCCGACCCTATCTTCTTTTGAAATTTCAATACCCTCATAAAGCTGCTGAGCTAAAAGCATAATTTTTGATGTTGACATTCCAAACCGATTTGCTGCTTCCTGCTGCAGGGTACTGGTAATAAAGGGAGGAAAAGGATTACGTTTTACATTTTTCTTTTTGACACTGCTTACTACGAATTTCCCTTTATTTATATTTTTTATATGTCTTTGAACAGATTTTTCATCAGGTATTCTATAATCTTTCCCCTTTATTTTAAAAAGTTCTGAATTAAATGTATCTATATTCTTCCCTTTAAGAGCAGCCGTAATACTCCAATATTCTTCAGTGTCAAATGAATTGATAGCCTCTTCTCTTTCACTTATCAATCTCAATGCCACAGATTGAACTCTCCCGGCACTCAAACCGGAATAAACAGTTTTCCATAAAAAGGGACTAACCTTATATCCGACAAGCCTATCCATTACCCTTCTTGCCTGCTGTGCGGAAACCTTATCCATGTCAATCTCCAGAGGATTTTTTATGCCCTCTAAAACACCATCTTTAGTGATTTCATTAAATAATACTCTTTTGATGTTCTTACTATTTTTTTTGTCTTTAATTTCTTCAGAGATGTGCCAGGCGATTGCTTCACCCTCACGGTCAGGGTCAGTAGCAATAAAGATAAAATCCTTATCTCGGGATAATTTTTTTAATTTTTTTATAATCTCTTCTTTACCTTCGATTGTTATATATTCCGGTGTAAAATCCTTCTCAATATTAACACCAAGTTTCTTTTTAGGCAGATTTTTAATATGACCTACAGTAGCAACAACATCATATTTATCTCCAAGATAATGACTGATAGTCCTTGCTTTAGAAGGTGATTCTACAATAACTAATGATTTTGTCATAAAAAAAGCCCTTTAATTTAAAAGAGCATTATAAATTATTATCTAAAATATTATTTAAAACATTGAAAAATCTATTCGTTTCAGTTTTTTTCATCAATTAGTCTGTTTAATCTAACAATCCTTAAGAAATCAACGTATTTAATATATTAAACACTAATTATTAAAAAAAGTTCTTTATAAATCATTAATAAAGAAATTTTTTATTGTAGAGATACTTTGCAGCGGGTCCCTACATTGCCAAAAACATCATTAAATTCGTTTTGAAGAAACAAAATATTTTTTTTCAAAACTATAAAGTTTTATCTAAAAAAAGCTGAATAGCACGTCTTAGAAGCAGAAACTATTCCTTCACAACCCAGAGTTTTATACTTGATTCCACTTCAGAATGAAGTTTAATTTTAATTGTATAAATTCCTAATGCTTTTATGGGTTCTTCTAAAAGAATTTTCTTTCTATCTATATCAAATCCTTTTTCCTTTAATAAATTTGCAATCTCTTGAGAAGTTACAGTTCCAAAAACCCTGTCTTCTTCTCCAACCTTCACTGATGCAGTTAATGAAACCTTGCGAAGTTCATTACCTAATTGTTCAGCCGTTCTCTTTTCTTTATTTTGTCTGATTCCTTTTAACCTTTTTTCTTCTTCAAGTATCTTTATACTGCCCTCAGAATATTTCATTGCAATTTTTTTAGGAATAAGAAAATTCCTTGCATAACCGTCAGCAACATTTAAAGTACTACCTGCTTCTCCAAGATTCTGATATGATTCTCTTAAAATTATTTTCATTTATTTATTCTCACCTTTTTAATTAACAAACAATTAACAACTAAAATGAATTTACCTCGTTGCATCAGCGACAAAAGGAATAAGAGCAAGGTGCCTTGCTCTTTTTATTGCTTGTTTAAGGTCTCTCTGATGCTTTGCACAGTTTCCGGAAATTCTTCTCGGTATTATCTTTCCCTGTTCAGTTGTAAATTTAAAAAGCCTTTTTTCTTCTTTAAAATCGATAAATTCTACATTTTCCTCACAGAATCTACAAATCTTTTTAATTTTATTCTTCTGCAAATTAAGCTCCTTTCATTATTATTTCAAGCGAACTTCGTTAAAAATACTAAGTAAAATATTTTGATTTGGAATACAGAAAACTTTAGTTTGCTCTCTCATTTTGAATTCTATATTCTGGCTTCTGGCTTCTATTTTTTTACTTCGTGTCCTTCGTGTTTAGTATTAGTTTTACTAAAGTTTTAAATCATTATATCCAAAATCAAATTTTTCATCTTCTTTATTTTCAGATTTATCAGTCTCAGTTTCTATACTTTCTTCCTTTTCTTGATTTAAATCTTTTTCCTCCTCAGGGATTGTTTCATCTTGCGGCTCATCCTGGACTACTAAATCTGTTAAATCTTCACTTGTTTCTTTTTTATTTAAAAACTGTATTCTTCTTGCCTTAATTTCTACAATATTTCTGAAATGTCCATTTTCTGTTTTCCAGCTTCGGCTTTGAAGTTCTCCATCAACTATAACAGCGCTCCCTCTCAAAAGATTTTCTTTGCAGGTCTCGGCAAGTTTGTACCATGCAACAACACCAATATAACATACATCTTCTCGCCATTGACCCACATTATCTTTAAATTTACGATTACAAGCAATGGTAAAATTTGCTACCGGCGTTCCATTTGTTGTGTTACGGATAACAGGATCTTTTGTAAGATTACCTGCTATAATAACATTATTTAAATCTGGCATTTTTATATCTGTCATACTTATCTCTCCTTTTAAACATCATAACCATTTATTGATATTTATATTTACATTATATAATTAAAATATAATAATAAATCATAATAATTATTCAGCGACTTTTTCTTTTTCAGTATTTTTTTCTTCAACTTTAGCGTTCTTTTCGGAATCCTCTTCTGTATTTACAGTTTCTATCCTTTTCTTTTTCAACCTGATATCTAATACCTTTTTATTCAGTCCTATTACAAGATACCTCAAAATCTCTTCATTAAATTTGAAAAATCGCTTAAGAACAGATGGAAAATCTTTTTGTTCAACTTCGAATATAAAAGATATATAATAGCCGTGCTGTCTTTTTTTAATTTCGTAAGCAAGGCGTCTTTTACCCCAACGGTTTATATCCAGAATATTCCCTTTATTATCAGTTATTATTGTTTTTATTTTATTTACTACACCTTCTAATGTATCTTCAGATTGATGAGCATTTATTACAACCACTGTTTCATACGTATTCATATTTTTTCTCTCTTTTTGTTTATATTGTAATATTAAAAATTATTATTTTATTTTTATATAAAAGTACAAAATTAATTTAAATTTTTCAATTATTATTTCTTCCGCTCCATTATCTTTATATATATTATTTTTACTCAATAGTAATATGATTATATTTATTCATTACCTCATCGATTCCATAGTCTGCCCAAAAAATCGAAGCTTCGGTTGATAGGTCGATTATTTCATTTATTTTTTTTTCTTCATCTCTTTCAAACTTTGATAGAACAAAGGATGAATAATCATCGCCTAACTTCTCATTTTTAATACCTATCCTAAGCCTTGGGAATTCAATTGTTTCAAGATGATAAATAATTGATTCGAGCCCTTTATTCCCCCCATCTCCTCCCCTTCGTCTGAATTTTATCTTCCCAAGTGGAAAATTTAAATCATCACATATAACAAGGCAATCTTCTGCAAGGATGTCATATCTATCTAAAACATCTTCCACGGCAATTCCACTATTATTCATATAAGTTAAAGGTTTAACCAACAAAATATCGTTTTTTTTATATCTGATTTCTCCAATTAGATATTCACCCTTCCCTGCTTTAAACGAAGACCTGAGTTTTTCAGAAATCTTATCTAAAACTTTAAAACCAAGATTATGTCTTGTATCTTTATATAAATTCGAAGGATTGCCAAGCCCTACTATTAATTTCATAAAAACAAGAACTTTATAGTTAAAATAATTATTCTTCTTTCTCTTCTTCTTTGTCTTTCTGAATAATCTCTGGCTCTTTTTCTTCTTCTACTTCAGCTTCTTCTTCTACAACCTTAGCCACTGTTGGCGGAACAATTGTAACCAAAACTGTTTCCGGTTTCGATACCACCTTTCCCTTTTCTACAGTTAAATCTCCGACATGAACAGAATGACCAATATTCAAATCAGTAACATCAATTACAATATGTTCCGGTATATCCTTAGGCAGACATTTTATTTCCACTTCACGATTTATATGTTGTAAAATACCTCCATGAGTTTTTACTCCAATAGCAGTTCCTTTTATTAGCACAGGCACATCAACAATTACTTCCTTAGCAAGATCAATACCCATTACATCAAAATGAATAATTTTATCAGAAACCGGCTCATATTGAATATCTCTAATCAATCCATTAATTTTCTTATCTCCTATAACTAATAAAACCACTCCTGATTCATGACTTTTAAGACCCTTCAAATCATTCGGTTCACAAAAGAATTGAATAGGCTTTAGGTCCTGTGAATAAAAAATGCCGGGAATTTTACCCTCTCTTCTGAGTTTTCTTGAATAAGATGTCCCTGCCTTTTCTCTTATTTGCGCTTTTATTAAATATTCTTCCATATTATCATTTCACCTTTAAAATTCTACAAATGCTTAATATTAATAACCAATCATTTAATTTGAATTATTTATTAATTTGTTTAATTTAAAAATACTAAAACTAACGGACAGTTTGTTCCAACTACTCATACATTTTGCCAGTCAAAAAGAGAACTTATCGATTCTTCATTGTTAATTCTCTTAATTGCCTCACCAAAAAGATTAGCCACAGATACAACTTTAATCTTATCAATTTTTTTATAATCATCGAGAGGAATAGTATCAGTTACAGTAAATAATTTAACTTTCGATTTTTTGAAATTTTCAACTGCATCTCCTGAGATTACGGGATGTGTGCAAAAAACATTTATATCCCTTGCACCTCTTTCTTTCAATGCTTGAACTGCCTTCAGGATAGTATTTCCGGTATCAACCAAATCATCAACGATAATGATATTTTTCCCGTCAACATCTCCAATTATATTAATAATTTCTGCGGAATTTGGCTTTGGTCTTCTTTTATCGAGTATCGCAAGCGTAGTATCGAGCTTTTTTGCATAAGCTCTTGCAATTTTAACACTTCCAACATCAGGAGAAACGACAACAATGTTTTCCAGATTCATATCTTTTATACACTCAAAAAAATTAATTGAAGCATACAGATGATCCAGGGGTATATCAAAAAAGCCTTGAATCTGAGCGGAATGAAGCTCCATAGTAAGGATTCTATCCGCACCAGCCGTTGTAATTAAGTTAGCCACTAATTTTGCAGTAATAGATACTCTTGGCTGGTCTTTTCTGTCTTGTCTCGCATAACCATAATAAGGTATTACAGCCGTTACTCTTTGAGCAGAAGCCCTTTTTGCTGCATCAAGCATAATTAACAATTCCATCAGATTATCGGCGGGTGGATGAGTTGATTGCACAAGAAATACATCAGCACCACGAATGTTTTCATTATATTTTACCTTAATTTCACCATCTCTGAAACGAGACATTTCTGCACTGCCCAATGACATTCCTAAATAATCGGTTATCTTTTTTGCCAGAGATGGATTTGAACTTCCACTAAATATTTTTAGATTTTTCATTTTCCTTAATTATTTAATCTGCTGGGGCGGGAGGATTCGAACCTCCGAATGCAGGAACCAAAGTCCTGTGTCTTGCCACTTGACGACGCCCCAAATTATATTTAATTTAAACCAATAAATTAACATATTTTTTCTGTAAAATCAATAATAAAATAATAAGGTGAACCGCTTGGAGATTCACCTTATTATAATAAACTTATTAATTATAAAATAATTAAAAACTAAAACAGATTGACTTTAATAATCTTGCGTATCCTGAGAAAGCTCATTTTTATAAGCGTCAAGAACTTTTTTTTCAATAATAATCCGGAATTCGTTTCTGATTGGATGTGCTATATCACGATAACTTCCATCATTCATTTTCCTGGAAGGCATACAAACAAACCTGTATTACCTTCAATTACTTTTAATCCTCGTACAACAAATACATCATCAAAAGTAATGTTGGCAAAAGCTTTTAACCTTTCTTCATCACGAAGATTAATATTTATTTCTGTAATTTCCATATATATCTTTAAAAATCGTTTTAAATTTAAATTTTTTAGATAAAAGTTTTTGGTGTCAAGACCTGTCTGGTTATATGAACAGTACAAAATTCCTTGAATCTATTTGCTGCTTTCATTACTTTATCTTTTTCTCGAAATAAACCATATATACAAGAACCACTCCCACTCATCGATGCAAATTCTGCACCTGTTTTATATAATTCATTTTTAATCTTCATCAACAGAGGATATTCTAAAAAAACAGGTGTCTCTAAATCATTTAAAACAAAATCTTTAAATGTAAAAATATTTTTTTTTATTAATTTTACCAAGTTAATATTTTTTTCTCTTTTTGTCAAGGTAAAATTAAATTTTCTATATGCCCAAGATGATGATATATGGATATCAGGGTAAACTATAAGAATCCATCTTTTTATATTAAAATCGATTTTTTTTAAAACTTCCCCCCTACCCATAGCCAACGCAGGAACATAATCAATAAAAAAAGGAACATCAGAGCCAATCTCTAATGCTATTGTTTTTAACAAACTATCCGTGATGTTTAAATCCCATAATTTGCGAATTCCCAATAAAACCGACCCCGCATCACTGCTGCCCCCACCAAGTCCGGAACCAACAGGTATATTCTTTTCTATATGTATTTTTATTCCTTCCTTTATCTTTGAAGGATACCTTTCTTTTAGCTTCTGAAATGCAATATAAACTAAATTTTTATGATTTATGGGAATAGATGGGGTATTACACTCAATTATTATATCATTATATGATTTTTCAATGCTGATTTTATCATATAATCTGATAGGAAGAAAGATTGTTTCGATATTGTGATAACCGTTACTGCGTTTTTTCTTAATAATTAGACCTAAATTTATCTTAGCATACGCCCTAAGACGAATCTTTTCTTTGTTATTGGGATTTTTCATTCTCTAAGCTCATTTCAGAAAGATGCATATTTTCTTTTAAAAAATAAATAAATCCCACTAAAGTTACTGATATATAGCTTACGCCATGATAAAAAACAGCGAAGGCAGCAGCTTGATTTCTCTTTATTCCAAGTATTAATAGTCCAAGAATACAGAAGGTATGATAAGTTCCTATCGCACCGGGAGCAGAAGGGATCATCAGACCAATACTTCCAAGTACAAGAAGGACTATCCCGGCAAGAAAAAATGTAAAATAACTCCCGATAAAAAAATCAAATGCTAAAAATGTAAAATAAATACTGGATAAGTAAACAATCCACATAATGATACTTAAAAATAACAGGGGAATAAAATGGTGAGTGTTACGAAAAAAGTCAAGTCCCTTGATAAAAGAATCAACTATCCTTTGAACTCTCAATGATATTTTTTCCGGAAAAGACCTTAAGATTATTCCGACTAAACTCAATATAAATTCTCTCTTCCATACTATGAAAAGTAAAAATATCAGAAAAATAATAGCAAAAATAAAAATATAATATCCTCTTTTAACCAAATCTTCCGGAAAAGGAATTACAAGAGGAAATAAAAAAAGGAGTATTAAAAACAAGATTATCATAAAAAATACATCCAACACCCTCTCGATAATCACTGTGGCAAAAGAAGAGCTTCTTGAAATATTTTCCATTTTACCTATGGCATAGGCTCTTACTATTTCTCCAAGTCTGACAGGAAGAATATTATTTGCCATAAAGCCAATCATAGTCGCAGAAAACAGCCTGTTAAATCTGATTAACTTTACCGGTTCTATCAAATATTTCCACCGTAAAGCCCGGAGTACAAAGCCTCCTAAAACGCCAACAGAAATAGGTAAAATATATAAATATTTTACATTTTTTAGTATGTCATAAAATTCTGAAAAATCTACGTTTTTAAACGCAATATAAGAAAAAATAATACTTAAAATGATTCCAAGAATATATCTCTTTTTCATAAAACAAATAATCCTATTTTACAGTGAATAATTTATTAATATAACTCATATGTCAAATCGACGACTTCATCTTCATAAATCGTAAATCGTAAATTAATATACCTCACCTGTTAAATCTATGACTTCAACTCCTGCAGGAGATTCAAATTCGAAAAACTCTTTCATTAATTTATTATTAAATTTCACCCCTGTGATATTATATACAATAATATTATTATTCAAATTGGTATATTCGATTCTTTTTGTAATCCAATTTTTTGAATCTATCCAAACTTTTAAAGATTTTATTTCAAGATTCTCTTTACGGGGAATAGCTTCCAAAAAATAGCAGTTTGTACCTTCAATATTTTCCCTGCCTATCAATTTGGATTTATATTTCTTATTGAAATTGAATATTAATTCCATAGGTAAAACCTCATCTTCATCAGATTTATAAAAATCAATTATGGTTTGATTCGACATAAAGGAATAACTCCATATATATTTTCCATCCGTAACAAATATTTGTTCTTCTGTTTCATACTTGAGATAATTTTCTCCGAATATATATATCTTTCCGGAAATTATATTTCTGCTTTTAGACAGGCTCCAGATAAATTCCCTGTCAAATTCAATAATAATATCTTTCGCACTTTTGTATTTTTTCTGAACCTTTTTTATCACATCATCTGCATTTTCACCGAATATATTGCTGAAAATAAAGAAAGAGAGGCACAGAGGCACAAAGGCACAAAGTTTCAGAGAGTTTTTAATAATATCAAGTATTTTCATAATTAGTTGCATTCTAAGGAGTATGAACGTTTATCTTGAAAATAGAACCGCAAAGTCGCGGAGACGCAGAGAAAGAAGAATTAAAAATTTTTTCTCTTCCTTCCTTTCTTCTCTGCATCTTTGCGTCTTTGCGGTAAAAGTTATTCTAATTAACCGTGGAATCGAGCGAATCAGCATCATATAGAACCTGTCTTGCTTTGCTTCCGTCAAACGGACCGACAATGCCCTCTTGTTCTAACTGGTCTATCAGTCTTGCTGCCCTGGAATATCCTATTTTTAATCTTCTCTGCAGAAGTGAAATTGAGCCCTGCTGATGGATAATAACAAGTTTTTTCGCTTCTGAGAAAAGCTGATCTTTGCTATCGTTATTGAAATTAATGAACTCAGACTTGGAACCAACCGGCCTTAGAGATAAATTTTCTTTTCTAAATTTAGGTTGTTTTGAAATATGATCGACAATTCTTTCAATTTCCTCGATAGATACAAAAGCATTTTGCATTCTGACTGGTTTTGGTTCACCGGTTGGTAAAAACAGCATATCTCCTTTACCCATTAATTGTTCAGCACCATTTACATCGAGAATAGTTCTCGAGTCTATTTTTGTAGCTACCTGATAGGCTATCCTCGAAGAAAAATTTGCTTTTATTACTCCGGTTATCACATCGACAGAAGGTCTTTGAGTAGCAATTACAAGATGTATTCCAACTGCTCTCGACATCTGTGCAAGCCGGGCAATAGATTCTTCTATCTCTTTACCCGAAGTTATCATCAAATCTGCTAACTCGTCTATTATAACTACTATATAACTTAACTTCCCCCACTCTGAAAACTCATCCTCCGTACCTTGAGAAATCTTATGGTTATAATCTTTAATATTCCTCACTGCTGCCTTTGCCAGGATACTGTATCTTCTATCCATCTCTATCTCGAGGCATTTAAGAAGGACAATAGCATTATGAGGCTGGGTTATTACATCTTCATCCATGTCCTCAACCGTCAAAAGATGATGATCTATCAACTTTTTATAATCAGATAATTCAAGTTTCTTTGGATCTATCATAGCAAATTGTACTTCATTTGGAAGAGCACGGTATAAGATATTTGCTATAATCGAATTAATTCCCACACTTTTACCCGAACCGGTAGAACCGGCAATAAGAAGGTGTGGCATATTCGCAATATCTGCAATATAAACCTCTCCGTCAACTGTTTTCCCTAAGGCTACACCTAACTTTGATTTGTAATTAATAAATTTGTCGGAACTTATAAGCCCTCTCAAATATACACTGGAAGATTCTTCATTGGGAATCTCAATCCCCACAACATCCTTTCCTGGTATTGGAGCAATAATTCTTATTCCTTTAGCCTTCATAGCAAGAGCTAAATCATCGGACAGGCTTTCTATTCTACTAATTTTTACACCCGGTGCCGGCGAAACTTCGTATAAAGTGATTACAGGTCCGGGAGTTACCTTAACAACCTCAGCACTAACACCAAAATTCGATAATGTCTTCTCAATTTTTTCCGCTTTCTTCAATAATTCATTCTGAGATATCTTTTTATTAATATCGAGAGGATAGTCGAGTAGTTCAATAGAAGGGAAAATATACTCCCCGGGTTCCATTTTTACTACCTTTGGAACGGGCACCTCTGCAATCTGTTCCGGCTCTTGTAAGGCTATGGTAGGTTCTTTTCTTTCTATCGAAGTTTCTTCTATATGTTCTATTATTGGCTCACTTTTTTTTGGCTTAAGTTGTCTATTTTTCTCATCCCGGAAAAATATTCTTTTCTTCTTGAATTTTTCTCGCTTAATAACCGTTTTTATTTTCGAGAATAATTTCTTAATCTTTTCTTCAACAAAATGATACTTGTCGCTGAGTTCAATATCGAACAGAAAGAAAACATAGATCAAATATACTGAAATTAAGACTACTATACTTCCTATGGTACCCAGATATTGTTGAGACCTGTTTACAAGGAATATTCCTGCAACTCCGCCAATGCTGGAAGCATCTCCTAATTTACCCGTAAATAAAATATTAATGACGGACAGGCTGAGGGATATTACCAGCATTAAGATCAGTAAGTATGATGATAGTTTCAAAAGGGAAGAAATTGGTTTTCTGAAAAAGATATACCAGCCATAACAAATCAATAAAAAGGGAATAATAAGTATTGAATATCCAAAAGTATATTCTAGGAAATATAGATGGATATATTCTCCCAGTTCTCCAAGGTACTTACTGCCGGTAAGTACCCCTGCTATAAGTAAAAAAGAAACTGTAAAGATTATGATTCCGAATATTTGTCTTTTTTTATCTTTCCTCTTTCTTGCCGTTTTTCGCATATTTTAAACCTGAAATAAAATTTAGAAGTCAGAAGCCAGAAGTAAGAAGGCAGAATAAAAGAACCAGTAAAAACATTAGGCTTGTTATTTTTCTATTCTGATTCCTGACTTTTGTATTCTAATTCCTAAATTTTTTATTCTTAATTCTTACTTCTGCCTTCTTACTTCTGACTTCTGGCTTCTGTCTTCTTACTTCTGACTTCTGTCTTCTTACTTCTGACTTCTGTCTTCTTACTTCTTACTTCTGACTTCTGGCTTCTGTCTTCTTACTTCTTACTTCTGACTTCTGCTTTTACATTCTTTCCTCTTATAATGACATCAAAGGTTGAGCCGGTGCCGGAATATTCTTTTTTAACGTAGGCTAATCCTATGCCTTTTTGAAGCGATGGGGAAAATATACCACTTGTTGTTTCGCCGACAAATTCACCATTTTTTACAATTTTATATCCATTACGGGGAATAGCTTTCCCTTCAACTACAAAACCGGTCAATTTTCTGGTAATTCCTTCTTCTTTAATTTTCAACAGCGCCTCTTTCCCGATGAAATCTCCTTTTTCGAATTTTGTTATCCAGCCTAAACCGGCTTCCAAAGGATTTGTATCTTTAGTAATATCATTTCCATAAAGGCAGTATTTCTTCTCAAGCCTTAATGAATCCCTTGCACCAAGTCCAACAGGCTCGATGTCAAATTCCTTTCCTGCTTCCATTACTTTTTTCCATATATGCTCCGAATCCTCAAACTTGGCAAAAATCTCAAATCCTATCTCCCCGGTATATCCTGTCCTCGATAATACAATATTTTTATCGGCAAGAACGCCTTCGATAAAATTGAAATATTTTATCCGGTCAAGATTTACATCTGTTAATTTCTGTAAAGCATTAATAGAGTTTGGTCCCTGAACTGCTATCAAAGTTATAGAATCGCTAATATCTTCAATTTCTACACCCGATATTTTATTCTCAATTATCCAGTCATAATCTTTCTTTCTATTCGAAGCATTTACTACCGTTAAATATTTATCGGGGAATTTGTACACAATAATATCATCGATGATTCCACCATCCTCATAACACATTGCGGAATATTGTGCTTTATAATCCTTTAATTTAGAAGCATCATTAATAGTAACTTTCTGAATCATTTCGAGAGCTTTTTCGCCCTTAAATTCTATCTCTCCCATATGCGAAACATCAAAAACTCCGACCGAACTGCGGACTTTTAAATGCTCAGCTATTATCCCTCTATAACTAACAGGCATCATATATCCTGCAAATTCTATCAGCTTTGCTCCCGAGTTTTTGTGAATTTCATAAAGTGCTGTTTTTTTCATTTGTTTCCAATATATTTAAGTAACCACAAATTATGAAAATATTTGATTTTTCTCTGTTGGTGTTGTCACCAACAGAGAGCAGTGGGGTAGAATAGCATTATAACCTTACATCATTCTCTGAAACTTTGTACCTTTGTGCCTCTGTGCCTTTATTTATTTTCGGACTAAAGAAAAATCAATAACTTTATAAATTAATAAAAAATAGGTAAATAATCAAGATTTTTTTTTGTATCTTAATCCCTTTCAAGTTCTTCTGCAATGAGCTGTTTTCTGTAAAGGCTGGCATATATCCCGTCTTTCTCTATTAAATTTTCATGTATTCCCTGTTCTACAATCATTCCATTATCGAGAACAACTATCCAATCAGCCTCTTTTACTGTAGAAATCCTATGCGAAACGATAATACTTGTCCTCTCTTTCATAAATATTTTTAGCCTGCTAAGGATTTTTTCTTCTGTATAAGTATCAACGCTTGAGAGCGCATCATCAAGTATGAGAATTTTCGGTTTTCTAATTATTGCCCTTGCTATCGAAAGACGCTGTTTTTGCCCCCCTGAGAGATTTATACCCCTTTCCCCGAGCATCGTATCAAATTTTTCAGGAAACTCTTCTATATCTTCCAAAAGCTGAGAGACCTCGGCAGATTCAATAATTTCATCATCATTAATGTTTTTTACACCATATATAATGTTTTCTTTGATTGTGTCCGAAAATAAAAATGTATCCTGCGGTACATACCCGATATTTTCCCTTAGTGTCTTCAATGGAATTCTTTTTAAGGGAATTCCATCCATAAAAATCATTCCGTCCGGAGCATTAAAAATTCTGGAGATAAGATTAACAAGGGAAGTTTTTCCGGAACCGGTTGGTCCCACAATAGCTAAAGTAAGTCCCTTCTTTATTTTCAAATTTATATTTTTTAATACCGGCTCTTTAGCATTGTTATAAGAAAATGTCAGCTCTCTAAATTCTATTTCTCCCTCGATATTTTCAATTTCTATTACATCCTCATCATCTTTAATTTCAGGTTCTATTGCAAATATTTTATTAATCCTGCCCATCGATGCCTCACCTCTCTGGAAAAGGCTTATAACCCATCCGAGTGCAATTACAGGCCATAGAAGCAATAATAGGTATGCGATAAATGCTACAAAATCTCCAAGTGATATCTTGCCTAAAATTACCTGGTAACCTCCATACCATAAAACAATCAGGACACCTAAACCCCCTATAAATTCTATTACCGGGAAAAATATTGACCGTACAAGTATCAATGATTTATTCTTCTCATAGTATCTCCTGTTTTCTTTTTGGAACTCTTCTATTTCATTATCCTCACGGACGTATGCCTTAACCACTCTTATACCGGCAAGATTCTCCTGAATACGCGAGCTCATATTCGAAAACTGTTCCTGGATTTTCTCAAATCTTATATGGATCATACTGCCAAATCTGTTTATGATAAATGCCAGTAAGGGAAATGGAAGTATTGCATAAATTGTCAACTGAACATTTATAGATAACATAAGAGAAAATGCAAAAATAAACATTGTAATTGTTGTAATAGAATACATTATTCCGGGACCAAGAACCATCCTCACGGCATTCAAGTCGTTAGTAGCACGGCTCATTAGGTCACCCGTTCTATATTCGAGGAAAAAATTTGCGGAATGCTTTTCAAGGTGAGCAAAAAAATCATTGCGCAGGTCATACTCTATCCAGCGTGAAACACCTATCACAATCTGGCGCATATAAAAACGCAAAATACCCTGAATTACGGCTATTAAAAATATTATTCCCGCATATATCGAAAGAAGAGAATAACTTGCATGCTGTTCGAGACTGTCTATAGCATAACCTAAAACCCTCGGTGAAGCAACGGTAAATAAATTTGTCAGTACTATAAAAACAAAACCTATTAACAACCGTTTTTTATATTTTAACAGATATTTTTTTAAACTTAATAACTCTTTAATCTTTAAAAGCCCTCGATGTTTAGTACAAAAATAGAATTAATAATTTAACCACGAAGGACACGAAGAAAGATTAAGTTTCTAAATAATTATAATTGAATTTCTTTAAAAAATTTTACTTCGTGTCCTTCGTGGTTAAAATCAGTGTAATCTGTGTAATCCGTGGATAAAAATCTTTTTTTCTCTATATAATCAACAACGAAAAATCAAAATTCTTCACAGAGTGCGTCAAAGCACCGATAGAGATATAATCGACACCGGCAGCAGAGATTTCCGATATATTTTCGAGACTTACATTTCCCGAAACCTCGATTTCTACCTTTCCATTCACTATTTCTACGGCTTTCCGAATATCTTTAATATCCATATTATCGAGCATAATCCTGTCAACACCTTCCGTTAGAGCTGTCTTGACCTGTTCGATATTTTCAGTTTCTACTTCTATTTTTGCATCTATTCGCTTTAATTCTCTAAATTCAGCAGCTTTTTTTATTGCCATTTTCAGTCCGCCGGCTGCTTTAATGTGATTATCCTTAATAAGGAACATATCAAAAAGACCAAACCTGTGATTATACCCCCCACCGGCAGAAACAGCATACTTTTCAAGAATCCTTAAATTAGGACTGCTTTTACGAGTATCGAGTATTTTTGTTTTATTGTCTTTTATTTTCTTAGCAAATTTATCGGTCAATGTTGCTATTCCGGACATTCGTCCCAAAAAATTCAGAGCTGTTCTTTCAGCTTTAAGAATCGAGCGCGTGTCTCCGGCAATTTCAGCGACCTTGGTTCCGCAGAAGATATGTTCACCGTCTTCTATTATTACCTTAAAACCTATACCGTCATCAACTTTCTCAAAAACCCGTTTTGCAACATTAATTCCGGCGAGTATTCCATCTTCTTTAGCATCGATTACAGCAGTTGAAAACTTATACCCGTCAAAAATTGCCTCAGTAGTAATATCACCCAACCCAATATCTTCTTTTAATGCTCTTTCGATTATTACATCTATCTCGAGCAAATCTTTTCGGTTAAGTATAGATTTAGCCATAATAAAATCATTATATGATTGTAGGAATTTGATTTATCAAATTCTATCTGTTTTAAAATAGTAACCACAGATTAAGAAAATATAAACTATTTATTGCACTGCATAGTATCTTAATCTCTCTCTTCATTCGTACTTCGTACTTTCTTTTTTATATCCTTTAATAGATTCAATCCTATCTTTTACTCTATCGATTCCATCTTTTGCAGGCTTCCCGAGGTCTGATGCTGCCCCTTCACTTTTGACTATTTCTTCAAAAAACTGAAGCGCTTTATCGTACATTCCTACCTTTTCACAAATATTTGCAAGCCTGAATTTAACAAGTGTATTTAACGTCGGAATATTAGAACGTCCGTAGTATAAAATTTTCAGCCATTCTGAAACTGCTTTTTCATTCTTGCCAATCTTCTCATAAGCCTCTGCAATTGTCATCTGTATTTCAACTTCGCCATCAAGGGTAGCTTGACTGAGAAGCGGTTTTAAATATTCAATTGCTCTTTCATACTCTCCAAGATTATACAAAGCCCTGCCAATAGCAATTTTTTTATTGAAGATGTCATCCGTTTCGGGATAAAGCTTGACGTATTCCCTGAGCGCAACAATCTCAGAATCATACCAATCAGATTTATTAAGACTTACAATAAGATTATGCCTAATTAATCTATCATCTTCCTTAGATTTAGAAGAAGAACTTTCAACTGCCAGTCTAAAATTCCTCGCCGATTCACCAAATTTACCTATACTATAATAATAACTGCCGAGAGTGTTATAAATTTTGTACCAGATTTTTGCCTGCGGATACTTGGATATAATTGAATTAAATTGTTTTATAGCCTCTACCTGATTCTTCCTGCTCTGCAATATAAGACCTATGTAAAGCGCTGCTTCGGGTGCTAACTCCGTTTTTTCTCCTTTTTTTTCGACATCATCAAATACTTTGCCGGCAGTACTAAAATTCCTAACTCTGTAATATGCCTTACCCTCCTCCAGTCGAAATTGGTATTTATAAAAATTCCGATTATTTATATCTTTAAATTCTCTTTCAAAAAGTTTTGCTTCAACAATTCCTCTTTTAATATTATTATCTCTATATAAACAAATAATCGCCCTTGACTTATAATAAGCCTTTTCCGTCATGTTTTCTGAAATATCTGCAGTCTTTTCGTAACCTTCTCGAGCATCTGCAAATCTCTCAAAATTAAATAGAAGTTCACTTTTATGTATCAGAACATCTTTATAGAATTCGCTGTCGGGAAATTCAGCTTCGATTTTCTTATAAGTCTCGACCGCATTATTCCTGTAATTGGCATTTTCATAAATTTTACCAAGTGTAAAATATATTTTAGCGATTGTTTCAATTTTCTGCTTCTTTTCAATGGCATTATTCAAAGATTGAACAGAATCAACGGGTATATTTATACTGTCGTCGATAGAAAAAATTATTTGATTTTTTTCAATTACATCATTCAAAAACAAAATTGCTTCATCAAACATTCCAAGACTGTCGTAGGCAGAAGCAATTTTAATAGAAAGAACTAACACTTTTTCATCAGGATTCCCGTCCCCCGTCAGTTTTTCAACTCCTGCCCTGTTAAAAGCATAAATAAATTTTTCTACTGCTTTGTCAAAATCTCCCTTAATGAAGTAAAATTCACCCATCTCTTCAGCAGTACTGTCAACGTAATTTGAATAAAAAAACCTTTCGGATAAATCTTCGAATAGCTCCGAAGCTTCAGCATCATTACTCCTGTTTAACTCAATTCTTCCAAGATGAGCTGTAACTGCCGGAGAATGTCTGCCGTTCGGATATTCGATAAGATACTTTTTAAAAGTGTTGATTGCCTTATCAATTTCACCTGAATTATAAAAACTTTTGGCAAGTTCAAACTTTGCATCCTCAGTATATTTACTATTCGGGAAAAGATTTATCAATTCGTTAAAATAATCTCTCCCTGCTTGAATTTCGTCAATACCAGAATTGTTCTCAGTATTAGTCAATATCCTGCCCAGTCGGAATAAAGATAAATCCCTCATTGAAAATTTGCCATTCCCGGCAAGAAATGTATAATATTCTATCCCTTTCCTGTTCTTTTCAAATTCTTCAGACTCCCTTTCGATACTTATTTCTGCAATCCTCAATTTTGCTTTATCGAGAAAATCCCCTTTAAAATATTCTTTTCCTAAATAATCCATATATGCATAAAATGCAGAATCCAGATAAATATTATATTTTAAAATATCTCCATCGATATAATATCTCTTTGCAATATTATCGAGGCACTGCGTAACATACTCTGCCGCCTCAACAACCATTGCTTCATTCTTTTCACCCTCTAATACTTTTTCAAAAAGTGATTTTGCTGTGAAAAATTCATTAATCCCATAGCAATATTTTCCTATTTCAAACGCCCTTTCCGCATCTATTTTACTCGACGAAAAATTCAAAAATTCGAGCAATTTCAGTTGATTTTTATCAGTAACATCACCCAGCCCCGATTCTTCAATAAATGAAATCCTTCGGATTATATCCTCTGAATTATCACAGCCCGGAAAGTCATTCAGCAATTTATTAAATACTTTCACAGCTTCGCTATATTGACCGCCTCTTCCAAGAGATACTCCTTTTTTGTAAATATAATTATCTATATTTTGACTCTTTGGAAATTCTTTTTCGAGGATTCCATAAATTTGAGCTGCACCTAAAAAATGATTACCTTTTTCGTAAAGGTCTGCCGTATAGATAAGTAGGATTTCATCTTTCCCTTCAAGCCGGTCTGAAATTTTTTTCATATAATCTGCGGCTTCTTTAAACTCTCCTCTCTTCTTATAAATTTCAACAATTTTATTAAGTGATTTCTTTTGAAAATTTCCAATATGGTCGTAATTTTCAGAAAAATCCAGCGAACGTCGGAAGTAATATAGAGCCTGTTCATTATTTTCTTCTTTTTCATAACAAAGGGCAATTTTATAAAAAATCTCATCCGACATTGAATTTAGAGGATATTTTTCAATAATTTCCGTGAAGCCTGCTTCTGCTTGTGGATAATCACCCTCATTGTGATAACTTTCCCCGATAGTTATCATACCACTGATTATTAACGAATCAGGAAGTTCGGCATCTTTAATGAAATCTTCAAGTATATCTCTGCCTTTTTTAATAGAACCGTCTAAAATATAAACCTTACCTAAATTTAATTTGGCATCATTAAAAAATTCTGTCTGGTTTTTATATTTATTGAGTACTCTATCGAATTCACTCTCGCTTTTTTTTAAATCACCAATTTGCATATATATTTTTCCGGAAAGGAGACTTGAACCGGCAGCAATAACAGGATTGTCATCAACATACTTACACTTTTCAAATTCTTTTAAAGCAGAAGCGGCATCCCCTTCTTTTAAGTATATCAAACCAAGTTGATACGTAGCTTTATCGGCAGGGACAGAACCGGGATAATTATCCGTAATACGCAGAAAATTTTCCTTTGCTTTTTCCGTATTACCGGATTTTAAGTGATTCTCTCCGGCATACAGAAAAAAAGGTGACGCCACATCTCCTTTATAAAAGAAAAAATTTCCTGCTGTTTCAAAAGTTACGGCTGCCTCTCCAAAATTTCCCATGTTTTCATAGCACCTGCCCCTACCTTCCCATCCAAGTGCCGCATTAGGAGCATCAGGATAGCGTGTTGTCAAAATTAAAAACTGCTCGGCTGCATTCTTAAATTCATTCATACGGTAATAACTTTCCCCAATATAATACTGTGCCACATAAGCAAGATCACTCTCAGGATTTTCTTCCAGATACAGCCGGAATTCATTCAAGGCAATCTTATAAAATCCGTCTTCAAAAAGTTTTTTGGAAAAACCAAGAATATTAATTCCTCGAATTCTCTGTGCACCGGAATCTACAGAAAATAAAAAGAAAAATAATACGCTGTAAATAAACACTTTCTTCATTCTAAACCCTCATACCGCTTTGCGGCACCACGGAAGATGAAAATATTAGATTTTTCTCTGTTGATGTTGTCATCAACAGAGAAAAAGTTTAACCATTTCATATTTGCTGCTATGCAGCAAATATGAATTTTGTCAAAGTTTTCTTTGGTTACTTTCTTTTTCAAAAGAAAGTAACATTTATTTTCGAGAAAAATATTAATTTATATACTTCAGATTTGCATATTTTACAAGCAGTTTCTTTTTTCCTACGGCATCAAAATCTACCATCATTTTCGTAAATTCACCAGCCCCCTCGATATCGATAATTCGCCCTATACCGAACATCTCATGTGCCACCAACTTTCCTATGTTGTATTTATTACTTTCAGGATGAAGCTTTTTCTTAAGTTTTCTCTCTTTAATTATAACTGGCTCTGCCTCACTCTCAACGAAATTTCTGTCAATCTCTTCTAAAAATCTTGAACATTTTGTAATTTTAATCTCTCCGAAACGCATTCTTTTTAAAGCATACGATAAATATAGTTTATCTTTTGCCCTTGTTGTGCCGACATAAAACAACCTTCTTTCTTCTTCTATTTCACTTTCATCGTTCATATAATTATACAAAGGGAATAACCCTTCTTCCAATCCAACAATAAAAACCGATGAAAATTCCAGCCCTTTAGCATTGTGAACAGTCATTAGAGCAACAGAATCCTGTTTTTTATTCCAACCATCGATATCGCTAATAAGCGAAACCATTTCGAGAAATCCCCCAAGCCCACCATTATCTTCTCGATTTGAATAATCCGAAACAGATGAAAAGAGTTCCAAAATGTTTTCCCACTTTCCCCTTGACTCTTGTGTTCCTTCTTTTCTAAAAATATCCGAAATCCCGGTTTCCTCAACGAGCGTTCTGACAAGTTCATTTAATGAAATCTTTTCTTTAATTGACCTGTACTTTTCTATAAGAGAATAAAACATTTTTAAATGTTCTCTGCTTCTTTCCGGAAAAGTTTCCGATTTAATCCCAAACTTTATTCCATTATAAAGATTGACTTCCCTTCTCTTTGCTATTTCTTCGACCTTGCTTATAGTTGTCTTTCCTATCCCTCTTGCAGGATAATTTATTATTCTTTTCAAATTTATTTCATCATTAGGGTCGGATATTACCCTTAGATACGCTAAAATATCTTTTATCTCTTTTCGCTCATAAAATCTTACACACCCAACAACCGTATAAGGTATTGAATCCCGGGAAAATCCTTCCTCTAATATTCTTGATTGAGCATTTGTTCTATAAAGTACAGCAAAATCACTCATTCTCTTTTTCTTCTTAAATATTTCTTTCTTGATATTCTGGATTATCCATACAGATTCTTCCCTCTCATCGTTTAAAATCTTCAACGATATCTTTTCACCCTCGCCTCTAAAGGTACGAAGATTTTTTATCTTTCGCTTTTTATTATACTTAACCAATGATTGAGCTAAACCCAAAATATTTTTTGTAGAACGGTAATTTTGTTCAAGTTTAAATAACTTTGTTCCTTGAAAGTCCCTTTCAAAGTTTAATATATTCGAAATCTCTGCTCCGCGCCAACCGTAAATTGACTGGTCATCGTCACCTATAACACAAATATTTTTATATTTTTGAGAAACAAGGCTCAAAAGACGATACTGTGCAAGATTTGTATCCTGAAACTCATCTACTAAAATATATTTAAACCTGTTTTGGTACTTTTTTAAAATCAAGGGTTTCTTATCAAATATTTCAACCGGTTTTATCAATAAATCATTGAAATCAACGGCATTGTGATTTCTTAAAAATCTTTCATATTCACTAAAAACTAACTTTGTTACTTTATCATACTGATCCCACTCATTTATTACATATTCCTCCGGCGATATAAGATGATTTTTAGCATAATTTATTTTTCTATAAATTGTTTTTGGTAATATATTTTTATCCGAATGACCGAACTTTTTCATAATATCTTTAATTACAATGAGTTGGTCATTTTCATCATAGATATTAAAGTTATTCTTATATCCAGCGGAGTTTGCCTCACGCCGTAATATTTTACAAAATATTGAATGAAAAGTTCCTATCCACAAACCGCTGCAGTTCAGACCTTTAATACTGTGTAAACGTTCAACCATTTCATTAGCCGCTTTATTAGTAAATGTTAAAGTCAGAATCTTGTCGGGAGGAATCTTTTTCTCGATGATAAGATAAGCTATCTTATAAGTAATTACTCTCGTTTTACCGCTTCCGGCTCCTGCTATTACAAGTATTGGTCCATCCGTATGTAATACTATTTCTTTCTGCTCGGGATTTAAATTCTTATCCCAGTCAAATTTATTTTTCTGCATTTAGCAACCCGGTTGGGCTCCACCTTCTGAGGTGGGGTCCATCTTTTATATAATTAATCATAAATTGGCTATTAGCTTTTAGCTGTTGGCTTTTCGCCTGAGGCGGAGCAGCCTATGGCTAATAGCTAAAAGCTTTAACTTATTTTTTTTGATTCTTCCTAATTTCGCGGCGGAGTTTATCAAGTTTGCTTTTTGCCTTTAAGTGCTCTCTTTGAGTTCTTGAAAAGGTATGGTGACCATCCCCGTCAGACACAAAATAAAAATAATTTTCCTCAGCAGGAAATATGGCAGCTAAAATTGATTTTTTTCCCGGATTACATATTGGTCCCGGAGGAAGACCGCTGTGAAGATAAGTGTTATATGGAGAATCTATTTTTAAATCCTTTTTAAGAAGGCGTCTAGGACCATCTTCTAATATAAACTGTATTGTCGGGTCAGCCTGTAGTCTATTATTTTTCTTTAAACGGTTATGAAAGACAGCCGATATTAAACTCCGCTCTTCATCATATTTTGCTTCTCCCTCGATTATAGAAGCAAGTATAATATATTCCCTCAGGGTATATTCGGATTCTGATAGCTTTTTAATAACCGAGTCAGAAAGTATGCTCTTAAATTCTCTCACAAGCGTTGTTATTATTTCTTCTTCATTCATTAACCAGTAAAAATTATAAGTTTCGGGCAGCAAATACCCATCGAGAGAAATCGTATCAAAACCAAACGATTTAACAAATTCCTCATCTTTTACTAATTCTAAAAACCTGTCTCTATCGATTCCGGTCTTCTCCGAAAGAATAGTTGCAACTCTTTCGGTTCTCAATCCTTCAGGAATAGTAACCTTTTCCTGAACATTCCTACCGGAATTAAGTAAGTTTAATAAATGGTAATAGGAAATTAAATACGGTATCTCATATTTCCCTGCCTTCAGATTCTTTTCAAATCCATAAAGTTTAGATATCCAAATAAACTTTTTCTGACTGTCTATTATGCCTTCTTTATATAAAACTTTACTAATTTCAGATAGATTTGAGCCTCTCTGTATTTTAACTGTTATCGGTTGTTCACCATTTAAATTGACTTGATAAATTGAAAATGTTATTACCAGCAGATAAATCAGGGAAATTACAGAGGTAACAAAAAGTGCTCCACTTAATAATATCCATAATAATTTCTTTCTGAAAAACAATATTAATGCTAAAAATAGAAGGAAAAATAATAATACGACAACCTCGAGGATATTAATAAATTCCATAACAATCTCATAACTTTATCATCTTTAAAAACTTCTCTGTTCGTTCATCAAGTTCATTTTTTAAAAGGTCTTTAAACCTTTCAATACCAAAACGCTCGCAGCAGTAAGATGCGGCTATTGTTCCAAATACTAATCCTTTTTTGTATTCAGAAACTCGAAGCCTGCCGGAACCGGTTATATATCCCATAAATCCACCTGCAAAAGAATCTCCGGCACCGGTTGGATCGATAACTTCATCGAGAGGAAACGCCGGTATAAAAAAGAAATTGTCATCAGCGTAAAGAAAGGCTCCATGCTCACCCTTTTTAACAATAATTATCTCCGGTCCCATTTCTTTTACCAGCTTCGTTGCCTTTATAAGGTTATATTCTCCCGTTAATTCTCTAACTTCAGAATCGTTAAGGATTAATCCATTTACATTTTTTAAAACATTTATCAATGAATCCCTTTTTCCATTAATCCAAAGATTCATAGTATCCATTACGACAAATTCAGGATTTCTAACCTGATTGAGAACATCGTTCTGAAGGTCCGGGTCAATATTTGCAAGAAAAACATACTTGCTTTCTACAAATTCCTCGGGAATTTTTGGTTTAAAACTCTGAAACACATTTAGTTTAGTAAAGAGGGTATCTCTCTGGTTAATATCTTTATGATATTTTGCACCCCATCTGAACGTTTCTCCATCTTCAACATAAACACCGTTAAGGTCAACTCCTTTTTCCTTAATAAAATCAAGCAGACTTTTATCAAAATCTCTACCTACAACCGCAACAACTCTCACAGGATTAAAAAAAGAAGCAACTGCAGAAAAATAAGATGCCGAACCTCCGAGCACCTCATTTACTCTACCGGATGGCGTCTCTATGCTGTCAAAAGCAATTGAACCTACAACTAATAAACTCATAAGCATTAATATAGTTAGGAGTTAAGAATTAGAAGTTAAGAGTTAGAAGGGAATAATAATAATTTACGATTATTGAATATTTCCCCATTCCCCACTCCTAATTCTTAAGTCTTAACTAAATTATCGTTTAAATGTGTAATTTTTGCATCGCCCCATAATCTCTCGAGGCTGTAAAATGCTCTGGTATCCTTTTGAAAAATATGAGCTACTACGTCAACATAATCGACCAGAACCCACTGTAAATATTGATACCCTTCTTTGTGCCATGGTTTAATATTTATTTTCTTCAGTTCATCTGTTATAACATCAGTAATAGCCTTAACCTGCTTATCAGAATTACCGGAACATATTACAAAAAAATCGGTGACTGAAGTCAGTTTACGAAGGTCAAGAATTACTATATCTTCGGCTTTTTTTGAAAGAGACAACTTTGCGATTCTCTTTGCAAGTGTAATTGAGCGTTTTATCAATAAAATATCCTTTACTTAAAACCCTTTAATTTTCGATAGTCTCTGCCAATTACAACAGATACATCAACCATAATGTCTTTTGAAAGTTGTTTAATAACAACATCGGTCCCGAGAATACGGGCAATTTCCAGCGCCAAATCATACTCTCCGGAACGGTCGATAATCATCGTCTCACGCACATTAAAATCAATCCCATCTCCTCCCAGGGGGACATAGTTACCTGTCTCGGCAACATCAAAACCATTCGCTCTGATAATATTTGTAAACCTTACTGCTACCCCTCCTATACCGCAGCCATTAAGAACCTGTATCTTATAAGCGCTTCTGTTATCTACAGTGCTTTCAATCTTCTTAACTTCTTTCTTCACATCACTTTTCTCAGCCGTTTTTTCAACTTTTTTTTCACTGCTTTCAATAAATTCCTTATTTTCAACCTCATCGGTTTCAAACAATGAATGTGCAAGATAGACAATCAGAACAAGAATGAGCACCAAAGAGATATTCAAAAGAAGATTTTTTTTATTTTTTCTTCCCTCGATATTGTCGAACCTTTTTCTTGAATCTATTTTGCGTCTTTTTCTTTTAACCATTCTTGAATTTCCCTGATATTTAAAAAAATAACCGAGATAAGACTTCTCGGTTATAATTATCACCAAATCCTGAATGCAGTATAGTTTTTACCAGTGCCAGAACCTATCGTTATTATAGTGATAAAAATCATTAAAGCGGTTGTTGTAATAATATGGGGAATACATAAGACCCGGTGAGTAGGTTCTATAACTAAAATTTAAGAATGTATTTTTACTCGGTCGATATGTCAAATCAAAGTTAGGTAGAAAAATACCGTTATTAAAATTTGAAGCGGAATTATTCTTCGAATTAATAAATCCCGGTTGAAACATATATCCAACATTCAATCTCATATTCAATTTATCAGATATCTTATAATTAATCGTGTTTTCATACATACCTCTCATGCCGCCTGATCTTCCGCTCGAATAGAACATCGAATATGATTGTGACATCTTGAACCGTTCAGGATTAAAAAGTGAAAGGTTCTTTGGTAAAACAAAACTGCTTTTTGAAGGTAAATTCTTTAACTGGGGTAGTTTATCTGATTTATTATTATTTAAATCTGATTTTTCCTGGGAAAAAGAATTATTCCAATATACTAATAAAAGTAAAACGCCTATAATCACAAATATTTTTTTCATATCATTAATATAAAGAAATTTATAGCAAAATGTCAACTATTTTTTATTATTTTTATAAAAAATTTCCATCCGCCTCCGGCGGAGGAGCTCGGTAGGAGCAATATGAATAAATTCTGTTTTTCAGGGACAACTAATCTTTTTAAAATTTTCTTTCATTATTTTGAGAAAATCCTTTGATATTTAGAGATTTTGTTATCAAACCTTGAGATTTTGTTATCAAACCTTGAGATTTTGTTATCAAACCTTGAGATTTTGTTATCAAACCTTGAGATTTTGTTATCAATAGTTTGAGAATTTTCCATAATTTCTTGAGAAAAAATAATCAAGGATTCTCAGCGTTGAGAATTTTTTATCCCCTTGTGATGTTATTTTTATTGAATTTACGTTATCACTATCAAAGTAATTTACTAAAATAATTTTCCAAAGCAGAGACGCTGAGGAACAGATAATTATAAAATATTTTTTACTTTGTCTTTCTCTGCGTCTTTGTGTCTCTGCGGTCATATCATATATTTTCATAATTAGCTGCTCTTTGGAAAAGTTATGATTATAAATAACATACCATAAATATAATAAATTATAATCGTAATAACAAGAACTATTTTAGTTATTATAATAATTTATTAAAAAATTACAATTAGAGCCGGGATAAAATTATAAGATTTAATATTAAAAAAACAATTTTTATTAACTTCATTTTTTCTTTGCTAAAGTAGATTATTTTTAATTTATTTTTAACATATGCTATTGATAATATAGAATAAATAAGAAATCAAGCTATTAAGTGGGGTTGGTTTTTCATATTTTAATTTAATACTACACCATCAATATCCCATTATTTAAGCAAAAGCATTTTCCTCGAACTCACAAAACCTTCGCTCGTTTGCATTCTATAAATATATACTCCTGACGAAACTTTAATCCCAAAATTATTTGTTCCGTTCCACTTTGTTTCATAATATCCGGCAGTTTTTTCTTCATCGATTAATGTTTTAATCTCCTGTCCGAGTATATTATAAATCTTTAATTTAACTTCAGATGTTCTGGAGAGTTGATACCTAATTGTCGTTTCGGGATTAAATGGATTCGGATAATTCTGCTCAAGACTAAATAATACCGGTAATGATTCATCCGACTCAATATCGGTCGTTTTACCCTGTATATCAATATTATCGATTGCCCACCCCCAGCC
>SDBU01001198.1_pt1 | contig 37782 bp, 65 predicted proteins | sample 2277071 | NCBI WGS metagenome assembly SDBU01 (sample SAMN10397929, study PRJNA504765) | marine sediment metagenome | isolation source: marine sediment core GS08_GC12, 126 cmbsf | place: Arctic Ocean: Gakkel Ridge, Loki's castle | collected 2008 | reverse complement strand
CAGGTATTGCAAAGGCTATGGCAGAACAATGGACAGATTAGAGTGAATTGTGACGATGAATGAAGAGATGCCTTGTGGTCATGTATGGTTTGTAGATGACTGTGAGACTTGCAAAAAGATAGAGAGGGAATGTGAGAATGAAGTTTAGAAAGAAACCGATTGTTATTGACGCAGAACAGTTTTTACCTTTTGCAGATGATATGCACAAGCCTCAAAGTAATGTCCCTCAAGTCTTCATAGACCTAAAGAACAGCAAAACAGGATGGAGCATACAAACCTTAGAGGGAAGATACGATGTCATCTCAGGTGATTGGATCATCAAAGGTATCAAAGGAGAATATTATCCATGCAAAGAAGATATATTCAAGATGACCTATGAAAAAGTAGATGATTAAAGCGTGATTAGATATGACTGAAGAAAAAGATATACCTGAACAATTAGTTGAATACTGTAAAAAGAATAATTTAGAAATATCTTTATTATCAGCACAATGCATAGTCGCTTTTGTAGTGGATAAATATATTAGCAACAACTCGTAAGAGACTGATGACTATGGGAGAAAACAAATGTATTCAGCACACAAGCGCAGCAGCCGTATTGGGTTTACCTAAACGGAAGCATAAGACATATTTAGTAGAAGAGGTCAAAGTTCTTGTAGAGGAATTTTGGAAAGACGGTATGCGAGAAGGTTGGGCTTTCAATGACTTCACACTCGATCAAATGAAATTATATATCAAGAGAGACCTGGAACTTCGACATAAATATTGGAAAAAACAACAAGCTCAGAAAAATAGCACAAAAGATAAAAAAAAGGTCTGACTATGACAACTAGAAAAACAAGACATGACAGTACTGTTGATATATGTATGTTATGGAATGAGAGAAAAATTACTGCTGAAGAAGCCATTTCAAAGATCTACAAATTATATGAAAACTCCGTATTAGAAAGATTAGATCCTGATAAGGTTGTTCGTAAATGCCCCTGGTGTTTTAATAAACTACCTAAACATAGAACCACTTACTGCAATAAAGAATGTATGAATAATCACAAAAAGGAGGTAGGAGAATAATGGTAGACGCATTTCCTTTACAATGGCCTCAAGGATGGCCTAGAACAAAATTTCCTGAGTACGCTAGATTCAGTACTACTCTAGGTGCAGCTAGAAATTCGCTCTTAAATGAGTTGAATCTATTAGGTGCGAAGAAGATAGTTATCAACTCTAATATGGAGATAAAGAAAGATGGCCTACCTTATGCAAATCAAAATAAATTAGAAGATTTAGGTATTGCAGTCTACTTTGTTCTTGATGGAGAGGATCAATGTATTCCGTGTGACAAGTGGAGAAGTTTGGCAGATAATGTTCATGCAGTGAATCTAACTGTAAAGGCTTTAAGAGGTCTGGATCGGTGGGGAGCTAAAGAAATGGTGAAAGCTGCATTCAGAGGATTTGTAGCTCTGCCAGATTACACTACTGAGTATGATTATTTTGCAGGCTGCACATCTCAAGAAGAGGTTACAAAACGATATAAGACTCTAGCAAAAGAACTACATCCTGATGTTGGAGGTAGTGCTGAAGATTTTGCTACAATGCAGCGTCAATATCAAAGTAGAATTAAGATGATTGGGTAAGAAACATGGCAAAGAAAAAATCAGTCAAACAGATGAAAGCAAAATCAATAGTAGCTCAACTCCCTTCAGAGTGGTTCTATAAATACTTGCAGAAGTATGAAAAGCAGATGTCGGAGAATGATAGGGTAGGCTTTTGTATTATGATAGGTAAGACAACTGTTTTAGAATCTAAATCAGGACTTTCATAATTCAAGATGCGAAAGAATCAATTAGTCAAGAAATGGGAAAGAGAACTGAAAAGATATGAAGGTTCTACAGGCGAGTGCGCCATTGTTAAATACAATACAATCAAAGGTATGCTTCAAGATTTATATGAATTAAAAACAGATGATGTGTAATTAAAATGGCGACTGACTGGGAAAAACTAAGAGACAAAGTATTAGATACTCGTGTTAGGATGGGATATGACTCCATGATGCGATTCCTTCAAGATGATACCTATTATGACAAAGATAAATGGGAAGAAACATTTTGGAAAGCAATACTATCAGAATCAAAAGAAGTGTGATTGATTATGCGAATCGTATAACATCGGGAAACTACCTTAACCGGAAGAAAGTTCGGGCGGGATCTAAAAGTTCAGCATGGGAAACCCGTATCGGCGCAAGATAATCAATAACAACTCAAAGAGATCATCTTAAAATGGACTGGAACGACAAAGAACAGGTTATAGAATATAAGAAGAGATGGTATCAAAAGAATAAAAAACGTGTCAAAGCTAAGAGTAAGACGTTTTACAAGGAAAATACAGAGCACGTTAATAATCGTAACATTAAGAATTATTGGACAAGACATGAAGAAAAAATAGACTACAATCGAAAGAACGCCGATAAATGTAGAAAGCGCTCAAGGAAATACAGAGAAAGTAATAGGGAATTATTGCGTAAGAGGGCTATAAATAGGCGTAATGATCCATCACAGAAACATAAGTGGAATGCAAGGGAAGCTGCTCAAAAAGCTAAAAACAAAGGTATCCTTGTGTCTCCTAGTAAATGTGAAGGTTGTAAAGAGAAGAAGCCTTTATCTATGCACCATGATGATTATTCAAAGCCTTTAGACGTCCGATGGCTCTGTAAAAAGTGTCACGGAATAGTTCATAGATTATATGATTAATAAGATTTTGTAACAAGGTGATTGATATGGATGAAGATGAACTCACAGAAAAGATGAAGTCTTGCTATAATAGTATAGCAAAGGTACTTAATAGTTCAGGATTAGGAAACGTACTCAAAGTAGCAGTTCTTGAGAGCATTAAACTTGACATATTTAATTCAAAGATGTATGTTGCTGATAGTAAGATAGAAGGTCTGGATCATAAAGAGGCAACAAAAAGAAAGCAGAAGATTCAGTAACTATAATGACCAATAAAGCCTATGTGGGCATAGCTTAAGGCAATACTCAGGATGGACGAAGAGACAACGCCACTATATCCCTCCGCTTATTATCAAAGGATTACATCAAGGAAAGCACAATAAAAAAGAGAGGTGCTTTATAATCATGGATCAACTGATGAAAGAGACAAGACCTGAACTCAAACGATTCGGTAATGTAATATTGAATTGGAAAATGAATAGAGGTCATGCCTTTGCAGGTCTTATCAAAAGCTTTGTGAAAGCTCCTGCTACAATCATAGACCTCTGTGCAGGAGAAAGAAGATTATACAGGATGATGAATGGGGGCAATACACTCTCAGGGAAGTATAAGTTAATATTTGGTGATATCAGAGAAGTGAAAGGCAATCAATATGTCTGTGACCTTCTATCACCTCCAGAGGAACTTTATGGTCAAGCTGATGCTTATGTGTTTGATCCTCCCTGGCCCTCAACATCAGGCAGTCAGAAGAAGATGGTTGAGAAATACTGTCCGATGTCAAAGAAGGATTTTAAGATATGGCTTCCGAAAGCATTGGAGCAGATAGATAGAATCCTCAAGCCGTCAGGCATATTGATAGTCAAGATAGCTCATCCCTGGAATCATATACTATATGGTCTCCTGCAGGAAGGATACAAATGGAAGAGAGATATCGTTCAGGTGTCAATCAATCAAGGAATATTTTTAGTGACATACTTTATGATATTCAAGAAAAAATCAGATGATTAGGTCAAGAACATGGGATTTGAAGCGACTGATTTGATATTACATCCAGAAGATGCAAAGAAGCTTAAGATACATCCACTGATCCATAAGTTTATGGGCATGGAAGTCTGGATAGATGAAACTATATCAGAAGGAGAAGCGTATCTTCTTGATAGAAGCTACATAAGAATAGATGAATGAGGCCAGAAGATATGAAAGAAAATGATGGAACTGGAAACATAGAAGCTAGAGATGAATGGCAAACTCCTGAATGGCTGTTCGATAAATTGATGTTACAATATGGATTTTGTTATGATTGCTGTGCCTCTCATGTAAATAAGAAAACAGAGAGGTTTTCAGGTAATTTCTTGAAAACAAAAGATGTCAGAGGTTATGCCTGGATGAATCCACCATTTAGCAAAGCTTTAGAGATGTTTCAGCACTTTTTTGAGGTTGTCAAGAAGGGAGTGATCATTTATCGTTGTGATAATTTTGAGATTAAAGTGTGGCAAGAAGTTATATTTCCTCATGCTGATTGGGTGTTTATATTCAATAAGAGAATATCTTATGAGGGTATGGAAGGATCAGGAGCAAGGTTTCCGTCAGCGCTTGCGGGAGTTGGTGTAGAGCCACCAAAAAATATACCTGGTAAAATACTATATTCATCAGATTGAGGTGCAAAGGTACGATGTATGTCGTACTTTCATATATAAAAGGACTCGAAAATGGGATGGCATGAAATATATGAGTTTTTGAAAAGCAAGCCTGATAGGTGGTTTTCTAATAAGCAGATTGCTGTGGGTATTGGTGTTGATCCTTCTTGTGTATGTAATACTATGAAACGAAGAATTGATTGTTTGCCTCTTGAGATTAGGAAAAAGCGAGTGTATTCTGAGAGTTGTAGAAAGCTCGTTTTTCGGTTTATGTTTTGTGAGGTGTTGTTGTGAGTGTGCTTGAGGGTTTTATGAAGGATGTTATTGATGACTGTTTTAGTGGTGTTTTGGGTCCTTGTGTGCTTCCTAAGTTTGTTTGGGAGGTTTTTATTAAAGAATTGTCGGGAGGGATTTGTCATGGATGATTTGACTAGGGAGAATAAGGTTTTTAGGAGTTACAGCCGTACTGCCGGTGATAGCTTGACTGGTTGTGTTAAGAATGCTGTCTTGATTCATGGTTCGAACAGTGTTCGTCATGAGATCAGCAAGTGTTTAGGGGCTATAATGGTGTCACGTTATGGTGACGTTAAGTTTGACAAGAATTTAGTAGATAAAGTCAAGCTGATGAGCGAATACATTGAAACTTTATTGTTTAGGAATTGGGAGGTCAGCCCTACTTCGTTTATTACAGAGGCTTGGAGCGGTCCTAAACGGCGCGTGGACCTGGTGAATCTTTCTACTGGTGACGAGATAGAATTCGAGTGTAACAAAAAAATTGAACCTAAAGACGGCGCAACCACAATATTCATATAATCAAACATTAATAAGGATGGAGGCATTACGATTTATATATGAGGAAGGTGTGTAGAATGTATGATAAGCAGTGTCCTGATTGCGGAAGCCCTTTAAAAAAGACGGGTAAGAACTGGTTTTGTAAAAAGTGTATGATGACTTTTGCTGCTGCAGAGCTTGAGAATAGTGGTTTGAAGAAGTGGCAGTGAGTTCATGTTTACTGAGGGCCACCCCTTCGGTATTAGACTGTCTGCCTGGTTTTGGCTTAATCTCCTTTTCCAGGCAGTTTATTTTACCAGATGCGGTTACTCTTTCCGCGCAGGTAACAGACTTTTGAGGTCTGTGGTGGAGAGCACGGGTGGTTCATGAACGTGCGATCGATGATGCCGAGCTATTAGTGTGCCATTAGGGTATCACTGTAGATTGGGGTTTGTTGGTCCCTCAAAGAGAAAATGTTTCCTCGGGGGACCAACCCTTTTATGCTTACTTTGATTACTGAGAGATGGTGAAGAACAAAAAAACTGGTGTGTTGCAGAATGAAAATTACTGCATAAACGGAAAACAATAGCTAGGCCTAGCTTTTAAGTAGCTAGGAGGCTATTGTTATGACAAAGAGAATAACGGCTAAGATGAGCTTTAGATTGTTTAAGCCATTACTTGACGAGCTTGATGCTGAAGACGCGTTAGGCGCGAACTATAACGATCTGGTGGCAAAGTGTGTGTTCTGGTGTTACCTGAATAAAGACAGATTTCCTAAGGGTCCTGAAATATTGGTGTTTTTAAGGCATTATAAACGATTTAAAAATAGGGGGGTACAGTGGTTACAAAATAGTTTAAATAGAAAACTATAGATTTCCATATATGCCGCCTCCTACTGTGTGTAAGTTCAGTAAAGATGGATTGTGTAGGGTGGCCCTTCCTTTGCTTAGGACTGGTATGGTTGATTGTACTGGTGAGAGTGATGATCGTGATAATTGTCCTAGGTGGAGCGGAAAAGGATAGAAGGTTTTTTATACTCTTAAAGATTCGAACAAGAGTATGAAGCCCAAAAAGCAAGAGATAAAGATTCGGTGCGCCCAGGTAACAGGAAGGCATACAGGATTTATTATTCCTATAAAGGATCGAACTAGGTTCAAGAAGGGCCACATGTATAAGCTCGTCTGTGATCCTACAGACTAATTCTGTTTCTATTTAACACCCGTTCAGTGATAAGAAGCTTTTAAATAACATCCAATGTCTGATACGGAATAAGTCAATAAGTAAGAGCGCAAAAAAAGTTCATAATAGGCGTTCATAACTTTGAAAAAGAAAAAAAAGACTTAACGCATTCTTGCAGGAATGCAACGCCTCAGGATCTCGAGAATTCTGATGTTTATAAATATATGGTTTATAGTATATTATAGACCAAAAAAATAAACAGTAAAACTGCGAGAGAAGACTTCTCGAGCAGGATAACTAAAGAATTGGGTGTTGATTATTAACACCTGTTATTAACAAAAAAATAGGTGGTTTTTGATGAAAAAAAAGAGTAATGTGATGTGTATCAACTTGACAGATACGAATATTTTGTACTTGCAGGTGTTGGGTTTCTTAGATAAACGCAAGCGGGTTATCAAGACCAAGAATGTTAGTGAGTTTTTCAACCGTTGCATGGATCAGTTTAGGGGTGTGAATGATTTAGATCAGGAGTTGGAGCTTGCGGAGAAGCTTCTTAAGCAGGATTTGTATGCGAAGCAGAAAAAACGTAATGTCTTGGATGACGAGATTCAGGCAGTGGCTCAATGTATTGAGGATTTGCGGCAGAAGAAGGGTTTGCCTTGATTCGAAGGTTTTATATATTTGTGTTTGTTCGAACTATGTTGTGAGGTTATGATGAGAGAGAGGACATTGTTGCTGTGTTTGTTGGTCGTTCTTGTTTTGAGCTTCTTTGTTGTCAACTTGGTTTTCGCAGTTAATTATGGCTGGGTAGATAGGTGGTTTGAGCAAGAGCCTGATCGTATTCCTGTTCACTTAATAAAGGAAGAGGTGGTGTCTGAAGTGGTTCATGAAATAGAGGTGTTGGTTCGGGAGACGAACGCTACTTTGAAGGCGGCGAATGGTATGTTTCATAGATTTCCTGATGGCAAAAGAGGTCAATCGTTTTCCTTGGATTAGGTATTGCAGGCTCAGGATCGTGTCTGGGTGCCTGAAAAGTTTTAGGGCAAGATTCAGGAGGCAGCAGGCGTGTACTGCGTGCGTAGACAGGTTAAGAGTTATTGGTTTGAGTATTTGGAGGTATAAGAAGATGGCGGAAAACAAGCGTGAAGAAACTATAGAGCTATTGAAAGATGGCAAATTTAAGATGGTATCGGTTGAGGTGAATCCTGTAAAGAATGGTACTGAGGTTGTGGGTAGTAAGAAGGAAGAGTGGGAGTTTGTTACTACTCGTAAGGACTTGGAAGTGGGTTTGGAGAACAAGCTTGTTTGTTATCGTAAGGTAGAAGACGAGCTAGACCGCTTGCAGGATCAGATTGAGGCTTTTGGTGATATAGAAATGACTGCAGAGCTTGAGAAATTGCAGAAGGATATTTTGTTGATTGGTAGGCTTGAGGATTTGAAGAAATTGAAGGCGCAGGTGCCTCTTAAGGAGGCCGAGTTTAAGGCGGAGCAGGAGTTCAAAAGCATGCGTGAGGCGACTCTGGCAAAGCTAGATGAGCTGGAAAAGGAGAAGGATTAAAATGGGTTGCGTACACAAGCCGGATGTGCCAGGTCACACTATTGAGTGGTGTCGTGATTGTAAGGCGTGGATTAACATGCCTGATTGGAAGAGTACTAGTTATCGTAGTGAGGATAGAGTTCACCTGAATAGGTGATGTATTCGCGAGCAGTTGTGAGCGCTGCCCCGCAGGAATGATTGGGTGTTCTGGTGTATGGTGATAAGTTTTAAAGCAAGGCCGTACAGGTCAGGTAATAGTTATGTTGTTGTTTTACCTAAAGCGCTTGTTACTTGTGGAGTATTGTCAATTGAGAAAAAGTATAAGATTACTGTAGAGGAGGTTGATTAGGGTGGTTGAGCTTGTTGAGCAGAAGGTCTTTAAGGTTAGGGTAGAGGATATTGTTGTTTATGGGAAGAATGCTAGGAAGCACTCGGAAGGTCAGATTAAGGCGTTGGCTCATAGTATTGAGGCTAGGGGTTTTCGTGTTCCTGTACGCTTGAATAATGAGAAAGAGAAAGTCTTGGTTGCGGGTCATGGGACTCTTTCTGCTTGTAAGCTTTTGGGCATGACTGAGGTACTAGCGGTTTACGATGATGATCTTACACCTGAAGAAATCAAGGCATGGCGGATCGCGCATAATAAGTTGGCTGAACTGAGTGAGTGGGATGGTGATTTGTTGATTGGGGAGTTCCAAGACCTCACAGATTTAGGGTTTGACCTTGACCTTACAGGGTTCGACGAGCTTGAAATCGATGGGTTAAAGCCTTCTGCAGAGAGTAAAGAGGTTGTAGAAGACGAAATAAGCGTGAACGCGTACACAAGAGCCAAAGAAAAGACGAAGGTTCAGCTTGGGGATGTTTATAAACTGGGTGAGCATAGGCTTGTTTGCGGTGATGCTACCAAGAAGTCAGATGTTGATAAATTAATTAATGTTAAAAATGTGGATATGGTGTTCACAGACCCTCCTTATGGGATTAGTATAGTTAATGCTAAGAAGCAGGTTGTAGGTGATGGGTTAGGGGATACTCATTTTAAAAAGAAAGAAGGTGTTATAGGCGTTTCAGGTGGGTTTAAACGTAGCAAGACGGTTGTGCTTGCTAATAAGTATCCTGAGATTATTGGTGATGATAAGCCTTTTGATCTTGGGCATCTTTTGGGACTTGCAAAGAGAACTATTATTTTTGGAGCGAATAATTTTGCTGATAAGCTTCCTTCTCAAGGTCATTGGCTTGTGTGGGATAAGAAGACAAAGAGTGATGGCGCGAATTATGATAATTCGGGGAGTTTCTTTGGTGATGCTGAACTTTTGTGGACTGATGTAGATAGGAAGAGTGTGAAGATTTATCGTCACTTGTGGGTGGGGCTTTTAAAGGAAGGTAGTACTGTAAAGAGAGTTCATCCTACTCAGAAGCCTGTAGAGTTATTGGCTCAGATATTGTCTGATTATTCTGAGGAAGGTCAAATCGTGTTGGACCCTTATGGTGGTTCTGGTTCGACACTCATGGCTTGCGAACAACTAAGCAGGAAGTGTTTTATGATGGAGTTGGACCCTGTGTACTGCCAGATTATTATTGATCGGTGGGAGAAGTTCACTGGAAAGAAATCATTAAAAGTATCATAAACTTACGTACTTGTATCAATTTGACTCATTACAAAAAAGAGGATTTGCTATGAACAAATCAAATCTCATACCAATCAAAAGCTCGGAACAAGCGAGAGCCATGGGTAAGAAAGGAGGACAGGCTAAGACTGAGGCTAAGAAGATTGCTGCTAGGTTGCGTGAGCTTAAGAAGAAGGGGCTTACGGATGCTAACGCGAAGCTTCTTTTGAAATTCATGGAGAGTCCTGGCGTGACTGACTTGCAGGCTTTGAAGACGATTGTGAGTTTGGAGAAGAGGGATATGAGTGTGGAGGAGAAATCTGTTTATGCTCGTTTGTTGATGCAGTGGAGGAAGAACCGGCATGGATCTGGTGATAAGCCTGGTGTTGAGATTAATTTGTTGCAGGAGAATCATGCGAGTTTGTCGAATGTGACTGTGAATATCGTGCAGCCTTCTGATGGTGATTCTGAGGATGATGAGGATTAGTGTGTCACCTTGTGTTAAATCGGCAGTTATTTATACTATTTCTGACACGGCTTGTGTCAATGGGTAATAAACAGATTAGACTAGATGATGAAGCTAGAAACATTCTTGATCGGTTCGGGGGTCAAGCTAGTGCTGCAGTCAAGGACCTACACAGTAGGTATAACATCTTGAATAATCGGGTTGCGGAGCTAGAGAATGAAAGGAACCGGAATAAGTTGGATGTTGATTTGTTAGCTGAGACTGTTGCTGATAAGGTTGAAGCTAGGTTGCGGAGATGAGGATTGATTTTGAGCCTAGTAAAAAACAGTTTGAAGCATTCAGGATACTTGAGGACAAAACCACAACAGAAATCCTTTACGGTGGCGCTGCAGGTGGCGGCAAGTCGTACTTGGGCTGTGCTTGGATCATAATCAATTGTTTAAGGTATCCTGGAAGCAGATGGCTTATGGGCCGAGCTGTTCTTAAGAACCTGAAAGAATCCACACTTCTTACTTTCTTTGAGATCTGCAAGGAATGGGAGTTGCTTGCAGGAACTCATTTTGTTTATAACAGTACCAAAGGTTGCATTACTTTCTCCAATACTAGCGAGGTTTACATGAAGGACCTGGAGCAGCGGCCTAGTGATCCGGAGTTTGACAGCCTAGGCAGTACTGAGTACACTGGTGCCTTGATTGATGAGTGTTCCCAGGTAGGTAGTAAAGCAAAGAATATAGTTATGAGCCGGATTAGGTACAAACTAGACGAATTCAGTCTAGTTCCGAAATTATTACTGTGTAGTAATCCATGCAAGAACTTCTTGTACTCTGATTTTTACAAGCCTTGGGAAGCAAACAAGCTAGAAAAGTTCAGGGCTTACATTCCCGCACTCGTTCAAGACAACCCGCATATCAGTTCTCACTATATTGAAAACCTTAAGAAATTGGATAAGGTAAGTAAAGAACGATTGCTCTTAGGCAACTGGCATTACGATGACGACCCTGCCCGACTGTTTGAGTACGATGACATGCTGGACATGTTTGACATGACCACGCCAAAAAGCGAAGAGAAATTCATCACTGTTGATGTCGCAAGGCTGGGTCCTGACTTGTGTACGTTCTGGTACTGGGAAGGCCTGCAAGTAAAAAATGTGTTCACGTACCCTAAAAGTAGAACAACTGTTGTCGAAAATAAGATTCAGGAGTGGATGGACAAGTACAGCGTTAAACGAAAGAATGTTGCTGTAGACGAGGACGGAGTAGGCGGCGGCGTAGTCGATCACTTAGACGGCATTCGAGGATTCATAAACAATTCCAAAGCAGTGCAGTCTAGTAATGAGCATCAGAATTACGCGAACCTTAAGAGCCAGTGCTATTTTAAGCTCAGCGAGTACGTCATATTGGGTAAGATTGGGATTTGTGAGTTACCTGTAGAGTACAAAGAAAAGCTTATTGAAGAACTCGAGCAAGTAAAGAATCACTTGCCTGATAAAGACGCGCCCTTGAGAGTCACGCCTAAAGAAAAAATTAAAGAAATCCTAGGGAGAAGTCCTGACTTTGCAGATGGAGTAATGATGCGTATGCTTTTTGAAGTTCAGCCGACTAGCAGGATTAGGTTGCTTGAGGATAAGACTGGAAAGATATATTGACCCTTCTGAATTTCGATAGTGTTATAAAGAGAAATGGTTATTGTATTCTGTATGCGCATTCCTACATTTCTTAAAAAACTGAATTCTTTGAACCCTTACGAGACAATCAAGAAGCTTCGGAGTCATAACAGGATCATGAGTGTAGGAGATCTTCGGCCTTATGATATGGATTACACTCGTAGGTACACGAATTATGTCGTGCCTGTTTATCAGTACCCACTTAACACACTGTACACTATCGCGTTTAATAGTGATATTTTGACATCGGTTCATAATGCTATTCGTAGGGAGCTTTTCAGGAACGGAATCGAGCTTGTAAAGGCAGAGCAGACGGATAGCGAGACTACGAGTACTGAGGCGGAACTTCCTGAGGAACAGCAAGGAATTAGTGAGGAGGCTGAACGAAAGAGTATTCTTGAATGGCTTGATGAAGTGAACGAGAACCAACAGAAGATCCTGGATGTGCTTTTCGAACTGGAAGATGATTTTTCTATCATGGACGATGCGTTTATGGTATTCCTAAACAGTTACAAGTATAACAAGGAGGGAGTGATTGTCGAGAAGGAACTGCAAGAAGTCCTTCGGGCCGACCCGAAATTCATGGGGTTAGTCATGAACAAGCAGGACAGGCCTGCTTACGACGATGACGGTCATAAGTTAAGTTTTTGTCCTTGTCATAGAGAACAAATACTGACGGACACTGAACGGTGTAAGAATTCAGACTGTGGCTTAAGAACTTTGCCTGCTCACTTTCGGCATCACGCTCACGGACATGAACTGTTTTACACGAAGAATGAAGTCGTACATAAGAACAAGTACAGGCCTAGCAAGAGACTTGGGTACAGCCCGATTCTCGCAATCTACAACAAGACTTTCACCTTAAATGGCATGGACGAGTACATGCTTGAACTGTACGCAGGAAAGCGCCCTCCTAAAGGACTGCTCATTTTTAACACGAGTAACGTGGACGCGGCAGAGAAGGCTTTTGAAAAAATGCAGAGTAGAGCTTTGGAAAACCCGCAGCTTCCAGGCATTATGGCGATTGAGAGTAAAGGAGACAAGCAGCCGAAGAAGGTTGCTGAATTTATTGATTTCATGAGGAGCTTGGATGAATTGCAGTACACGGATACTCGTAATGAAATGCGTAGGCAGATCGGGGCGGTTTATGGTGTCATGCCATTATGGCAGGGAGACATGAGCCAAGGTGGAGGCCTTAATAATGAGGGTATGCAGATTACGGTGACGAATCGTGCGACTGAGTATGGTCAAGGGATTTATAATGATTATTTCTTGACTAAGCTTTTAGAGGCTAAAGGAGTTAAAGGCTGGATTTTGCGACTTCGGCCTAGTGAAGAACAAGACAAGAAGGCTAAACTGGAGCGTACTGGCTTGAACTTAGATAATGCTCGGAAGGCTGTAGAACTAGGACTGCCTGCTGAGTGGGATGAGGACAGTGGGGATGTCGTGATTAAAAGTGGTGTGGTTACTGCGCCTGTTACTAGCGGAGGTGACATGGGAGGTTTTGGAGGTGATCCTTTCTCTTTGCCAGCCTCTGGAGCGGGATCTAGTGGACTGCCTTCATCGAGTTCTGCTTCAGGGGCACCTCGCACTGTTGACCCTGTAGGGAAGGGTTTTAGGCGGCCTGCGTTCGGGAACTTTCGAGACTTGTTACAAGGCAGAGTGGATAAGGTAATCGGGAAGGGAAGAAAATTGAGTAAGAAGCAGCTTGAGGACTTGAAGGATCGGTTGGGGGAGGACTTGAGTGGTGAGCTTAAGAACGCGAGTAATTCTTTTTTTCGTAAGGCTTATGATACTGGCATGAATGAAGTCGGTAGAGACTTGGGGGTAAACATTGGTTTTGATGCGGTTGACCAGAACGCGCTTGATGCTTTGCAGGACCAAGCAGTTCTTTCTAGTGCTTTTAAGGGCTTGACTCAGGAAGTGACGGGTAACGTGCAAGATATTATTCGGGAGGCTTTTGAGACTCCTAAAGGATTGGACGCTACAGAGATTGCTAAGAGAATCGAGAAGGTTGCAGGCATCACAGACGCGAGAGCAGAAACGATTGCCAGGACAGAGATAGGTAAGGTTTCTGCAGCGGCTAGAGGAAACTCGTATAAGAAGAGTCCTAACTTTGACTCTTTCAAGTTTAAGCATTCAGGTCCTAATGATAGGAGAACTACTGATACGAGTAAAAGAATCAAGAAGGCAACTCGTGATGGAGTAGGATGGGACGAGTACGTGCGGATCGTGACAGAGGAGAGCGCTAAAGACTTTCCTGAGTTCGTTGTTGATCCTGATGCGCCTTTAAGTCATTATAGTAGCAGGCACAGGCCTTTGCGCATGGTAGGGCCACCATGAGAAAATGGTTGAGAAACCTGAAGATGTCATCATGCAAGGGATCGATGAACAACTGGAATTGTTCATTGACAGAGTGTTCGAACTAAGCCAGGACAACCTTAACACTCCTCACGAGAAAACTTTCAAAAGCGGAGAAAGCAAAGACGTGATTACCACAGACACAGGGATTCTTGCCGGAAGCGGGAACGTGTCTCGCAGAGAGTTCCTAGATAAAGAGATAAATTATTCCGCGCCTTACGCAGAAGATATCGAAATGGGCACTACCAGTTCAAGTGCTTCCGCAAAAAGTTTAGAGAAGTGGGTTCGAAGAAAAGTATTTGCGAACAGAGCAAGCGACGCGGCAGTAAAGAGAACCGCAAAGAACATCGCTAAAGCTCTTGCGGAAAGAGGGATCAGCGCAGATCCTTACCTGGTTCCCGCGATTGACCAGACTGTTACTGAGTTTAAAAAGAGAGGTATCATAAAATGAACGCGTTATTTTGTGTGAAGAAACAGAGTCTTGATCCGACGAGTGCTTTGAGTACTGAGGAGGTCTTGAGGGCTTTCAATAATACTTCTGATCTTGATGAAATCAGGGAGGCTGTCACGAACGCGGAAGACCGGATTTATGCGAGCTGGGCTAGTGTAGACGTTAGGGATAGGGATGGTGAACGTATTGACATTCAGGATATTATAGACGATCAAGAAGTACTTCTTAGAAGGGGCGGCCCGATAAGTGATAGTCATACTAATGCTATTGTTGGTAAGACGATGGCGTATAAGGTGTTGACGCATCCTAAAAGTAACACGTTGGGAGTTATGCATTTGAACCGAATTTTTAGTGATAATCCTGCTGATGACTTGGTGTGGAAAGAAACTGTAAGTGGTGAGCGAAAGGGTAGTAGTGTTGGGGGTATTAGCTTGCAGGATCGTTTCGAGATAGAACCTGATACTGGTGAGATGACTCGTGTTAGGGAGAACTTTCGGCAGTACGAGACTGCTAACGTGGAGGATCCTAGTAATCCTTTGAGCTTGCATGAGGCTGTGAGCGCGGTTGCTAAAAGTTATAAAGGAAATAAGCTTGTAAAAATTAGTGCTGCTGAAGCCGTGGTGCTTAAGGGTGTATTGGATCGTGTGCAAAAGCCTGAGGAATTGGACCGGATGGTTGAGGCGATACTGGCGAATCCTGATTTCAAGCCGCAAGAAGGGCGTACGCGGGAGGAGAGTGCTTTTGCTATTGCGCAGTCTCAGTTGGGTAAGCCCGTCGAGAAACAGGAAAATCTTTATGGTCCGCATGAACATAGCACGGATAATCCTGAAGGGTTGCACACGCATCCTGAGAACAATCCGGAACTTGAAGCGCCCGTAACTGCCAAAAAAAGCGATGGTGTTATAAAGGAGAATGACAACACTACCGTTTATGAAAGTAATTCTGTTACAAAAAAGGAGGGTCTGAAAATGGATTCTGAAGTTACTAAAAGATTTGAGGGGATAGAAAAATCCCTGGGAGATATTTCTAAGGCACTTGTTGCTCTTGCTCCTACCGACGAGGAAAACAAGGAAGCTGTCGCTGCTGCTAATGAGGAAGAACCGAAAGATCTTGTTCAGAAGCAAGAAGAAGACGAAAAGAAGAAAGAAGAAGAGAAAGTCGATAAGGAAGAAGACGAAGACAAGGACAAGGTTGAGAAGGAAGAAGCCGCTGGCGACATTGCTGGCCTGCAAGGCAAGGATAAGCCTGACAATCCTGATCCGGACGCTCCTAATGACAATGACGTGATTAAAGGACTGCAAGACAAGCTTAAAGCACAAGATGGTAAGCTTGAGAAAATCCAGAAGGATATGGTTGCAGTTCAGAAAAGCACAACTGAAAGGCCTACTTATGAAAGTGAGGCTACCAAGGTCATGAAGAAGTTCTCTGATGAGAACTCTAGCATGGCTATGGACATCGCAACGGGCAAGGTCACAAAGAACTGGCAACAAATCCACAAGATAGGACGTGACCTTAACGCAGGCCGTCCAGCCTTCTAATTATAAGGAGAGGTGAAAGGATAAAATGGGATTTCAATTCGAAACGATACAAGACCTCCTGACTCACTATTACGGAAGTCAGCACATACGAAAAGACGCGCCAGTACTCACAAGCACTACAGGCGTTCTAAACGTGATCTTTGGAGCGCAAGCTTTCAGTCAGATCAACGATGAAGCTAACGCTTTTGGACTCATGCCTAAGTATCCTTGGCAGCACAGTGGCTGGAGAGCAATCACTGCTGACGCGGGAAGTACTGCAGGTGGTGGAATTGCCGAGAATGGAGCCATTCCTGCTACGATAAAGCCTACCTTTGCTGAGATTACTGTGACTACAAAGCAGGTAGCTCATTCCTTTGATGTTTCTTACATCCAGGAAGGAAAGGTCAAGAAGGGAGATGACGCGATAGGAGACATGGAGTTCCTGAGAGGGTACTTTGCTGTCTTGCACGCGAAGAGAATCAACGAGCAGCTTCTTGTGGATGCTGATACTCTGGCAAGCAATAACTTTGAGAGCATTGACAGAGTGACGTTTTCTACAGCGGCTAGAACCGCTCTGAGCTACACTGATGGTGATGAAGATATCTATGGTATTGACCGAAGCACGAACAGTTGGGCTGATGCTGTAGTGAGTCACAACTCAGGAACTGACAGGACACTATCTGATCTCTTGATTAGGAACCTGCTTTCAAGTCTTCGAAGCAATGGCGCAAGGACGAATATTTTACTGACTGGCGATGACACTCTGTTCAGGATTTTTGGCCTATACGAAGATCAAGTACGATACCAGGGAGTTCTTAGTAAGGACGAGCTAGTACAGATCGGAGTCAATGGAGTCATGACTGAAGAAGGAACTAACCGAGGAACCCGGGTCGCCACAGTTTACGGCATTCCAACATTCAGCGCTCAAGCAGTCACGAAAGACACCATAAGCCGAATTTACGCGCTTGACACTACAGAACAGGAAGCAACAGGCGTTCCAAGGCTTGGAATCGCGCTGATGTACCCAACACTGTACTTCGAAAGCGGCATGAGTGCGGCACAGCCAAACCCATTCGCTATCGACAGGTTCGGAACGGAAGGTGTTTACTTCACTGCAGGAGAACTGGTTTCGACATTCCTTGCGGCGCAGGGATCACTTCGGGACCTACAATAAATCTTTTTTTTCCTTACAATTTTGATACTACCGAGGTGAAAAAAAACATGGCCCTAGGACTAATAGGCACTAACAATCCAGCATCACCCCCTTACAAGAACGGACCTTATACGTGGGACGCTGACATAACATTCTCAGGAACAATCACGTTCACCGGAAGCTTTACTTTCGGCGATGCAGTAACAGACACGCTAACAGTCAACGGCACAATAACTCAAGGAGCATTCGGAGACGCAAGCGGAATCGCGCTAACAGACAGTAACCTGAAAGCACACGAGATCTATCCAGAACTCGCGGCAGCAGGAGACGCTTTAACTGGTGGTAACGTGGCTTATGGTATTCGTAACAGGTTCCTAGTCAATAAGGCTCAGACAAACAACGTGAGTCTTTATGCTACTCAGGGCCAGATGAGAGTCAAAGCCAATTTGGCGGCTGGAGTTCACGCAGGACTTTATGGTTATTTCGAGCAGAGCGGAACAGTCACGCTTTCAAGCAGTGGATCGTTCAACACTGCCTGTAACTTAGCAGTAGAAGGAAGTTCAGGACTGACAGTAGATTCCGGAGTGAACCTGGCTATTTGCGTCATGACAAACGTTCTTGATAATTCGGCTACAGTAAACGGTAACTATTATGGCCTTCTAATTCGTGAAAGTTCAGGCAAGAAAACAATGAAAGCAGGCATTATCGTAAACGCGGCAGCTACGTCAGCGCCTATACTTGTAGACGGTAGCAGTGCAGCTCTATTAGCATCTGGAGAACAAGCTATTTACGTTAATTGTCCTAGCGAAACTGTTGCTACCAATGGAATGTGGGTCACGCTAAAGTCTACAGTTACAAGTGGTGACTTATCCGGACTAAGATCACAAGTTACGTCAAACTCAGCTTCAAGCGGAGCCAACCCAAGAGGAGTATACTCTCAGGCGCTTGTTGGGGCTAGTAAGTTTGCCGCGACAGCAGAAGGTATTCTTTCTACTGTTGATGTTTCAGCAGGAAGCTGTACTATTACTGATGCTACTTGTGTAGTCGGGCATTTTAGTACAGGAGCAAGCGCGACAATTACTAACCTGGCAGTTGGTAAGTTTAGAGCGCAGACGCGTGGAGACGAAACAGTTAGCGGGATTGATACTTTGTTAATGTTACAGAATGAAGCTGTTGGTGGTAATGGACGGCAGATGGACTCGTGGATTAATTGTACTACTACTAGTTTGAGTGGTGGTATTAAGGCTGCGGGTTTCTTGATTGATGGTGGTACTAGTACTGACTTGTTAGGAACCGCGTTTGCCAGACTTCCTGATGACCAAACAATCGTCAGTGATGATAACCAATCAATACTTGTGGATATATCTGGAACTACAAATGATGGTTTTATCAAAGTGGTGGTTGGGTCAGCTGATAAATACATTGCACTGTATGATCTAAAGTCATCATAAATACTTTTTTTTGTTACTATTTTGATGGAGGCGACTTAATATGAAGAAGATACTTTTGAAAAAGATTGATTTCCAGAGCGGAAAAGATGAAAAGGTCTGGACTCTTGATTACAAAGAACAGTTCATGAGTGTGCTTAACAACCCTCTTGTGAAAGATGGGCGGCCTGTAGGAATATCTGTCGCGGATATGGAAACGCGATTGAGAATCCGAAAGTTGATCCAAGAAAGTGCTGGAGAGGTATTGCTTGAAAGTGTTGATTACTATTTCCTGAAAGATCTTGTTGGTCAGCAAGAATGGATGGCTGTTGATAATGCCATAATTGAGTTTGTGAATGATGTTAGGAATGCTGAAGAAGTTCCTGTTGAAGAAAAAAAGAAGAAGTGATGGTTTATGCCTACGATTGATTGTTCAAAACAGCCTTTAAGGATTGGTCCTGACATGAGAAAAGAAGATCAGGAGAGGATGCTTGAGAGCCTGCCTGAAGGTAGTGTTGTTAAGCAGTTGATCGGGGCAGGCAATAAACTTGCGAAGGAGGATGAGTAGAAAATGGGAAGGTATGTCATGATTCATCAGGTAGAACCGTTGCAGAGTTATACTGGTCCTAGCGGAAGAAAGTACTGGTTTCATAAGGGTATTCCGACAAAGGTGACTGAAAAGGTTGATGTTGCTCAGTTTGAGAAGTTTCCTCAGCGGTTTAAGAAAGTCCGGTGGGGAAGTAAGAAGTACAGGCCTTGCAGTGAAGAGGAAGAGCTTGGCAAGTGGCTGAAAGCCTTGAAAGTGAGTGATGCGGGTGTTGAGAGATCCGTTCATGTTTATGGCAGCCTGGAAAACTTGAAGTTTCAGGTGAAGCGTAGCATCAAGCTTGACGTGGATATTTCTGAAGCTGATGTCAAGAAAATGAGCCATGCTATTCTGAATCCTTCTAAGTCTCTTGACGAGAAGACGAATGAGGAAGTGGAGAAGCGCCGTAAGGAACTGATGGACAAGAACAGGCGTTGGCAGATTAAGAAGCTGAAGGAGCTTGGAGCGCATACGATACCTTCTTTGGAGCCTGACCGGGTGAATATGATTATGGATTTAGAGAGTAAACTCCCTAAGTCTGAGGAGGACAAAAAGATGGAAGATGATGCTAAAGATTCTGAGGAGTCTAAAAAAGAAGAAGAGAGCAAGGAAGAGGAAAAAGGCCAGGAGTCTGAGGGTGAAGAGTCTAAGGAATCTGAGCCTGAAAAGAAAGAAGAAGCAGAAGATGATAGTGAAGAGGAACCTGCTGAATCTGGCGAAGAGAAGCCTGAAGAGCCTGCTGCCGAGGAAGAAGAGAAACCTGCAGAAGACGCTCCTAAAGAAGAGTCTGAGGAAGCAGAACCCGAAGAAGAAAAGAAAGAAGAGTCTGCTCCAGCAGAATAATTATTTTGTTTTTGATCCTTTGCGCAAATGCCTACGGAATGCGCACTAAAACTGAGGTGAAAGTATAATGGTTAATCCAGACGGAAGCGTAAGAGAACTTCTACAGATAGGTTTTGGGGCCTTAACTGAGCGTTTAGAAAATGACGGTAGTGGTCTTCCTTTGTTTCATGGTTTTGCAAGTCCAGGTACTGCTACGAGTGCTGTGGGTTGGCGTATCAAAAAGTTCACTTACACAAATAGTGTTCTGACGTTGGTTCAGTGGGCGGATTCTAATGGAAATTTCGATAATGTTTGGGATGATCGTTCAGGACTAAGCTATGGTTAGAGGTATTTCAATGAAGAAATTACTACTCGCAATATTGGCAATCATTCTTTTAGCTAGTGTTTCTTCTGCTTTGCTTCAAAGACCTGTTTACAATCCTTGGACGAGAACACTGGATTATGTGCTTTCTGATAACCAGACCGATTCAAACTTCACATTCAATGACATAAATGTTACGGGTGTTATCACTGGAAACGGTAGCGGCATCACAGACATTCCCGCCAGCGCGATATCTGACGTTTGGGTTAATACTTCAGGAGATACCTGGACGGGTAACATGAATGCAGGAAACAACAACCTCACCAACCTAAGTAAATTAAACACAGGTCAAGGACTAAACGAGTTGTTTGACATGGATCAGAACGTGCTTACTTCTAGCAACGTCCAGTTTAATAACTTACAAGTAGATGGTAATCTTACAGTTTTAGGGGATGAAATAATAGCTAACGTCACTACCCTTTCGGTTAATGGCAGTGCGCTTCCTGGATTGAATGACACTTTTGACTTAGGAAGTACAGTTCTGTTATGGAATATACTTTATGTTGATAGTGTTATTGGAACTAACTTAAGTGGGTCACAATTATGGACGGATAATCGCGATTACCCTGCAGGTTGTCCGGAAGGAACTTATGTAACAATTAATGGGGATAGTAATACTTGTACTGCTGCAGTCAGACCAGGTGGAGATACTATGACTGGAGACTTGAACTTCACGAACAGCGCAGGAATCAGAAACATAAGTGTTTTGATTGCTGCAGCTAACCTAGACTTAGGAGCGTTTACGCTTACGGGTACTCAGTTCATCAGCGATATCGCTCAAGGAACTGCACCTTTCATAGTGACTTCAAGTACTCTTGTTCCTAATTTGAACGTGAGTTTCGTGAACCGTACTGCTTTTTGGGATGATCTTGATACTCCTGCAGATATTAACGCTGCGGACATAACGGATGATAACACGTATGCGACAGTCACAGGAGAGAATTTCTCTGGGAATATCAATATGGGACTCAACAACATCACTAATGTCAGTGCTATGGTTGTGGTTAATCCTATTCATTGTCATGCGTATAAGCCTGATGCCGTGACTATAACGAATACTTCAGAATACATGTTGATTCATTTTAATAATACTGTTGAGTGTATCGACATAAGTACTGATAATGAAAATTTCACTATTGGTACAACAGGGGATTACTTAATTAATATTGATATGATGGCAGATAAAACAGGTGGTGGTACTACTACTCTTGAAGCCGTTCTTTTGAAGAATGGTGTTGTCGTTAATGGTACTGCAAGCCAGCGGACTGTAAGCAATAATAATGAGGTTGGCTTTTTTGGTATTGATGTCGCGATAGACCTTGCGAAGGATGATAATTTGAGTGTTGGCTTGACTGCTACCAGTAATTTAGCTCAGCTTTTTGCTGAATGTTTATTATGCCTTGAGAACGTGACTGCTAGAATCACGATTACTAAGGAGAACTAAGATGGAAGGAAAGACTGTAGGTGTAAGTGCGGTTATCGCTCTAGGTATGATTCTTGCTGTCTCGATTGTTCCTGGGTGGTTCGATGAGCCTAAGTATTACTGTGAAAGTAAGCCTGAGCTTGGCTTGTATGAGTGTAGTGGGCTGGGTAAGTACGTAAGTCCAGAAGGTAAGTGTTATGATCCTACTAAAGATGGTGTGACGTATGGGAGTTATAAGATATGTAGAACGGGCTGGAAGTTATTAGTTGACGATAGGGTTCCTGAACTACCTGATGCTTTGGTTTCTCCGCCTGCTAAAGGTGATTATTCTTGCAGCCCCCCTCCAGAGGGGTGTGTGCCTAAATGACTCGTGTCACTACTGCAGTTTTAGCTGAAAAAATTGATCATGTTCAGAAAACTTTAGATAAAGATATTAAGCCTGCTGTGAAGGAGAATACTGAGTTTCGACTAAAAGCAAAGGGTATGGTTGCGATAATAGGGTTTGTAGCTGCGTTTATTGGTATGGGTGTGGCAAAGATCCTTAAGTATGCTAAAGAGTTGTTTGGAGGCGCTTAATATGGCTGTCACCTATGCCCAAGCTACTGATGTACAACGAATCATTCAGGGTCCTACATTCAGCGGTAGCACGACACCGACTACTACTCAGGTTGAGGCGTTTATCAATGCTGCAGAGGATCAGATAGATCGAGACACTAGAAGGGCTTGGAGAAGCGTTACAGTCACTGATGAGTATTATAACATTCCTAAAGTGCATAATGTAGGACATCACCAAGGACATGGTCACAGACGGTTTATCAAGATATACTTGCGTCACCGGCACGTAAAGACGTTTGCGGGGGTTAGTGGTGACAAGCTTGAGATCTGGGATGGAAGCAGTGATGTAGACTGGATCGCGACCAAAACGGAAGGTAGAGCTGATGATTTCTGGGTTAATTACACAGATGGTATATTGTACGTTCGTATGCAGCACGCGTTATATCACGAGGATGGTGCCAAACTAACTTATAGGTATGGAGAAACTACAGTCCCAAGTGACATAAAAGACGCTACGGCCATGCTTGCAGCAGTTATGGTCTTGGGATCGGATGATAACAGTCAGGTAGTTGCAGAGACTGGTGATGCTACTAGGCAGTCACACCAGAGCAGGATTGAGCAGTGGAGTACTCGTGCCAGGGAAATCATTGAAGCGAATGCTGATCCTATAATATTATAGATAGTGTTATAAATAAGCTTTACCAATACATGCTCATAAAAGGACTGCTTGCAAAGTCCTTATCGTACGTCCGTGAGGTGAATGAGTTGGCTGTGGATGCCATGCAAGACATACTTACATTGCTATCCGATAACTGGACTAGTGCTAATACTAATTCTTTAACTCCTAATTTTCTTAAGATCACTGCTCAAAAAAGGTATGATTACAATGATGGTCAGGACGTGATTTTTGCTCACCGAACTAAACCATTACAAGAGCCTGCAGGCGTAGGCGCGAGAGCAAAACACGTATTTCATCGCTTAAATTTGGATGTGAGGGTTAAAGGAAAACAAGGTAACACTCAAGAAAGCCATTTTTTCAATGTGATTACAGAGGTTGATCGGATAATGGACGCGAATATTATTAATCCGACTGCTAACTTTATTGAGTTAGACCCTGACGGAGACAGACAAGACTTGAGTGACAAAACGCATTTCGTGTTCCGAATGCTCATCCCGATCAGTCTTAATCAGTATGCTTTATCAAGAACGTAAAGAGGTGTGAAGAGAAAATGAAGAACGTAATGATTAGGTGTTTGCAGCCAGATTTGATGTTTCAGCACAATGGTAGTCCTAGATTTCAGCTTGATTTTGGAAAGGAAAACCCTCAAGAAGTATCTCAGGAAGTAGCCGATTTCTTGATGGAACGACACCCGAGTAATGTTGAAATCGTAAAAAAGAAGGGTGAAGAGGTGAAAAAATGACTTATCCATTTCCTAGCAAAGTTGTTCTCATTGGACAGGAATCAACCTGGGGGACTGCAGTTACGGCTGATAAGGACATTGGTTTAGTAACTGATATCAGTGATAATTCTAGCAAAGAAGTAATTGAGAGTAGAGGCACGGCTATCGAAACTCAACAAATTAATGCGGGAAGTGAAGATCACGGAAGCAGTATTACTGGTGAGTTTCAGCACGGCAGGCTTTTAGAGTACGCTATTGGCGCGGTTTCTCATACTGAGACTACCGGAGACTGGAAGCACACGTTTACCGTGAGTGGTACGCCTCCTAGTATGACTATTGAAAGTTCAGATAACTTAACTACTGATACTGTCTTGAAAGGAGAAGGTATGCTTGTAGAAAGTTACGAACTGACAACTGCTTTGAATCAGGTGGTGACTTTTAAGTGTGAGCTTAAAGGCCAGGACCAAGTTAGCAGTTCTAGTTCTAGTGCTGCAGCAGTAAGCAGTTTGACTGTGTTTCCTCATAGTCAGGTCACTATTACTGTTAATAGTATTCCGGCTGCTGAAGTTCAGGACTTTACTGTTAAGTTTCCAAAAAAGGTAGAAAGGAGTTGGGGTCAGTCGGTTTTGGCAGTTCAAGGTCACGCTACAGAACTGAAGTTTGAGTTTAGCGGAAAGCTCGGATTTCAGAGCGTGAACATTCAGGATATCTTTGACGCGTCAGCTTTCACTACTATTTTTGATGCGGATAACGGAACAGCTTTAGGTAGTGGCCAGAGGCAAGTGAAGATCACTCTGGGTAATTGTGAGCTTGACACGCGGAATAAGTTGGCTAGTGTTGGAAGCTTGACTTTTATTGATATTAGTGGTAAAGGTACTTTGACTGAGGCTTTCAGCGTGGATAACATTAGTAGTGCGAGTTGGTCATAAATTCTTTTTGTTTGATTTGATGGAGGCAAAAAAAGATGAAGTTAACAATAAGTACAGGAGAAATCGAAGTACAGTGTCCAAAAGGCGGAGAGATCAAACGAATGTGGAAGATGCTTGCGAAATCTCTCCCACAGTCTGGAGAGCAAAATCTTGAGGCGTGGACAGAATACCTGGATTATGTAGATGAAGTCTCAGCAGTACACTCTGGTTTGACTGTTGAGCAGTTAGATGACTTGAGTGAGGATGATAAGAATGTCATTATTGGTTACGTTGCCGGAAAGGCAAAGGATCGTATGGATTTTTTGAAGCCCTCACAACAGCAAGCAAGTTAGTAGCAGAAGGAAACGTTGGCACGGTCAACATCCTTATTAAAGAAGGAAATCCTTGGTTCAAGTTTAAGGATGACTTAATTGAAACTTTGAATGAGGTGACGCTTGCAAAAGAATTTAATTGGTCTTTGTCTGCGGTGAGGGCATTGAGTGAAGAGGACAAGGATAAAGTCTTGGCTGTCGCTGATGGTTGGGGACAAGCTAAAACACCAGAATAAACAAAAAAGGAGGATGATTCAAAATTGCTGATCTGAAATTTCGTGTGCTTGCTGACCTCTCAAAGCTTAAGGAGGATATCAAAAAGACTTTTCAGGAGAAGCTTAAGATAGACGTGGGCGCTACAGGTGGAGGTGCGGCGGCAGGAACGAGTGGCAAGAAAGGAATAGGCTTACTAGGTACGATTGCAAAGCGATTGTTGCCTTTGGGAATACTTGTTTCTCTTAAGCCTCTTGCCGTTCTTTTAGAAGCTTTCTTGGGTTTTGCGGCATTTGGAATTTTAACAATCATCAAGTTTTTGAAGCGTATAGACAATTTAGTTGACCAGTTAAGATTTAAGTTTGTTGAAATCATTGGTAATCTTAGGGTCAAGCTTACTGAAAAAGTCAACGAGTTAAGGATTAAACTTGAAGAAGTAATCAGGACATGGGTTGGTAAAGCCGTGAATTTTTTAAGAGGTTTACCGTCTCAAATATGGCGTTTTTTAAGAGGTCTTGCACCTTTAATCTGGGAAAAGCTCAAAGTAGGATTTAATGTTCTTAAGACTGCGCTTGGTGACGTAGGCAGTTTGTTAAAAGCTGTGCCGAGTATGATTTGGGCGTTTCTCAAACGAGGTTTTGAAGTTCTTAAGACTGCGCTTGGTGACGTAGGCAGTTTTATTTTGGCGTTGCCTGCTATGATTTGGGCTTTTTTGAAACAGCTTCCTAGCTTGATTGCTGCAGCTCTTAAAAAGATTATTGTGATTAGGGTGTTTCCTTCAAAAAAAGTAGATGACGTGATTATTACTAAAGGTGGTCAAGTATTAGAGACTAGTCCTGATGACACGATTATTGCGACGAAGAATCCGGGAGGGGTAGGAGGAAATGTGACAAATAACTTTTTTGGTGTAACTCCTAAGGAAATGATTGATGTAATAAGGCGAGAGTTTGGAGTTGATACTAATCGAGCTACGAGGTTCTAAATGGTTGCCGCGATAGAAGCTACGCTAGTAAATAATAAAGTAAGTAAGACGTTTAAGTTTAGAGCTGTTGCGCCTATCAGAAATAGTAAGTCTCAGCCTGCAGTGCCTATTCCTTTGGTGAACACTGATCCTGATAATACGTTGTTGTTTCGTTTTACTGGTCAGTCGGAGGTTTTCGGGTTCACTTTTGCTTTGTTTGATGATGGTGTTGACGTGAGCAATGGCGATAGTATCGTGACGATAAATCAGCAGATTGCTTATCTGAGAGACCAAATTTATACTAAGGAGTTTGACGCGAGCTGGACGCTTACTCATAGTAGGTATTACCCGAGCGGTGTTAATTGTGTAATTATCAATATGGATGTTGATGGTGCCAAGGGAAGCGAGGCTCTTGTGATTGGCAGTATTAATTTACGAAGAGGAAGAACGGCGAGTGTGTAAATGACAGATGAAAGACTACGCTTGTTTAAGGGAAGTACTGAGCTTAATTACGAAGAAGCCGTTATTGATAAGAGTAATGATTATGTCATAAGTAAAGGTAGTGCGAGTATTGAGGCGAATTCTGTTGTTGTTGCGAGTAGTGTTATTGATTTTAAGAAGAATGATGGTAGCACGACTGTTTTTTCTGCGAAGGTTCTTGAGAAGAAGCAAGAATTATTGTGGGAGCTTGAGCTTTTGGCTAATGGTTTTGAACTGAATAATCTTCCTATAGAGAAAGTTTATTTGAATACAAGTCCTGAAGACATAGTTAAAGACGTAGTAGATACTTTCACTGTGAACTTGACTTACGCGAGTACTGCTACAAGCGGGTTTACTATAGGCGCGTATATCGCGCGGGCTTACGCTATTGACGTGATTAAGGAGATGATGGATATTCTTGAGTGGCAGCTCAGGATTGATGAGAGCGATAACGTGTTTTTTGAGCCTCCAGGAGAAGTAGACAATGGAGTAACGCTTACGAATGGGGACGGAACAGGTAATTTTCAGGTGACTTCTTGGAATGAGGACCGTCTGAAACTAGTGAATCACGTAAAAATTATTGGAGGCCAGGTTAGTTTTAACACGAGTGAAACACTGTCTGGAATAAATGGTAGCAAGACAGTTTTTGATCTTGACCACGCGCCTATTGGTAGCGTAAAAGCAGTTATTGACAGTTCAGAACTTGAGCCTACGGTTGAGTCAAGTCCTTTTGTTGTGGACCCTGATAGTGATCCTGCAACTATCACGTTTGTTACTCCTCCTTCTTCTACAGGTGTTGTTGATTACTCGTTTCAGCGGCCTGCTATCGTGGAGGATCAGGATGACGCGAGTATTGCCGCGCATGGTAAGGTGTTTGAAGAAGTTCCTGCGCCTTTCGTGAGTAGTTTTAGTGATGCTCGTAAGTTTGCTGCGGGCTTTATTAGCGCGTTTAGTCAGCCTTTGGATATCGTGAAGGGTTTTAAGTCTTTTTTGGATTTTGATTTGAGCTTGAACGAAAAGATTTTTGTTGTTGATAACGTACGGTCTAAAACGGCCACGTTGATTATTCAGAGGTTGACGTATAATGCTAAAGATAACACGACGAGTATTGTTTTTGGGACTAGGCCGTTTGAGTTTTTTGATTGGCAAAGAAAGGTAGAGGACCGTATTAAGAAGATTGAGCGGAGTATTACTTCTGAGGATATTATTACTTTCGCGCGTACTTTTAAGCATAATTTGAGTGTGACTCTTTCGGTAGTTCAGACGAATAAATTCAAGTTTTTTGTGGACAGCTTTATTTTAGGTCATCAAACTCTTGGGCGGCTCAGAACCAACTTGAACTTTGAAGCAGACTGTAGTGATACGGGTAATTCTGGGACGTGGCAAGGAAGCGGAATAAGCGGTAGTCAGTATGACATTCTTGGTTGGAGAAATAGCATGGGAAGCTTTAACGGTAGTGACAATTTTATTCAAGTAAGTGACGTTGCAGGACTCAGGTTCACAGGAGACTTCTCTATAGCCTTTGCTATCAAGGTAGCGTCTTTGCCTGGGGCGCTCACTTACGTACTTAATAAGTGGGACGGGACAGACGGGTACGCGGTACGGATAGCTGCGGATGATAAGCTTGAACTTATTTATTCTGATAGTGGGGCGGACAGCACAATTAAGGCTAGTACGGCTTTGACTGCTGGGGACTTTCAGCACGTAGTTTTTACTAAGATAGGCACTGCCTTGACAGTCTATATTAATGGAAGCAGTGATAACACGGATACTGGTGGGGCTACTGTGGGTAGTAACACGGATGATTTTGAGGTGGGAAGATGGACTACAGAGTTTTTCACAGGAGACTTAGATGAGGTTAGGTTATACAGTTCAGGGATTGCTGCTAGTGACATTACTGACCTAGTGCGTTTAAAGCAGGTTGATACTAATCTTGTGTGTTATTTGAGCATGGATAACCCAAAATTAGGGGATCGTACTACTCCTCAGTTGATTCATACCGCGAGTACTTCAGGACTTATTTCGGGTTTTAGGTTTGACCTTTCAAGTACTGATGCTGAAGATGGTATTAGTACTGCTGATTGGGATACCACGAATGAAAGGATTGTTATGGATTCTAGTAGTAATAAGAATAGAGCGTATAATACTTTGGCTAGAAGTAAGCAGGCTTTTATTGGGGGCCACAATATTGATAAGGCTACTTTTACTAGTACGGAGACGAAGTTTGGTAATGACATAATACTGTATTACTTAAGTGCGGATGGAGGCAGTAATTGGGAAGAGGTCACGAATGCAGTAGAACACACGTTTGTTAATCAAGGTAATGACTTAAGAGGCAGTGTAGCTTTTAATGGTAACGGCGCGAACGCAACTTATGTAGAAAACCCTACTATTGCGTTTACGAGGACTGCATAATGGTGTTTAATCGTAGGTGGACAAAAATTGGAGTGGGGGTTAGTGCTGGAGTTACTTCTGTATTTGGTTTTTTCTTGATTCTAGTGAGTGTGTTCGGATTTGACATCACTAGCATAGATATGGTATGTGGGGAGATATGTTTGGTTCCTATTAATATCACTAATCCTACAAGGTATAATGTGGATATTTATAATCCTGAACCTATTGACTTGTTTTTTGATGGTGAGATAAGAGAGCATTATTTGTTTAGGAAAGATGGACGGTGCAAGGGAGGTAGTGCCTGTGCTGCTCCCAATGGAGTAAGTCTGAGGGGTTGGAACTTCATAGATTTCACGAACGAAACGAAAGTTCGTAAGGATGTGAAGTACGCTTATAGATTTAGGGCGTATAATACTCATGAGTTTTTGATGTGGGTGAACAAGAGCGCAAGTGATACTCTGAAGTGGACTATTAAGTTAGATGGAGGTTTTATTGTCGGTAATGGAGAGCTTGATCCCATTATTTATGGAGTCCTTCTTAGACCAGGTGATGGAAGTGTTGGTGGTGACTGGTCTCATGCTAATATGACTGTGCCTGTTGAGGACGTGAGTTGTAACTGGGGTGTCTGCAGGCATGAAGCAGTTGTAGGTAATAAACTTAATGTGAGCGTGTTCGTTTTTGTTGAGTATAGATTCGATGAAGGGGACATCAGTAGGGCTTACGTGAATAGGTGGAATCCTAGATTGGACGTGCTTGATCTAAACAGGACTTGTAATTTTTCTGTGTCGGTAAAAGGTGATGTTCTTGACTGTTTTGAGTATAACGTAGGTAACAGCTCGAATGATAGTAGATGGACTCAGGATTGTGATAGTTTAAGTAAGGATAACAAGACTTGTTTTTGGCAGGAAGTCAGGACTCCGTACCCGTGGCAAAAGGTAGATACTGTTAATTTTTCTAAAAATGGCAAAGTGTCTTATTATAATCCTGAGGGATTCTCATTAAGTGCCGGTTTGATAGGTAAGCAGCAGATAGCTTACACTCACGTACTGTCGTCAGGAAAGAATGATATTATAGTGCATATCAGTCTCACGAATGACTCAAGCTGCGTGATTACTGACTCCTGTTTGTATTCTTATGTTGTAGATCCTACCTGGTCAATAGGTAGCGCGTTTGACACTGGACTATGGGCTTATTATAAACAGGATGAAGTTTCAGGGAACGCATTTGATTCATTTTCTAACGGGCATAATCTTTCAGAAACAGGAACGGTTCCTGCAAATGACACAGTTCTTAGTGGCGATTTTAATGGCGCAAGAGGCTTTCATAGTGACTCCAACTTTCATGATAAATCCACAGGGGATTTTAGCGTTGTATCAAATATTACTTTTAGTGCATGGTTCAAAAAATCAACGGCATCCTGTGGAACTTTCGTCGTCCCGGTATCAACAGCAATTGACCCGACAAATGATGAAATCATAACTATTTATTACCATGATGGCCAGTGGAAGTTTTGGGGTGGAGATGGAGCTGCTGGATGTAATGCGGCGTTGACTCAAGCTTTAGTTGATGGAAGGATTTACCATTTTGTCGGCAGGATGTGGGCTAATAAGACCCTGGATATTTTTATTAATGGAACTCAAGGAACATCATGTACGCACACCACGGCTGATTTGGTTTCTGATACGTTTAAGATTGGGAGGTGGGCAATTGACGCTGGAAGGAGTAATACTTGTCTTATCGTTGATGAAGTTGGTGTGTGGAACGAGTCTAGTCTGTCTGACAGTCTAATCAGCGACTTGTTTAATGGAGGGGCAGGACTCGTTTTTCATCCAGCGCCTGACTCGACACCTCCAACTATAGAAATAACGAGTCCAGCCAATCAGACTAACACATCTAATGCCATTTTCGTATTCACTGTGAACACGACTGATGAAACTGCGGCAACGATGGATGTTGATATAGTTTGTAATGGGACTGTAAAAGCAAGTAACGCGTCAGTTGTCAATAATACTTTGACTAATATAACTGCGACATTGGGTGAAGGCTTGAACTTTTGTTGGGCTACAAGTTCTGATGGGACGAACACGAATACTAGCGCCAACTTTACGTACAGGCTTGACCAGTCAGAACCTGTAATATCTAACTTTGCTTTTTTTGCGCTAAACAGCACTGGAGGAGTCATAGGTAATGTGTCTTCGTTTAACACGTCAAACTTTCAGACGATAGAGTTTATGAGGTTTAACTTTACTCTTACTGATGAATTAGGGTTTGACGCGAATATCACTGTGTTTTTTGTGAATAATGGTACTGATGCTTGCTCTCTTGGAAACAATCAGAGCAGTGTGTGTACTGCGTGGCCTTCTTTTATTGAGTTTAAAGACGGAACGATCACGAGTACTTTTGATGCGGTAAATGCTAATCTTGGGGATAGGGTGAATTGTTCTTTTGTTGGAAACAGTACTGAGAGAGTTTATACTTGTGATATTGACCAGCATTATATTAACGGATATCGGCATTATCCTCTTAATTTTAGTGATGTTAAGATTCAGAACGGTAGTACTGAAAGGATTCAGAACGGAACTATTTGGAAGATTGAACTAAACGAGTCTATTGTTCCTTCGGATGGTGATAATTACCGTATTGATTTTAGGCTTAATTCTTCACAGTCTACTCCTAATGATAACATACTTGTGTTTTTAGGGAACACTAGTGATTGTGTGGGTAACGTGCAGGCTTGCGCGAATGCTAGTCTTGTTGCGTCTAAGGCAGTTTCTGATTTGACTGAGAACGGAACCAGGTTTAGGGCTTTGTTTACGGCAAACTTGACGAGTGTACTTAATGATGTGAAGTTTATTTTTGTGACTTCTGATGCGAATGTGGGTTTTTATAGTATGAAAACGTTTAAAATAATAGGAAGCGGGTCTAGTATTGCGTCAATTAGTAATGATAATGGCTTGAATTATACTAATTTAAGTGATGGTTATGAGGCGGATATGAATATTGATTGGTTACAAAACGGTTCGGGTAATAACGTGACTCAGTTTGTGGTTAAGATTAAGTCGAATGATACGTTGGGTAACATTGGTAATTCTTCGAGTCAGGTTATGACTTGGCTTTTTGGTCCTTTGAATACGAATCCTATCGTGAACATTATTAGTCCTGGTATAAATGAGAGTGTGCTTATTAATATTGTTGTGAACGTGTCTGCTAGTGATCCTGAAGGTAATACTTTTTTGTTGAACTTTACGCTTTCGAATTCTAGTAACACTACGATTATCGGGGATAGTTTAGATGGCTCTACTACGTCTATTACTTTTAACGCGAGTAACTTTACTGCTGCGTTTTATAACTTGACTGTTGAGGCTTGTGAGAATAATACTGCGGAGCTTTTGTGTGGTAATGATACTCACACTATTTTTGTTGTGAATGAGACTTTTTCTGTTGTTGTGGGCGTGGGTGTGGACCCTGTTGTTTACGCGCCTAATTGGAGCTTGATAAACTGGAGTTCCACCATTAATATTAGTACTGGTAATTTTAGTTGGCAGATGACCCAAAGTAATATAAGCGTGTTTAATCTTACTAGCTTTGTTTTTAACGTGACTAACACGCGCTTTGCCTTAGTGGAGGTTGGGCTTTTGCAGAATAATACTCAGGAGTGGTATGACTGGTTTTGTTTTGGGATTAACATTACGACTTCAAATACTCCGTTGTTTAACTTGAGTATTGGTCAGGGTCAGTTGTTTAATTGCTCTCTTGACTTAAAGAATATTTCAATAGTTCAGGTGAACTGGAGTGTTACTATTGATAGGGCTGATTGGAGTTTTGATTATACTTTTAATAACTTGGAGGTTGTTTAGAGAATGACTTTGGCTAATTCGTTGTTGACTGCTTTGCGTGATAATATCAAGACTGATATAGAAAACTTGTTTACGCATGGCGCGATTGGTACTGATTCGACTACTCCTACTGCTGCTGATACTGTGTTGGGCGCGGAAGTTTTCAGGAGTGCGATTGACGTGTTTGATAGTGCTGTTACGAATAAGATCACTGCTACTTTGATTGTGGGTGGTAGTGAAGCGAACGGTAATGATATTAAAGAGGTTGGGTGGTTTGATGATGCTAGTGCGGGTACTATGTACGTGCGTAATACGCTTACTACTATTTCGAAAATTGATAGTATTCAGCTTAACTTGGATACTCAGATCACGATTAGCGTAACGGAGACGTGAGAAGAATGGATGCGAAGTTTAAAGACGTGATAGAATTGCTTGGGGAGATTCATGAGGAGTTTAGTGATTTGAGGTTTGGTCAGGTAGTCCAAGGAGCGATTGACTTAGGTATTGGAAAATCTAATGTTGACTTGCATGATTACACAAGTAAGCGGTTCTTACAGTGCTTGGAGAAGTTCCGAGAAGAAACGAGAGGTAAAAGGAGGAAAGGATAATGACGTTTGATACAAAAGCGGACGGGGAGGTTTTGAGCGCGGCCAATTTTAACAAGGCAGGTTATGATTTTGATAGTGTTGCTGACGCGACTGCGCGGACTAGTGCGAATGGCGCTGTTGATGAGGAGTACGTTACTTTTAGTGGTGTTAAGGTCACGAGTGCTGCGGGTAGTGTGAGGGGTTTGTGGATTGATTGTGAAGTGAGAAAGACTGCTGCGACTCAGGCTAGTTTTTCGATTAAGATTACGGGTTCGGGTTTTGGTAGTGTTTGGCTTAGGAGTCCTGATACTGCTGTGACTGATGCTGATACTTTGGTTGATGCTGTTACTACTGCTTTTTTGACTACGATTTCAAGTTTTAGGCAGAGGAGGATTTATTTCCCGATACCTGCAGGGATCATTACTGGTGATGCCACGTATGATATCCGGCTTGGTTACACGAATACTGATGGTGGGGGGGCTGCAGTTATGAAGAATGTGACTGTGCGGCTTGAGAGTGAGGATCGGCTGGCTGCAGAATTATCATAGAGGTGAATGAGATGAAGAAGAAACATAAATGGTATCAGACGTTGTGGTGGCTGGGAAGAAGGGCTTTGAGGGCGGGTGTGCCTCAGATTCCTGCTGCTTTGACTGCCGCGGATCGGTTGTTGCCTAGTGAGCTTGTGCCTGTTATGGTGTTTGTAGGGGCGTGTTTGACGGCTCTGGACAAACTTGCTAGGGATAAGGGATGGTATAAGGGTCTTGTGAGCATTATTGCGTGAGAGGGTGTTTGTGGCCCTTCTGGGCGTTCTTGCTTCCTACAATGTCTAACCTCGTTCCTGGGGGGCTGTACTGGGGTTTTCTTGGCCTCTCAGGGATTTATTATTGTATTGTTCGAACAATCGAAGGTTTTATATAACCCCTCAATCTTCTGTTCGAATACAGTTTAAGCTCAAAATCAACCAAGAGGAACTCCACAATGGACAAAGAGAAACTAACGCACGTTCTAACAGAATTTCCTAATCTTATTGAAGCCAACGAAACCGAACTATTAGGTTACGCCAAAAAAGCAGAGGACCTACTAGCCAAGGTAAAGACAATACAATCAGTAGTTGAGTCAGATGTTGCAAAACTTGATGTGTTTTCTAATGATTCTAAAAGAAAAGTTGAAGTAAAACTCCGGCTTAAGACTAATAAAGACTATAGGGAAGCCCAAGAAGATCACACTCGCATTACAGACAGTCAGAAAATCAGAGTGATAAAATTAGACAAGCAAAAACGAGTATTCAGAGCAGCAGAGGCTCTATGCCGGATTGGAGCCAGGTGACTTAAAATGCCAGTAAGCATACACGGAAAAGAATATTGGACTGTTGCTGAAAGACTCAACGAGTTTCATAAGAAGTATTCTGGTTATAAGATAGAGACTGACATACAGCTTTTAGAAGGTGCTTGTCTGGCAACTGCTATTGTGACTACTTATAATGAAAATAAAGAACTAGTCCAGGCTATGGGTCATGCTTACGAAAAACAAGATGCTTCTATGATAAACAAGACTAGTTATATAGAGTGTGCGGAGACTAGTGCAGTAGGTCGGGCCTTGGCGTTTATAGGTTTTGCGGGTGTTGAGATCGCGAGTGCTGATGAAGTGGCTAATGCGATTAAGCAACAGGGTCAAGCACCAACTCCGGTAAGTCAGGGTGAGTTTGGTCAGACTGAAAAGCTTGAGGCTCCTGTGCCATTAGTCTGTAGTGCTTGCCCAAATAAAATATCTGAGGCTGAGAAGGATTATAGCATAAGGAATTATAATAAAACTTTGTGCCGTAAGTGTCAGGACATAGTTAAGAATAATCCTTCACAATAATGAACAGGAAAGGTGGTAAAATGACCGATGATAAACTTATAAGATTAGAGAACCAGAAATCAGAATTAATGAATACTAAGAACAAAGGAAAAATGATTCCCTATCTGAATATTCTCAATGGGGCTTTTCTTGCCGTAGGTATTGTTATTTACCATAGTCCTTGGTTCAGAATATGGCTTGCTTTTGCTGTTTTTGGTTACATAGTAAGTAATGCTTTTTTCCTTTGGGAGTCTCATCAAATGTTGGAGGATTCTCTTGAGAGCCAAGTTGATTTTATGATTAAGATAGAGAAGATTAATACAGGCAGAAGAGTATAACTTTCATAAGTAACCCGGCCATTCCTCGCTAAAGGCCGGAGACAAAAATGATAGATGATAAGGGATGGGGTGACGGCATAGACCGTCCGAAAAGAAAGCAGCCCGAATGGGTAGAACAAGCAGACCGTGACTTTTTGAGCAGGACTCAGGATGGGTTCTTGTGGGATGATTAAGAAGAACTGTTTGAGAAGGTGACTGATAATGTATGAAAGACAATATGTATTATATCGTGAGGGCTTCCCTATTGGGTGGTTCGCTGAAAAAAGACACGCTCAACAGGCGTTAAAGGATCATGTCAGTAATGGTTTTGTCAAAGAGCAGGACATTCCTTTTTGAAGGTGCTATGAATGGATATGTTGAACTGGTTTAGATCATTGAGCGAACAGAGCAAACAAGAGCCTTATGATGATTTTATTATAGTGATGCGTGATGGGAAAGCTGTTGCTAAACAAATGTCGTCTATGATGAAAAGCGGAGCATTGAATTTGAAAGAGATTCGTGAAATGGAATTGAAGGTTGCTTTTGAGCAATTAGACAGAATTGAGTAACAAGGTGCTATGATGAAAGATAAACATTTGATAGGTGATCATAGTAAGATATGTGTCTACTGCGGTCAATATAACCTTGATGTCATAATACGAGACATGAAAAATACTAGTTGTACCAGACCCAATATTTTAAAACTTGACAATTTAAGGATTACAAATAAGATATTAGAAGAAGGAAAATATAAGCTATTTACTGCAATACCCATAACATCAGGTTCATCTAAAATGAGTCCGTATGGGGATGGTTCGAGTTGTGGTTCAGGCAGCACCTCAACACACATAGAATATATCCTTCAAAAGAAATCAGATGATTGATGTCCAAGGTGTCCAATATGGAAATGAATAAAGAACAAGCAAAGAAGTTTTTTGAAGAAGTCAATAAGATACGGGAGAGATGCTGTAACTGCGCACACTTCAATGGTGGCTGTCATCAGGACTGTATGTATAAACACGGTAACGCTTTTGAACCAAAACCATCTCTACTCACAGAGATTAAGCAGAAGCTTTAAGCAAGAAGTGATTGATATGGGAAATGCTGAATGGGTAAAAGAAATTAAAGAGTTGTCTGATAGACAATTAGCTAATCGCATTATTAGATATTCGCATGGTTCATATTTGGAGATGGTTCGTGATGAAGCTATTGCAAGAATATTACTAAGAAAGTGAACAGAAGATGGTACAACCAACACCAAAAATACACGCATCACATCCCACTGATGATAGGTATAGCTTGTGCGGTACTTGTTGGTATAAGTCAAGAATAACTGAAGATATAGAAAAGATTGATTGTAAATTATGTCTCAACGCAATTAAGAAGAACAAAGGCTCATGTTCATCTGATGATAACCAAAAACTGAAGTGAGGGTGCAAACCCCTCTATCCGCTTGTGACCGACGGGGACGTAATATCGGTCACTTATAATCAAGATGTGATGACTATGGATAAATTAGAAGAACTCGAACACCGTATTGATGTCTTGACCTGTGATGGAAATGCTGATTCCATGTTTGAATTAGCCAACATAGTCAAAGCCCTGATACAAGAAATCAGACAATCTAAGTGATAATATGCGAATACTAATAGCGTGTGAAGAAAGCCAGGAAGTCTGTAAAGCATTTAGAGCTAAAGGACATGAAGCATATAGTTGTGACATCCTTCCTTGCTCTGGTGGGCATCCTGAATGGCATATCAAAGATGATGTACTGCGTAATATTGGCGTTCAGAATCAATGGGATATGATTATAGCATTCCCTCCATGTACTGATATTGCAGTATCTGGAGCAAGATATTTTAAAGAAAAAAGAGCAGATGGCAGACAACAGAAAGCTATTGAGTTCTTTATGAAGATTGCAGAAGCAAACTGTCCTAAGATAGTCATTGAAAACCCTGTTGGTATAATGAGTACAGTATGGAGAAAGCCAGACCAATATATCCAACCTTATGAGCATGGACATGGAGAACAGAAGAAAACAGGTCTATGGCTTAAAGGTGTTCAGAAGCTTATACCGTCTAATCCAGTAGAAGGAAGAGAGCAAAGAATCTGGAAAATGCCACCGTCAAAAGATAGAGGGATACTGAGGAGTAAGACGTATCCAGGTATTGCAAAGGCTATGGCAGAACAATGGACAGATTAGAGTGAATTGTGACGATGAATGAAGAGATGCCTTGTGGTCATGTATGGTTTGTAGATGA